>OGHH01001685.1_pt1 | contig 15119 bp, 13 predicted proteins | sample 1571471 | NCBI WGS metagenome assembly OGHH01 (sample SAMEA2581936, study PRJEB24529) | metagenome | biome: Human gut stool | place: China | collected 2011
GGTGTGGAAAAAGAAAGCTGAGAGTGGAATGATGTTTCTTGCAAGGATATATTCTGAGGAATATGACCAGAGCGATCCGGGTGAGCTGACCAAGTTCCAGAACCAGATAGCGAGGGAACTGGCATATATTGAGGACGACCTGGAGAGAAATAATTATGTCGATGCCATAGCGAGGAAATATGTGATCGACAAGGATGCCCTTGCCGCGAAGGTACATGCCTACGGTGTTGCGGGCACGGCAAAGCCGGAGATAGTGGAGCGGGAGACCCGCAGACTCCAGGAACAGCAGGGCTATGAAGAGTTCCCGGGAGACCAGAGCGCGGGAGCTCCGGGAAGACCTGAGACAAAGGATAATAAGACCGCCAAGCTGCTGCTCACATGGCTTGGGACCTGACAGGAGCTGTTTGCCAGACTTGACGGCGTGGTGAGTGAGGCGGACTTTGAGCCGGGAATATACCGGACCGTAGCGGACAAGCTGTACTCACAGTACAGGGAGAAGCACAAGGTTGAGCCCGCTGTGGTGGTGAACACATTCCAGGATGTGGAGGAACAGAGACTGGTGGCAGGTATGCTCCAGACAGATCTGGCGATAGACATGACCGAGGAGGAGGTTGGCAATGCCATAACCGAGGTCGTGAAAAAGATAAAGCTTGCCAGCATAAAAAAACAGCTTGAGAGCGAGAATGACATGATGAAGGTTCAGCAGCTCATCAAGGACAGGAAAAAGATAGAAAAGTTTAAAGTTATTTTATAAGAAATAAACAATACATTATGTGGAGGAAAGATATGAGTACAATGGATGCGATCAATTCAAATGAAGACAAGTATATGATCAAGGTGAGTGAGGACGATGCGATCAACGCAAAGTTCAACACAAAGCTTCAGGAATTGCTTGACATAGCTCACAGCAAGAAGAACGTTATAGAGGACACAGAGCTCATCAAGCATTTTAACGATCTCAAGGAGGTTGCCCTTGATCTGGATACCATGCAGAAGATCTTCAATTTCCTTGAAAAGAACGGTGTGGACATACTTCAGATAACAGATGACGATGAGGAGGAGCCAACACTTGACGAGGACGTGATCGCTGAGGGCGAGGATGTTGAGAAGATAGATTTCACAGATACAGGTGATATATCAAGCACAACACAGGATCCTGTCAAGATGTACCTGAAGGATATAGGAAAGGTGCCTCTGCTCAGCGCGGAGGAGGAGATAGAGCTTGCCAAGAGAATGGAGGCAGGCGATGAGATGGCAAAGAAGAAGCTTGCTGAGTCCAACCTCAGACTTGTTGTAAGTATAGCCAAGAGATATGTTGGACGTGGAATGTTATTCCTCGATCTAATACAGGAGGGTAACCTCGGTCTGCTCAAGGCCGTGGAGAAGTTTGATTACAGAAAGGGTTACAAGTTCTCAACATATGCAACATGGTGGATCAGACAGGCCATCACAAGGGCCATCGCAGATCAGGCGAGAACCATAAGAATCCCGGTTCATATGGTTGAGACCATCAACAAGGTTACCAGAGTGAGCAGAGATCTGCTTCAGAAGCTCGGCAGAGAGCCGCTTCCAGAGGAAGTCGGAGAGGTTATGGGACTTCCAAAGGAGAGAGTTCAGGAGATTATGAAGATCGCACAGGAGCCTGTATCACTGGAGACTCCTATCGGTGAGGAGGAGGACAGCCATCTTGGAGATTTCATACAGGATAAGAGTATCCCTACACCTGTTGAGGCGACAAACCAGACACTGCTGCACGAGCAGCTCGACGAGGTAGTCAGCACACTTACAGAGAGAGAGCAGAGAGTTATAAAGCTCAGATTTGGATGGGATGACGGAAGACCAAGAACCCTTGAGGAAGTCGGCAAGGAGTTCAATGTCACAAGAGAGCGTATCAGACAGATCGAGGCAAAGGCGCTCAGAAAGCTGAGACATCCTAACAGAAGCAGAAAGCTCAAGGATTTCCTGTATAACTAGCAGAGAGGACCGCGCGATCTGGCATGGATGGTGCGAGGATAATAATTATGAAAGATATAGAATTGTCACTTCGTATGAAGACTGTTGCCAACATGGTAAAGCCCGGCGGCAGAGTGTGTGATATTGGATGCGACCATGCATTTGTGTCCATATACCTTGTGGCAAATGGCATATCGGACCGGGTCATAGCATCAGATGTTAGAACCGGTCCGTGTGCTATAGCCAGGGATAATATAGCCAGATGGAATATGACAGACCGTATTGATCTGAGACTCGGAAACGGACTTGCAACCATATCTCCGGGTGAGGTGGATTCCATCATAATAGCCGGCATGGGAGGAGGGCACATAGCGGCTATACTTGAAAAGGGCAGGGATGTGGTACAGTCAGCCGGTCAGCTCGTGCTGCAGCCCCAGTCGGAGACAGAGCATTTGAGAAGGTACATCGCAGAGAATGGCTGGAAGATCACAGAGGAAAAAATGCTGATAGATGCTGGCAAATACTACGTTGTACTGAACGTGGATGTGACAGCACAGGATTTTGGTAATAAGTCAGACATGGATGAAGTATATTATAAATACGGATATTACCTCATACATAATCATGACAAGATCCTCGGAGAGTATCTGAGGGATAAGCTTGATTCGACCGGAAAAGTTCTTGAAGGACTGAAGAAGGCGGATACGGTCAATGCCAGACGGCGTGCCGGTGAGCTCACGCATGAAAAGGAATGCATGGAAGAGGCATTGAGACTTATATCGGATATGGAGTAGATATTTATATGGGTGATGAGCAGAGAAGTATAACATCATTAAAGACAACTGCAAAGGAGTGGGCGAGGAAAGTCGGTATCGATTCGGTCGACAGGCTGAACGAGATGATCGATTCAGGAAAGGGACTGGAGCTCATACTGGTATGCGAGGCTATGCAGAGTAACTGCATGTATGAGATAGCCAGAAAAGTCTCCGAACAGAAGCGCAGGATAATACTGATATCCGGGCCGAGCTCGGCGGGCAAGACAACACTTTCCCACAGACTCAGTATCCAGCTTCGTGCCATGGGACTCAGACCACATGCGATAGCTGCGGATAACTATTTTGTGAACCGTGAAGACAATCCGAAGGATGAGAATGGCAACTATGATTTCGAGTGCCTGGAGGCCATGGATCTTAAAACACTTAATAGGGATATGACAAGGCTGTTGGACGGTGAAGAGATAGAGCTTCCGGTTTTCAACTTCAAGACCGGAGTGAGGGAATATCATGGGGACCTTCTCAAAATAGGTGAAAATGATGTTATCATCATGGAAGGAATCCATTCGCTTAACCCGAAGATGACATACGGCCTGGCGGATGAAGACAAGTACAAGATATACATAAGTCCTATTAATCAGTTGTACGTTGAAGGTGAGGACGGCGAGCCGGCAAAGGTTTCAACCATAGACAGCAGACTGCTCAGGAGAATAGTCAGAGACAGCAGGACCAGAGGGAACGATGTGGAGAAGACACTTTCCATGTGGAGCTCAGTCAGAAGGGGAGAGGAGAAATATATCTTCCCATATGAGAGCGAGGCTGATGAGATGTTTAACTCGGGACTGTTGTACGAATATACCGCCATACGGCGTGAGGCGAGACCATTGCTGCTCGGGGTAGATGAGACTTCAGAGCATTACCAGGATGCGGCGAGACTTCTGCGTCTGATAGATATGTTCCACGATATAGACACGGAATACATACCTGCCAATTCCATACTCAGAGAATTTATAGGTGGCGGATGCTTCAGGATATGATGAAGGTTCACACAAGGATATAGAATAACCAATAAGAATAACCAGTAGCATAAAAAATACGGCACAGAGGCAAATCAAATGTCTCCGTGCCGTATTTTTTGTTCAAAATATAAGGAAAATACTATGAAAGGGAATGAGTTGGACTGTAAGCCGGGTTATGTCGAGAGTGATCATCTATCTAGGATTTATGTTACCATAAAACTCAAGCAACCTACCTGGAATGCAGCGGGCAACTGTATCATTCCACAAGCTCCTTTGCAGAAGCTATATTTGGTCTTGCTTCGGATGGGGTTTACAGAGCCTGTCATGTTACCATGGCAGCGGTGAGCTCTTACCTCGCCTTTCCACCCTTACCATACGAATATGGCGGTATATTTCTGTTGCACTGGCCTGGGAGTCGCCTCCACCGGACGTTATCCGGCATCCTGCCCTGTGAAGCCCGGACTTTCCTCACCTGCAAAAATGCAGCCGCGATCACTTATCCAACTCATATAATCTTATAACAAATCACCGGCAAAAAGTAAAGTGAAAATAATCAAAAAACAACGAATGTAGTTTTTAAAACTACTTAACACAGTTAAGAATGCTTGATGTGGATTGCGATTCATGATATAATCTATAGCAAAGACGAGCAGACTAATATATGACTTCAGGCATATGGCGCACACAGCGCTGGAAAGGACTAACAATGGAAGATGTATATTTAACTAATAGAGATTATGTGAAGATAAAGAATCTGAATCTGGTGAGCTACGGTGGCAATCAGAACTGGTCAAAGTCAAAGAAGATGCAGAAGGTCGGATGTGGTGTTATAGCCATGGCAGACCTCACGATGTATCTTGCTGAGCAGAATCCGAATATGATGACCGATGCCATCCGAAAGATCAACAAGCCAAAAGGCTTATACAACAAGCATGACTATCTTGAGTATGTGAGATTTTTCTATGTGCACTACGTGATACTTCTCATGCACAAGGGTATGCTGGGAATAGCACTCAAGCATACGATGAACAGATATTTCATGCTGAACGACATAGGGCTCAAGGCAAAGTGGAAGATGATGCAGTCCGATGAATCGATGCTGAGAGATATAAGACATCTCATAAGAAAGAATAAGCCGGTCATACTGGCCATAGGACCTAACAGATACAATCCATTTGGCAAGAAGGGTATCAGCCTTTATGTGGACAAGGACGGTGAGCTGAAGAGCTCCATCAGGGAGAATGTCCACTCACATTATGTGACTGTTACAGGAGTGTGCACCATAAAAGGAAGAGAATATCTTGTTGTATCTTCATGGGGAAAGAAGTATTATATAGACTATAAGGAATACAGGAATTACGTGAATAACGTCGGTGACAAGTTCACGAGCGGGATATTATATATCCAGGGATTATTATAAGATTTTACACCAGGAGGACATTGTATGAACGCAGTAGAATGTATCAAGACCAGAAGAAGTGTGAGAAAGTTTACAGATGAGATGGTGAGTGTTGACACGGTCAGAGAGATTGTTGAGCTGGCGTCATATGCGCCATCATGGAAGAATACACAGGTTATCAGATATACACTTGTGGAGGATCCGGAGATCATCGCTAAGATAGCTGCAGAGGGCGTTATGGATTTCCCTCTCAACCAGAAGACAGTCAGCAGAGCGAAGCAGCTCATGATAGTCACCAAGAAGGACGGAATATGTGGCTATGAGAAGTCAGGAGAGTTCAGCACAAGCAAGGGCAGCGAGTGGGAGATGTTCGATGCCGGTATAGCAACCCAGACATTCTGTCTTGCCGCTCATGATAAGGGCGTTGGAACAGTCATACTCGGAATATTTGACGATGCAAAGGTAGGAGAGATAGTTGGTATTCCTGATGGACAGACTGTTGCCGCAGTTGTGGCTATGGGTTATCCTGCATTTGCACCGGAGATGCCGCCTAGAAAGTCAGTGGACGACCTTCTCACAGTGAAGTAGATCACAGAACGGTACAATTACATATAAAAAGAAATTGATGTAAGCTGCACTTTAGTATACACTAAGTGCAGCTTTTTTTAATAAGGAGGCAACATGGCAGACAGGATTTCTTCAAAGGCTGATGTTCTTAAGAGCCTGTATGGAAAATTGAAGTATTCGAGAGTGGAAAAGCTGAAGATAGTAACCGGAGCTGAGCTTGATGCCGATCCGTATGGACTTGCGTCGGAGATAGCAGAAGAATTTGCCGGAGGGTATATCGTGGTCAGAAGCTCGTCCTCAAATGAAGACGGACTCAACACTTCGAATGCCGGTCACTATGAGAGTATTCTGGGAGTGGACCCTTCAGACGGAGAGGCGGTAGTAAGGGCAGTCAGGGAAGTGCTGGATTCATATAAATGTGATCTGGACGATGTGTCCGGCGAACAGGTTCTCATACAGAGACAGATCACGAATATCAGCTACAGCGGCGTTATATTTTCAAGGGAGATCAAGAAGGACAGGCCATATTATACGATAACCTACGATGATTCATCCACAGACGCGGTTACAAGCGGAAGGGGAGGAAAGACGGTATACATAATCAGGAATGTGGACTGTGATGAGCTGCCGGCGAACTGGGCTGCGCTCATCAGATCCATGCGTGAGCTGGAGGAGATGCACCCTGAATATCCACTGGATGTGGAGTTCGCAATAGATGAGGACAATACAGTCACGATATTTCAGATGAGACCTCTTGCAGCCAGCATCAATGGTGTTCACTCCGATGTCGATGACGAAGAGGTGTTCAGGACTGTTTTGGAGGCTGAGGATACATACAGGGAGATCAGCAGCCTGGTTGGGGACAGGAACACCATATTGTCGGATATGGCATTCTGGAATCCTGCGGAGATCATAGGTGAAAATCCCCATCCGCTTGACTATTCCCTGTACAGGGAGATCATCACGTCTGCGGCATGGAATCAGGGACTCAGCTACATTGGTTACAGAGAGGTGGATGGAGACCTCATGTATAAGCTTGGCAACAAGCCGTACATATCTCTTAAGAAGTCGTTCCTGGGGCTGATGCCGGATGAACTGGATGACAGGCTGGAGGCGAAGCTTCTGAAGTATTACGATAAGAAGCTTATAGATGATCCGACCGCCCATGACAAGATAGAATTTGAGATAGCATTTTCCGAATATGACTTCTCGACGGAGGACAAGCTGGGGACACTGACGGAAGCCGGGTTCACCAGGGAGGAGATTGCGGACCTCTCGGATTCGCTGTTCAATCTGACAAACAATGCGATATGCAATTTCAATAGAAACAGGATGAAGGATCTCAGGGCTCTTAACGGCCTTCGTGTCCACCGTGAGAATACGAGAAGCAACTGGCTTATGGCGCACAATGATGTGGTAACGCTGATACAGTATTTTGTACAGCTCATAGAGAGCATAAAGCATTACGGAACCCCGAAATTTGCGCGACAGGCGAGACTGGCATTCATATCGAAGGCGATTAGCAGATCCCTTGTGTACAGAGGATATTTTACGGACAAAGAGATAGACGATTTTATGATGTCGATATATACTGTTGCGTCGGAGTACGATTCTGACTTTCAGGATCTGGTGGACGGCAGGATAACAAGAGTTACATTTGATGAAAAATATGGACATCTGCGTTCAGGCACATACGACATAACCTGCGAGACATACGCCCAGCGCGAGTTCGACCTGTCCAAGGGAAGCGCTGCTGCGAGAAAGCAGAGGCAGACCATAGAGGATCTTAAGCATAATCCTCTGGATTCGGTTAAGCTCATGGAGGCACTTGAGGATATAGGCTTTTATGTGGACCTCAGGGAATTTCTGGATTTCCTCAAGGATTCCATGGAGGAGAGGGAATTCTTCAAGTTCGAGTTCACCAAGACATTAAGCCTTGCCATAGACATACTTATAGATATAGGCGATAAACTTGGCATAAGCAAGGAAGACATGGCATATCTTGAGGTGCCGGATATTCAGCTTATGGTGAACAGACCTGCGGAATTCACAGGCGATATATGGAGAAAGAACATAGATCAGAACAAAAAGAAATTCCAGAGGGCGTCCATGCTTATACTGCCGGATGTCATATATGATCCGTTGCAGTTAAAATGCATAGAGATATGGGAGGCCAGACCTAACTTCATAACATCTGAATGCGTCACGGGTGACATTCTCCTGCTTGAAAATTATGAGAATGAGGATCACGAGGATGTGGCTGACGTTCAGGATAAGATAGTAGTTCTCCCGAAGGCGGATCCGGGATACGACTGGATATTTGCAAAGGGGATAAAAGGATTTATAACGAAATACGGCGGAGTTGCATCCCACATGGCGATAAGGTGTGCGGAGTTCAACATCCCGGCGGCAATAGGCTGCGGAGACTGCATATACAGTTTCGTGGAAAAACAGCAGACGGTGACGCTCGACTGTGCACACGGTAAGATAACAAAGGGGGTATAGGTTTTATGCACTTATAACACAGCGGGAAGGACACAATATGTATGGAAAATATACGGACGTTCTCGAGGCTGCTTATGTGGAGTTCTATGAGAGCCTTGGAATAAGACTCAGACCGGTATCCAACTTTACAAAAAACTTTGATGAGATAGTGGATGAACAGTTTGATCTCCTGATAGTGACAGGGGGTGGAACACTCCATCCGAGACATTATGTGGAGCCGCACAATGCAGAGCTGCAGCCGCACCGTGATGCGCTAGAGGAGCAGCTCATAATGTACTGCGTCCAGAATGAGATCCCAGTGATAGGCGTGTGCAGGGGAATGCAGCACATAAATGCGCTGTTTGATTTTTTTACGATAGGGAGATAGATATGGCAAGGTTTAAGGTGCCAAGACCCAGAGGCACAGACCACATGGCAAGGATAGTCAAGACGGACAGATATATCAAGGTAAACAACTTCCACAGCGACTGTGTCTATCTGGAAAATCTGTCGACGATGTTCTATCCGATAGTGGTCGATGAGGAGAATGAATCTGTCGAGGCATTTGTATCACCGACGATGAGCATACTTGCCTTCCAGTGGCATCCTGAGCGTATATTTGAGAGCGAGGAAGGACGGCTTTTTACAAGACATCTTATACAGGATTTCCTTGGGCTTCCGAGAGATGATGTGAAACCGGCGATAGATTAACGTTGAAATGCCATATGAAAGATGCTAAAATAAACTAGCGTATACTTATGAGATAGAAAAGTTGCGATGGAGGCACTATTATGGAGAACGGAAAAGCTAAACAGCTTTTAGATAGAATACAGGATATAGTTGGAGATGGACAGAACGTTCCATTTGCAGCAGGTAAGGTACTGGTCAACAAGGAAGAGGTTCTTGAGATCGTTGAGGAGCTCAAGACTACTATAGATCTGGAACTCAAGGCATATCATGAGATCACAGACAAGAGAAGCAAGATCATCAAGGAGGCAGAGCAGGAGGCCGATGAGATCATCGCGGAGGCCGAGGAGACTGCATCCAGGATCAGGCTTACAAAGCCAAGCCCGCTCTTTGTGGACCGCAAGGTCAAGAGCCTTGGCAAGCAGGACAGGCAGGCGCTCAGAACGGCCAACGAGATATATGCGGCATCTATCATTTATACAAATGAGATGCTGATGGAGATCAACGAGACCGTGAACCAGGCATATAATATGATAAGCATGGAGAGCGACAGAGTCCTTGATTCTCTGAGAAAGAAATCTGAGATCATTGAGAACAACAAGAAGGAGCTCATGGAAGGTCTCATGGATATGAAGAAGCAGGAGCGCTATGCCGATATACTGGAGATCAGCCAGCTTCTGGCGAATGAGCTGTATTACGAGAAGAACAAAGCCAAGGATGAGGAGCACAAGGATAAGAACGGTGAGCCGGAGATGGTTCAGTGGGAGTTCGATTTTGAAGATAAGAAGGAGCCTGAACCGATCCGGGTGAAGGCATCCAGGGAACCGGTCAAGAGTGTCCAGAGGGAGACTGATGATGCGGATTCTTCGATACATGTCATAAAAGACAGTGATCATGACGATAAGATGAGACGCTTTGGAGACAGAACACCGGTGAGACTTGAGGAGTCGATAACGGATGCGAGTGCCAAGGGAAGCGACTCAGACAAGAACGGCAGACCTGATTTCAGAATAGGCGGACGTATATCCGATGCCTATGATGACGTGGATGACGGAGTCGTATAAAAGTTTCGTGCAACATGCAGGGGACGCGCTAGTTTTGAATATTAAAGCCTGATAAGTTGGCGGCTGATACTTTACAGGGGGTAACGTGTCGAATAGCACATTATATGATGCAGCAACACAGCATGCATGGCATTGCGCCGGAGCATGGGAGATCATATAATGGTGGTGTCGTCGACAGGAGGCAACATTTAATATTATATACAAATAAATCAACCTAAAACGCGGAGGTAAAAAGTTATGGGAATTTTAAAGAGATTTAAGGACATTATGTCATCAAACATCAATGCACTTCTTGACAAGGCAGAGGATCCTGAGAAGATGATAGATCAGTACCTCAGAGACCTTCAGGAGGATCTCAGAAAGGTTAAGTCAGAGACTGCAACTGTTATGGCAGAGGAGCAGAGATGCAAGAGACAGCTTGATGAGTGTGACGCAGAGATCGCAAAGATGCAGACATATGCAGAGAAGGCACTTGTAGCAGGTAACGAGGGCGATGCAATGAAGTTCCTCGAGAAGAAGAACCAGCTCACGCAGAAGCAGGTAGCTCTTCAGCAGGCATATGATGCAGCAGCAGCTAACGCAGCCAAGATGAGACAGATGCATGACAAGCTCACAAAGGATGTCAGCGATCTCAATGCAAGAAAAGAGACTATCAAGGCAAAGGTTCAGGTTGCTAAGACTCAGGAGCGTATGAACAAGATGATGAGCGGTATCGGCGATTCATCAGCTTCACTTGATGCATTTTCAAGAATGGAAGCAAAGGCAGACGCTATGCTTGACAAGGCAAATGCAATGAGCGAGCTCAATTCATCAAGCGCAGATTCAATAGATGATCTTGCAAGCAAGTATGATGCAGCTCCAAATGCAGACGTTCAGGATGAGCTTGCAGCACTTAAGGCAAAGATGGGATTATAATATTCCAAACATATTGCAGAACAGAGAGGAGTGCACTACATGGGTTTATTTTCAAATCAGTTTGCTAATGTTGTAGAATGGGAAGAGTACAGAGATGACGTCATCTTCTGGAAGTGGACAAATAGAGAGATCAAGAAGGATTCAAAGCTTATAATCAAACCGGGACAGGATGCTATATTCCTTTATAACGGAGCGGTTGAAGGTATATTTACCGAGTCTGGAAACTACACTATTGATTCACAGATCATACCATTCCTTTCAACATTGAAGGGATTTAAGTTCGGATTCAATTCAGGACTTCGCGCAGAGGTTCTGTTTGTGAATACAAAAGAGTTTACATGTAACTGGGGAACCAGTTCACCGATCAGACTTCAGGCACCGGGACTTCCGGGCGGACTTCCTGTGAGATCAAATGGTAAATTCTCATTCAAGATAGACGATTATAATGTTCTAATAGAGAAGGTTGCAGGTATAAAGCAACAGTTCACAGTCGATGACATAAGAGACAGGATAAGGGGTATCCTGGACGGACTGCTGATGAAGTGGATCACAAAGGTTGGCGGAGACGTATTCAATCTTATGGCCAATTCCGTTGATATAGCTAAGGGTATCAAGGAAGATCTGGACATGGAACTCTTGGGAATCGGACTTACGATAACTGATTTCAGAATAAGCGAGTTTACATATCCTGAGAATATACAGAAGCGTGCTGATCAGGCTGCTGAGTATTCTATGATAGGGGATATGAACAGATTCCAGCAGGTGAATATGGTTGATTCCATGGCAAGGGATGGCCGTACAGGAACAGCCGGAAGCAATGCAACGGATATGGCAAATGCCATGGTAGGAATGCAGATGGGAATGGCTATGGCAGGTCAGATGGCCGGAGCTATGAACCAGATGAACAATGCAGCAACGCAGGCAGCGGGAACCGGAACAGCCCCAAAGTTCTGTCCTAACTGTGGACAGCCAACTAACGGTGCGAAGTTCTGTGGCAACTGTGGAACGAAGCTGATCTAAAGACAAATACATTATAATTGAATAATGATATTTTCAAATAAACGCTGTTATGATATACTAGGCAGATGGAATAAAACATATGTTTGGTATATATAACGGCGTTTTTTACGTCACAGGATACAGGAGGAATTATGGCAGGACTTAACGATATGCAGGAACAGGCCTGTGAGCATGTGGATGGGCCACTGCTCATACTTGCGGGAGCAGGAAGCGGAAAGACCAGGGTTATCACACACAGGGTAGCCTATCTCATGGAGCACGAAGGAGTTAATCCTCTGAACATACTGGCGATCACATTCACCAACAAGGCGGCCCGTGAGATGCGGGAGAGAGTTGATCTGATAGTTGGGGACGGAGCTGACAGGGTATGGGTCAGCACATTTCATTCGCTGTGTGTGAGGATACTCAGAAGATATGCTGATAAGATCGGCTATGGCAAGAACTTTGATATATATGATTCGGATGACCAGAAGAGTACGGTGAAGAGTATACTCAAGGATTTTCAGATAGACCCGAAGAGGTATCCCGAGAAGATGTTCATGGCGGAGATATCCAAGGCCAAGGAGAAGTATCTGTCACCTGATGAATTTGCAAAAAAGAATGCTGCAGACTATGCAGGAACAAAGGCTGCAGAGGTGTACACTGAGTATCAGAGTCGTCTTAAGAAGAACAATGCGATGGACTTTGACGATCTTATTTACAAGACGGTGGAGCTGTTCGAGCACAATCCTGATGTCCTTGATACATATCAGAATAGATTCAGATATATCATGGTTGACGAGTATCAGGATACTAATCACATACAGTTCCTGCTGGTCAAGATGCTTGCGAGAAAATACAGGAACCTGTGTGTGGTGGGAGACGATGATCAGTCCATATACAAGTTCAGAGGAGCGAATATAACCAATATCCTGAACTTTGAGAAGGAATATGAGGATGCGAAGGTTATCAAGCTGGAACAGAACTATAGATCCTGTGGCAATATACTTGCCGCAGCGAATGCAGTCATACAGCACAATGCAGGCCGTAAGGATAAGGCTCTGTGGACGGATAAGGATGCCGGTGAGAAGATCTCGTTTGAGCAGTGCGATTCGGAATATGCAGAGGGAGATATGGTGGCGAGCCGTATCAAGACTCTTGTCAGACAGGGAGTGGACTACAGGGATATAGCTATCCTCTACAGGACGAATGCACAGTCCCGTGTGCTCGGAGAGAAGATGGTGTATGCGAACATACCATACAGAGTATATGGCGGCACAAACTTCTATGCCCGAAAGGAGATCAAGGATGTTCTGGCATATCTCAAGGTCATCAACAATTCCACTGACAACCTGTACTTCAGGAGAGTGGTAAATGTTCCGAAGAGAGGTATAGGCGAGGCGAGTCTCAGCAAGGTTGAGTCATTTGCGGATGCGTATGGATTGTCGATGATGGATGCTGCGGCGAGGGCTGACGAGATACCGGGAATGGCTGCCAAGACCTCGGCCAAGATCAGGCAGTTTGCGGAGCTTATCACATCATTCAGGGATATGCTGGCGGATGGTGAGAGCCTTGACTTGGTGTACGACAGGATCCTTGAGGATACGGGTTATGAGTCAGAGCTCATAGCAGAGCACACAGAGGAGGCCATGACTAGGCTTGAGAATATCGATGAACTCCGCAACAAGGTGGTGGAATTCACAGAGGATAATGAGGAGGCAGGGCTCAGCGAGTTCCTGGAGGAGATAGCGCTTGTGTCTGACCTCGATGCCATGTCGGAGGATGACAATCAGGTCAAGCTGATGACTCTCCACAGTGCCAAGGGTCTGGAGTTCCCATATGTATTTATATGCGGAATGGAGGACAGAGTATTTCCTAGTGGAATGGCACTCAACTCAGATGATCCCGATGCTCTTGAGGAGGAGAGACGTCTGTGTTACGTGGGTATAACCAGAGCCATGAAAAAGCTGTACCTGAGTGCGGCGAAGGAACGAATGATGCATGGTAACAGGGTGTACAGCGATGTGTCCAGATTCATAAGAGAGATCCCGCCTATGCTGTTTGAGCATGAAGCTGATATGAAGAATATGGCAAAGCGAAGAGAGTCGGAGTCTGTCGACAGATATAACAGAGGTGAAGGACGCAGAGATGCGTATGGAAGTTCATATGGTGATACATATGCCGGCTATGGCGGTGGAAGAACCGCTGGAGCAGCCTCAGGCAGAAGCTATGGACAGAAGAATCCATACAGCAGCTATGCAAAACAGCAGTCATACGGGCAGCCGTCTTCCCAGCCTTCGTTCGGCAAAGCCTTTGTGGTAAACAGTGTTGGCAAGCCGGATTATGCTGTTGGAGACAGAGTCAGACATATTAAGTTTGGTCCGGGTACTGTGGAGGCTTTGGAGAAGGGCGATAAGGATTACGAGGTTACAGTGAATTTCGACAGATGCGGTGTCAGGAAGATGTTTGCTTCGTTTGCAAAGCTCAAAAAATGCGAGTAGTCAATTAAACCGCATGTTAGATTTATTTATAAAATACATATAGAAATAATCAAAACCGTATGCTATAATTTTGGTATGTGTTGGGAGATAATAACTGTATGTTTCTTCTCTCAAATCAATATAATATAATGAAACCCGTTACAGGGTTAAGAAAGGGTGGAATGTAACGATGAAGAGTAGTGACGTAATCTTAGTTAAAGGCGATGCAACAGAAGAGAAGGCAAAGAGCACATTATTTGTGATCTTGGTTATCATTGGTGCCGTTGCTGCTATTGCAGGTATTGCATATGCAGTATATTCATATCTTACACCAGACTTCCTTGATGATTTTGATGATGACTTCGACGATGATTTCGACGATGACTTCTTCGATGATGAGGAAGATACAGATGAGGCAGAGCCAGCAGCAGAAGCAGCCGAGGCGGCAGACGCTGAGTAATTCGTACTGTATTATATAGAAGAATATGGTAGTATAAAGATACGCTCTATCCATTGAGGATAGAGCGTATTTTTTTGCCATCTACTAAAAAAAATGGAAGATAGGACGAAACGTCATGATAAAAGGTATAAAAAATGCGGATAACAGGAATCGAACCTGCACCCCGAAGGACTAGATCCTAAGTCTAGCGCGTCTGCCAGTTCCGCCATATCCGCTTAATTCTCCGTAAAATAAAAATAGCCCCTCATACCAGAAGGGAAATAGTGAGCCATCGGGGACTCGAACCCCGGACAACTTGATTAAAAGTCAAGTGCTCTAC
>OGHH01001687.1_pt1 | contig 15111 bp, 16 predicted proteins | sample 1571471 | NCBI WGS metagenome assembly OGHH01 (sample SAMEA2581936, study PRJEB24529) | metagenome | biome: Human gut stool | place: China | collected 2011
TGGAAGAAACCGCCGTTCTTTTGAGCATCCGCCCGGAGTGGTGCCAAAAGATTTTTCGCGGAGAAAAGACCATGGAGATCCGCAAGAGCTTCCCGAAGGACTTCCAGGGCCAGCCCTTTAAGTGCTTTATTTATTGCACAAAAGGGCAAAACGCTGGATTCCGGCTAGAGCCTGACGGAGGCTTGATGCGGCTGGATGGGACCATCATTGGGGAGTTTACCTGTGATCGCGTGTATGAAATCGCCCCGCTGAACCATGCACCGGACGACCTGGAAACCCAGGCCTGCATGGACCGGGACCAGATCTGGGAATACACGCACGGCAAAGGCTATGCTTGGCACATTACCGCGTTGAAGACGTATAAAACACCGCTTGACCTGGCGGCTTTTCACCTTCGCTGCGAAAACGCCTTGCGCTGGTGCAATAACGGCGGCTGTGCAATGCACATTGAACACCCTGCAAACGGGAACTGCTGCGGGAATTACGCCTTGCAGCTTAACAGACCGCCGCAAAGCTGGTGCTATGTGGTGGGCCCTGGCGAGTGCCACAAGGAGCTCCAGGAACAGGTAAAGGCCACACTGGGCAGGCTTTACCCGAAAAAGAAGATCTCCGACATTCTGCCGAAGCCTGAAATTTTGGGCCAGCTTGCGGAAGAACTGGCGGAGGCTTCCGCGGCTGCGTCGAAGCTGCGCCGCAAAATTGATGGCAAGAACCCGACGCCGAAGACCTTAGAAGAGTGCTGGGAGGACCTGAAAAAGGAAATCGGCGACGTTATGAACTCCATTGATGCCCTTACAGAGCAAGACCCGCAGAACTACCACGAGTTTATGAGCGAGTGCGGCGAGTATGCAGAGCCGAAAATGGAACGCTGGCTTTACCGCCTGACCGAGCAGGAGGGGAAACCGTGAAAAAGAACTCCGTTATTCCCACGCCCTGCCCAAAGTGTGGCAGCCCGCTGATTATTGAGGCGACGCCCGCAGACGGCGGCCCGAAAGAAATCTTCTGCGCCCTGTGCAAATTCCACGCGGAGAGCGTGGAGGCGTGGAACGCGCAGTACAAGAGAAAGGAACACACATGAAGATAATAGAACCCAGTGCAAAGCTGGTCAGAGGCTATGAGGACAAGCCGGAGGAACTCATAGAACTCTGCGGGCGTATTTGCTACGATTCGCAGGACAAGATAGCCCCCGGCACAGCGCAGAAATTCTGCGAGAGGCTGAAGAGGAGCGGTCACACAAGCGTTTTCGAACACGCAAATATTGTGCTTAAAGTAAGTAACAGCACCAATATAGCTGTTGAACGCATAGCTAACAGTTACGAGCGCGCAACCCGCTTACCAGCGTTTTTACGTTTTGACAAGATAGACGGCTGCAGACACAAGCATCATTTTGTGTCTGGAAATGTCAGAGCATGGAACACGGTGTTTGACTACACAAGCAAGCTATATGATTCGATCCCTATGTGCGTAATCGAAGCGTTAAACGCTTATCCCATGCTGTTCGATGTCGAGCCGTGGAAAAAACAAGCAAACACTTACAAAATTTATAACGTCCGCGACCCGCATGGTGGCAAAGAGTACAAAGCAAATGTTATTCCACCCAGCCAACTGCCGAAATGGGCGTATGAGCAGCACACAACGGCAACATTTCTTATTACCTGCGACCGTGGAATATCGCATGAGCTTGTCCGGCACAGGACAGCCAGCTTTTCGCAGCAATCAACGCGGTACTGCAAGGCTAACAAAAGCGGTGAGATTGAGATAATCAAACCCAGTGATGGAAGTGTATCCGCTGAGAGTTTGCTAGACACACTGGGCGATGTTAACGAAGCCTACAATGACGCGTTGGAAGTTGGTATAAGCCCTCAGACGGCGCGGTGCGTTCTCCCGACCTGCCTTGCAACAAGGCTCTACATGACCATGACGCTTGAACGCTGGCGGGATTTCCTTAAGCTGCGGACAAGCCCGGCCGCTCACCCGGATATGAGAGTTATCGCGGAGCAGATACAGCGGCAGCTTTTTCCTGATGAAATCGGTGACAGCAATGCCGACTAAAGAGGAGTTAAAGCAGTTGCAGGCGCTCCCGCTTGACTTGAAGATAGCCCGCACGCAGCAGCGCATTCGTGAATGGGTGCGGCACTACGGTGTTAATGGGGTTTATATCTCCTTTTCCGGTGGCAAGGACAGCACAGTGCTGTTACATATCGCACGTGAGATTTACCCTGAACTGGAAGCGGTGTTCGTGAATACCGGGCTGGAATATCCGGAGATACAGAAGTTTGCAATGTCGTTCCCGAATGTCAAGGTAGTGCACCCCAAAAAGACATTTAAGCAGGTGCTTACGGAAAAAGGATACCCTGTTATCAGCAAGGAAATCAGCAACATAGTTGGCGTGGCTAAAAGGTGTCCTGATGGTGTGTACGCCAAGACGCGATTCGAGGAATCAAGAGGGCGTTTTTCTGCTGCGAAGTACAAACCTTTGCTGGACATGGATTTTATGTGTAGCAAGCGTTGCTGTGACATTATGAAGAAAGAGCCTGCACACAGATATTCCAAAGAAAGCGGAAAAGTCGCCATAACCGCGCAGATGGCGAGTGAAAGTGCTTTGCGCACTCAAAAGTGGTTACAGCACGGTTGCAACGCTTTCGACAATGGTAATCCCGTATCAAACCCCATGAGTTTCTGGACGGAGCAGGACGTGCTCCTCTACATCAAATCGCGCTACATAGAGATATGTTCCGTTTACGGCGACGTAGTCTATGACTGTGACGAGCCGGAACAGGAGCGCTTCTCTGACGTAACCACTCTTAAACTCAAAACGACCGGCTGCTCCCGGACAGGCTGTATGTTCTGCGCTTTTGGCGCTCACCTTGAAAAGGGCGAAACGCGCTTCCAGCGGCTCGCCCGGACTCACCCGAAGCAGTATGCATTCTGTATTGGGGGGGGCGCTTACGACCCGTCAGACGGGCTCTGGAAGCCTAATAAAGATGGGCTGGGGCTCGGGCATGTGTTTGACGAAATCAACAAGGTTTATGGCGAAGATTTTCTGCGGTATAAGCCGCTGGACAAGGACGAGGAGGACAAGTGATAACAGTAAATGAGTTGTTTTCCGGCATAGGAGCACAGAGAGCCGCGCTTGAACGCGCCGGAATAGAACACAAGGTAGTCGGTATCTCCGAGATAGACAAGTATGCTATCAAATCGTATGAAGCTATCTACGGCGAGACCCGGAACTACGGCGATATCAGCAAGGTGGACAAGCTCGATTACGCCGATTTCTGGACATATTCGTTCCCCTGCACGGATATCTCCGTTGCAGGACAGCAAAAGGGCATTGTCAAGGGTGAAACACGCAGTGGACTGCTGTACGAGGTTCAGCGGCTGTTAGAGGTTGCTGTACACACACACACACACAACCGAAGTGGCTCATGCTTGAAAATGTGAAGAATCTGGTCGGGAAGAAGTTCAGAGCGCAGTTCGACGAGTGGTGCGATTGGCTTGACGGTATCGGCTACAATACATACTGGCAGGTGCTGAACGCAAAGGATTACGGCGTGCCGCAGAACAGAGAGCGTGTGTTTGCAGTGTCTGTCCGCAAAGATATAGACGATGGCAATTTCCGATTTCCGGAAAAGGCGCCACTTGATGTCAGGCTTAAGGACATTCTGGAGGGCGAAGTTGACAAAAAGTTCTATCTGTCGGAAGCTCAGCTGCAATCTATGGCCATGAGCTCCTACCGTCAAAAACGGGACGCGATCCAAAACGAAGTGCGTTGTACTTTGGCTGCACGTGATTATAAAGGGGCCAAGTGCGTAGTGGTCGCGAATCTCAACCACTACGGCAACGATCAGATGAACCGCGTTTATAGCACGGGCGGTATTTCGCCCACTATAACAGCAGTTTCCGGCGGTGGCAGAGAACAGAAAATACAGCTACACAATTCCCGCGTTCGCAGGCTCACACCGCTTGAATATTGGCGGCTCATGGGCTTCACAGATGAAGCATTCCGCAAGGCTGAGGCAGTATGCTCGAACAGCCAGCTGTACAAGCAGGCAGGCAACAGCATAGTCGTTGATGTGCTTGTGGGAATATTCAAAAATCTATTCAGGGAGGACTAAATGGCAGAAACAAGCAAGATATATTCGGCTCTGTCGGCGATAATGTCGGAGTGCCCGGCGATAAGCAAGAGCCAGAAGAACCAGCAGCAGGGGTTCATGTATCGCGGCGTTGACATTGTGATGAACGTACTCCAGCCGCTGATGATAAAGCACAAGGTGTTCGCGGTTCCGGAAGTGCTGGACAGCCAGCGTCAGGAACGCGTAACGGCAAAGGGCGGCACGCTAAATTACACCATACTCCGGGTGAAGTACACATTCTATGCGGAAGACGGTTCGAGCGTTTCAGCGGTCGTTCAGGGTGAGGGCATGGACAGCGCGGACAAGTCCAGCAATAAGGCTATGTCGGTGGCATTCAAGTACGCGTGCTTCCAGGTGCTGTGCATTCCCACGGAGGAAATGAAAGATCCTGACGCGGAAACACCGCCGCATAACTCGGCAGTCCTCCAGTGTGCCGACTGCGGAGCGGCTATCAAGGGTTCCGGAGCGTTCAACGCGCAGCAGATAGCGCAGAGGGCGGTCGATATGTTCGGCAGGCAGCTTTGCGTTGAGTGCGCGAAGAAAGCAAAGGAGGGCGCGGGAAATGGCTGACGCGTTCAAGGCGATTTACAAGTGCCGCTTATGTGGCGAAGTCTATACTTCTCTCATTATGAACGGAAAAGGTGCGGTAATAGCGTCAGCATACCGTTCGTTGGAATCATTAAGAGAAATCCCCGCCGGGGACCCTTTTGCGGCAATGAACGACTTACACATATGCAAGGACTGCAGCGTTGGAATATCTGATTTTGTGGGGTGGAAGCGCGAATGATACTCGACAACACCACCTACTACACTCCCGAAGCCAACGCGGAATACATGAGCTGTTCGCAGTTCAAGGCGTTCCTGCACTGCGAAGCCGCCGCAATGGCTGAACTCACCGGGGAAAGCCGTCGCGAGGACACTACGGCGCTGCTGACCGGCTCTTACGTTGACGCGTTCTACGAGGGAACGCTTGACCAGTTCCGCGAACAGCACCCCGAACTTTTCAAGAAGGACGGCACTCTGAAAGCGGAATACCAGACTGCCGAAAGTGCTATCGAACGCACCGAAGCAGACCCGCTTTTCACCGAGTACATGAGCGGCGAGAAGCAGCGGATATTCACCGGGGAAATCGGCGGTGTTCCTTACAAAATCAAGGTTGACAGCTACCGCGAACACCTGATGATAGTTGACCTGAAATGCGTCCGTGACTTCGAACCGGTATGGAATGCGGAAACGCGCCGCAAGGAGCACTTCATCGAATACTGGGGATATCACACCCAGGGCGCTATCTACCGCGAAATAGTCAGGCAGAACACTGGGGAAACACTCCCCTTTTACATTGCGGCGGTCACAAAGGAAAAGTCCCCGGACATCGAGATTTTCAGCGTGCCGGACGAAGCACTTGACGAACAGCTTGAAGTCGTAGAGCAGCTGTCCCCCAGATTCAGCCTTGTAAAGCATGGCGTATTCGCACCGCAGCGGTGCGGAAAATGCGCTTACTGCCGCGCAACAAAGGTGCTGACTGCGCCTGTTGACTACCGCACGGATAACACAGAGCCATTCTGATTGCAGTGTTTTGCAGTTATCAGAAATCTATAATTCAGGAGGAAAAACATGGTATATCCGCAGATGAATCACATCGAACGCCCGGAGGGAATAATCATCAGCAGCGCTATCCAGGTAGACGTTGACGGCGATAAGCGTACATGCTCCGCTGTTCCCGGCGGGACGCTCGACAGCGTGATAGACGACACCACGGCACTCATCGAGTATGTCGGCACAGAGAAGACCACATACCTTTTCTGCACAGACGGAAAGCTGTACGTTTACCAGAAATCAGCGAGACACGGCTGGGGCTGGTGCAGGATTGACATAGGAAAGATTTGACAAAGGAGGAACACACAATGACAAAGGTACATGTAAAGCTAACATTCACGGACGACCTGCTCGGAACATCTTCCGGCAACCCGGAACTCCACCGCGAGTTCATCGCCAGCAAGGCACCTGACGCGGCAAAGATGGAGGAAGAAGTTGCTTCACTCGGCGTTGAAGCCGTTGAGGAGAAGTCCATGACCGTATTCCCGAAGATGGCTGACGGCACTCCCTATCTCTGGGATTATCAGATTCGCGGATTCTTCAAGGAGATATGCGGCGCGATGAGGGGAATCCCCGGAACGAAGTCCAGCAAGGTAAAGGCTTACAAGAAGAAAGTCGATAACACGATTTTCGTTGAGCCGCGCGAGATACCGCTGGATCTTCACGGCATGAAGATAGCCGACTGCCAGCGCCCGCTCCGCGCTTCCACTATGCAGGGCGAACGCATAGCACTTGCGAACAGTGAGGTATGCCCGCAGGGGACAACTTGCGAGTTCGACGTTCTCTGCATGGTCGATGAAGATGTTGATATGCTCCGCGAGTGGCTGGAGTACGGCAAATACAAGGGCATAGGACAGTGGAGAAACTCCGGCAAGGGCAGATTCGAATTTACGTTTCAGGTGCTCTGAGCGAGGGTACGGCAGAGCCGCGGCTTGCGTGGCAATGCCACGGCATAGTCCTGCACCTCGGAGCGGCGCAGAGGCAAAGTAGTGAGCTGCTCTGAAAAGCAATGGCTGTGTTTAGTAAAGCTGAGGTAAGGCGCAGCGTCGTGAAGCACCGAGATGTATCGCAAAGGCAAAGTGGAGCGGAGCAAAGAATAGTGCGGCAGCGGCAATGTGTAGAGAAGCATGACTAAGCAATGGTATAGTGTGGCGTGACACAGTTCAGTAGTGCAACGGCAAGGTTCAGCAGCACTAAACGTGGCGAAGCAAAGGCAGCGCTGAGTGCTGCAAAGCAACGCCAAGGCAATGTACGCGAATCCGAGCATTGCAGCGACAATGTTTGGCGTGGCGAGGCACAGCAAAGGAAGAGCGTGGCGGCACAATGACTTGTGGAGCACAGCAAAGGCTCTGTATAGCGGAACTTTGCAGCGGCTGGGAATGGCACCGACGGCAAGGCAAAGGTTATGCATGGATTCGCCCGGCAAGGGCAAAGCGAAGCATAGAACAACAAGGGAACGGCAAAGCGAATTAGCGCGATGGCAAGGCTGAGTTGCGAAGCGCTCCGCATTGTGAAGCAACGGCACTGCATGTCATGGTTCGGCAAGGGCATAGCATTACACCGCTAGGCGTTCCATTGAATGGCAAAGCAAAGATTATTTTTCAACAAAGGAGAACAAAATGTTCAACAAAATGATTCTCATGGGTCGCCTTGTGGCTGACCCCGAACTCAAAACCACTCCGCAGGGAGTGAACGTCTGCACATTCCGCATTGCGGTTGACCGCAGATTCCAGAAGCAGGGTGAGGAGAAGAAGCCCGACTTCTTCAACATCGTGGCGTGGAGACAGACCGGCGAGTTTGTCCAGAAGTACTTCGGCAAGGGTCGCATGATACTTGTCGAGGGTGAAATGACTACCCGCCCCTACACCGACAAGAACGGTAATCAGGCGACCTGGTATGAAGTCATCGCCGACCATGTATCGTTCACCGGAGAGAAGCGCGAGGACGGCGGCAGCGCTTCCAGACCCGCGCAGGGACAGCCGCCCGTGCCGAGTGCTCCGGCTGAAAATCCGGCGGCAAGCAATGACGGTTATCCGTTCTGAGGAGGAACAACACAATGAATGGAATGGGGAAATTACTAAGCAGAACACTGAGAGTTTTCGCAAAGAACGTCCACGAGAACGCCGTTTCTCAACTTCGGAGGGTACACTAATGAACATTAAGAAATTCGAAAAGAATTTGCAGAATCAGCTTGACAGGCAGGCATTAGATGGTGCAACCTCCGGTTGGATGGAGGAGAATGTGTCTCAGGCAATTTACAACGGAGGCAATGAAATCAAGCTCCCCAAGATGTCTCTCCAGGGACTGGGCAGCTACGACCGCGACGCGGGTTACTCCGGCGGCGCTGTTACATATTCCTACGAGACTTTCGCGCTCACACAGGACAGAGGCAGACGTTTCCGTATCGACGCTATCGACGTTGATGAGAGCGGCTTCGGACTGGCGGCGGCAAATGTTGCGGCTGAGTTCCAGCGCACTCAGGTGATTCCCGAGATCGACGCTTACCGCTACTCCAAGCTGGCGGCCGCCGCTGAAATCAAGGATACCTACACTCCGGACAAGGCTACCGTGATGTCATCTCTGCTGGCGCAGCTCGGTGAGGTCCGCGATATCACCGGCGACGAGGGCGACGTCGTTATCGTAATGAGCCGTCCTGTTTACGATAAGCTCATGCTTTCCGGGGAGATCTCCTACGCTGTGGAATCTACTCAGTTCAAGCAGGGCGAACTTGAGTTCACCGTTAAGTCTATCAACGGCGTTCCTGTGATCCCGGTGCCTTCGGCTCGCATGAAGTCTGAGTATGACTTCAAGACTGACTCTGCTGGTGGATTCGCTGCGAAGAGTTCTGCTAAGGATATTAATTGGATCATCTGAACTATCACTATCCCAAATCAACAATTCCTAAACCTTACAAACCGCATAACAGAGCCAATTAAAAAAACGAGGAAAAATGAAAAACGAGCCAAAAAGCCCGAAAATGTGGGCAAGTGTGGGCAAAATTGTGGGCAAGAAATGCACTGGTTAAGCAGAAAAATTAAATGCAAATCCGAGGAATATTTCGTCCTCGGATTTGCTGTTTTATTCTTTCCTATCATGAAAGTTGTCAAGCAGGAATGCACCGTTCACCCTAAAAAACTCGAAATTAACGAGTACATAGTTTATGAGATTAACTAAATTACATTTAGCAATGAAGTTTACATTGATGAATGCTAGTTAAATTGAAGGTACTACTTGAATTTACCTTATGTAGCTAATAGAACATCATAGTAATAATTTAACTTAGCTTCACAAATCGAAATTACTTGCTGTTTGTCTTGTACAGTAAGAGATTCCCAAAGGGTCGGATTTATTACTACTTCGTCCCGGTATTCGACATATTCTACTATGTTCATTTGGGCAAAGCAATCCAATGGGTATCGCAGAATTTCTTTTTTGGCTTCCTCGTCCGTGTAATTAGAACGAGTAAAGATACTATCGTCATTTTCAACAAACTGATTGTTATTTTTACGAGAAGAATAGAAATCTCTGAACGATGATACAACCTCTTTCATTGATAATTTACCTGTGTCAGACGATTTTTCTATAACAGTTTTCAGAAGAAGTGGTTTGTAGGAGCGCTGCATATCCATCTGTTCAATCCTTTCCATGAAGACTTCTTTTATATTGTCTGGTGTTATTACCGTCCATTTGAACTGGTTGACATACTTATCGAATGTTTCCTGAGTGAAATAAGGTCTGGGTGTAGAGCTATCTTCTGTTAACCACCGGTCAGGGACTATCTTTTGTTCCTTGATGTATTTGTCAAATGTTTTCCTTTGTATGTTGATTCTTCTGATAAAATCTTCTTTAGAAATCAACAAAGTAGAATCATCTTCAAGGTCATCACTGTAGTTTACCTTTGATAATGCTTTCATGAGTGAAATCGGATCTTTAAAAGCTTCTTCCGGTATATCTTTTATTGATTCCGTTAAATAGTTTGGCCAAATTAGTAAAAATAACTCACAGATTTTATCAGCTCTGTTATATATTTGCTGCTCATTCCAAACAGGGTTCTGATTATAGGAGTCAACAATACTGCTGGTAAGTTTTAGAGATGAGTAGTTTTTATATCCATGAGCATCGCATACTTTTGTTGCAAAGGACTTATTATTTGTTGAGGCATTCAGCTTTTGAGTGAGCAAAATCATATTGCCGATACAGTTAATTGCTTCCTTCCGGCACTGTATTTTATCTTTGTCACCTACTTTTTTTCCGAACTTGTCAACCACATCAACATCAGACCAGTACTTTTCCCATTTTGTTGGCATGATATGTTCAAGAGTAAGGTTGCTTAAAAGTGATGAATCTTCTAAAAATGTGTCCTCATTTCTCATGAATAGTTCAATGACGTAGAGTAGGGTTTTTGCGTTTTCAGTATTGATTTTTTGCTGTAAATAAATTTTAATGTCATCATCGCATATTTTGCTGTCTGCTTTAGACAATTCCGGTATAATAACGCTATTAAGTTCTTGACCTGGTTCAGCACGCAGAAGTGCATTGCATTTGTCAACATAGTCCTGAGTGCCTTTTCCGGAGATACGCCTTCTTACGATAAAGGATTCAAGAATTTTAAAATCACGCTCTAGCGACGATGAATTGAGATTTGCATTGACGTCTTTTATCCGCTTTAATATATATGGATAAAACATCTGAACACCGAACTTTTCAAGAATGAATAAAAACAGCTTGGTCCGTTCGGAATACTTAAAACGCGGTGGATCATTGGTGTTTTTAACTTGTTCCTGTAAATCCAAGATACACTTCTTGAATATAATTGCATAATCGGATATGTCAGAAACCAACCCTTTAAGTTCTTCGGGCGAGAGACCCTCGGTGTTTTGGGAGAAGGTCTTGTCTAAGCTCTTGAAAATGTTGTCGTCTTTACCCCATTTGATAGTTGCAACACAGTAAAGCAAAAATTCAAGATTAGTTCTTTCAACATTACCGAAAATTCGGGTTGAATCCCAAAGTCTGCGGTCAGTATCGTTATATAATATATCGTTCCAGTTTTTCTGGGACAGCTCAATTACCTCATCGTTCGAATATGATTTCAGCAATTTCTCAAACAGGTTATTTTTAATTATATCTGCGGAGGTAAGCCTGATTCCTGCTCTATTAATGGTGTCGAAAATACGCTGTTCTTCATCGTCGCTGTTTTCCAATTCTATAAGCACTATTACTTTTTTTGTATTGTCAAAAATAGAGTTGAACAAATGATTGATTTCATCTACACTCTTCCCATTAAGGTACTCGCGGTAGTATTTATAGCATTTAAGAATGTTGTTTGAATTTTCACCAATATTAGATAAGTTAATTGCAGGTTCATCTATGATGGTGGATTTCACAACAGATGAATAGGATTCCTTATCATAGTATGAGTGTGTGATTTTAGGCTTTCTCTCATTCAAACTGTCAGAGGCATTCTTGTTATAGAAGAGGTAGGCTATAATAGAAGTGAATATTCCATTATCAGGAGTCTTTTTTTCTTCGGGAAGGCTGTCATAAAGTGCTTTTGCAAGTATAGTGATTGTGGTAAGGCGCTGTTGCCCGTCTATAATCTCGAAATTTCCCCAGCCTTTATCTTTGAGAATAATTGAACCCAAAAATGGCACAGTATCTGTATTCTGAAAACTTTGCAACAATTCTTGCCAGTTTTCTTCTTTCCAGACATAGTGACGCTGAAAGAAAGGAACTGCAAGTTCTTTAGATTCTCCGAGAAAAGTGATAGGAACGCCATTAGCTTTCATTGTGATTCTCCTTTTGTTAATAGTATTCTGCCTCTGGTATATAAACCCATTTTATCACAACACGCATGATTTGTCAATACTTAGAGGAAAAACTTGAAAAAAGACACATTTTTCAAGTTTCTACTTTACAAAATAAAAGAAAGATGATATAATATATTATGTATGAATATAAATTCTCGTAAATTATTGACATATATTTCTTGACCGCCGGGTCTATATTGAAGTAATCGGAGATTGCAATCACTATGCTTATAAAGAAACATGGCTCTTTTTACCTAAGAAATGGCTGGCCTACCAAATGTATCAACGCTGTATCACATGAACCGTATATTTTTTCGCCCAGTGCAGAACATGAAGCTGTTGATGAATTGGGTGTTGGCCGTGTTATGGTCAAGGCAATGAGATATTGGATGAACGTCTTAGGTTTATCCAGTGAAACTCATAACGCAAGAGGTGTAAATACCCAATTGACAGATTTAGCGCAGCTAATAGTTGAAAATGACATCTATTGTCAGAAGATTGGGACCTTATGGGTGCTTCACAGAAACCTTGCGACAAATATCGACAATGCAACAGCCTGGTACTGGGGATTTAACGAGTATAATGAGCCAAAGTTCTCGAAGGAATCTTTTTCTGACGGGCTTGAAGCATTTTTGATGTCACATGGCAATTCTTATGCCAGAAAAGCTGTCGAGCAGGAGTTTGACTGCTTCAAAAATACATATCTGAGCAATAAAGAGTTTGAGATCTCCAGAATACTTGATGAGGATACAGTAGCGTTTTTTGCCCCATTACAACTAATAAAACTATCTGGGAAAAACGAGTACGAGAAGAATCCTACGCATTATTCCGCCATACCCGTTGAGGTACTGCTATACTGCATTATAATGGATAACTCTAAATTTCTGGAAGCTAATAATCAGCTTTCGTTTGACACTATCCGCTACAGCACAAATCAAGTAGGCTGCTATTTCAATCTAAGCGATTCCTCACTTATGATGCTTTTGCAGATAGCCGAAAATCGTGGTTATATTAAACTGTTCAACAATTTTGGCAGCAGGTACATTGAATTATTAGACAGAGATGCTTTAGGATACTTGCGAAAGTATTATGAACAGTAAAGGAGTACCCTAAATTATGTATGATAAATTAGTGCTGATACAAGAGCAGTTCAACTATTCTGCCAACGTTCAGCTTGATATGGATAACAGCGAAAAGCTGCTTCACTATATACCGAATGATACATCAGTTAAGCTTCTGAAAGACTATTTTGTTGATATTGTAAAAGACTCTCCGGATAGCCATTAGCATATGATCTATGGCTCATACGGAACCGGAAAATCTCATTTTCTGACTGTGCTTAGCATGCTTTTAAGCAAACAGTTTGTGAGCGACATTGCATTCAAGACTTTCATAGACCGACTCAGGACAAAGGATCGTCTTCTTATGAATGACATAAAGTCCTTTGAAAAAGACAATCGCAAGAAGCCTTTCCTTGTAGTTCCGATAGTGTTTGACTTCCCCGATTTTAACAGGTGTCTATTTTTCTCTTTGCAGAAAGTCCTTCTTAAGCAAGGAATAAATATTGTTTTTAAGACATTCTACCATCAGGCAGTTGATGTCATGAAAAATTGGATGAACAATCCGTCCTCTGCTGATAGACTTGCAAGTGCTTGTGCCAACAACAGGACAACGGCTGATAAGCTGTTAGAATCTCTGAATAGAATGGACACAAAAGCAGAAAAGAAATTCCTTAAAGTCTTTTCTGAAGTGACTTATGGCGTTAAGTTTGTTTGCGAGGTAGCAAGTATTGTTGATGTCATTGACCAGGTCAATGAAGTGACTCAGAATAGGTATGCCGGCATTGTTTTCATTTTCGATGAATTCGGCAGATACATGGAAGACAACCTAAAAAGCATAAAGGTTAGCCAGATACAGCAGTTATCCGAATACTGCGATCATGGTGATGGGAACAATCATATCATTCTGGTATCTCATAAGGAGATTTCTCAGTACACCAAAGAACACGGGCAGAAGTTAGCTGAAGAATGGAAAAAAGTAGAGAGAAGATTCAGACCGTTCACAATGAACTCTGAAAAGGATCAGTCGCTGTTCTTTGCTGAGAATGTACTTTATAAAAAAGCTGATGTATGGAATCAATTTAGCAGGCGCTTCAGCAAAGAGCTTGAAAACGTCTATACACAGGCTATGGAATTTAATGCTTATAATGTGAAAATCGACAAGGAGAACAATCCATACGCGGCTTGTTTCCCTTTACACCCGATTTCTCTTTTTGCATTGGATAAGCTGTCAAAAAAAGTGGCACAGAATGAGAGAACTTTCTTTAACTTCTTGTCTAGCAAGGAAGCAAACACATTATACAGCTTTTTGACAACTACCCCACTTGAGGAGTTTCATATCGTTGGCTTAGACTATATCTACGATTACTTTGAGTCTAGTATTAAATCAATGCAGAGCGACTCTTCGTATGAGTGGTTTAGAAAGCTTCAGATAGCCGTCAATAAACTCCCTCAGGGAACCGCCGCCGATTCCTTTGAGGTCAAGATACTAAAGGCGATAGCTGTTGTTGGAATTGTCGGCACTGCAAATGTGCTTCCTGCGACCCGTGAGGTTTTCCACTGCGCTATTGACGGTGATAATGTTGAAATAGACAAGGCTGTTTCAACCCTTATCGAACGCAGACTTATTAAGTTCTCAGGTATCACAGGAACATTTGATTTCTACAATTCCAGTACGATTAACATTGATGAACTTATTGACGAAAACCTCAATGCGGCAAACGATGAGGCAATAGTTAAGGTGTTGAACGATGATTTTGTTGATTTCGTGGTTTATCCCTATGATTACAACGATGAATACAAAATCACCCGTGTTTTTGCTCCTGTGTTCTATTCTGCGGCTTTGCCCGAGATAATGCTTACATCAAGAATAAACAGGCTTGAATGCGATGGAACGCTTGTCATGACGCTTGCAAACGATGAGCACATGAATAATATTGCAGAACTTTCTGCAAATATGAACAGAACTATTTTCTATGTAAACACAAACACATCAGAGCTTATAGAGGCTGTTCGCAGATATATTGCGCTTAAGTATATTGATACGGTAAAGAGCAAGTACACCGCAAAAGACCCTGCTTTTGAGCAGGAATTGGATTATTGTCTTAATGAACAGTCCGCTCTTGTTAAAAAGCACATAGAATCGTGGAAGAATTCTGCCGACAATACTACCGTTATTGCAGGCGGACAAATTCATGAATCAGGTTCAATGTCCGATATAAGCGATATAGCCAGCGGGCTTATGAGAAACGTATACCCTGATACGCTTATCGTCAACAACGAACTTGTAAACAAAAATACGCTTACCGGTACAATGACTTCTTCAAGGAGAAATGCGGTTGAGGCAATCTTGAGTGGTAAAGATAAACAAGCTTATTTCGGGTTAGCCGACCTGTCACCGGATTATATTTTTGTGCGTTCTGTACTGGCGAAAAATGACCTTTACCATGACAACGACATTCATTACATAAATGCACGGCGTGATAATGAACATCCTCAGGATAAAATAAATGATGT
>OGHH01001714.1_pt1 | contig 14892 bp, 10 predicted proteins | sample 1571471 | NCBI WGS metagenome assembly OGHH01 (sample SAMEA2581936, study PRJEB24529) | metagenome | biome: Human gut stool | place: China | collected 2011
AGAATATCAACTCGTAAGGTCTTTTATGACCACGGTGCTGTTATAGCTCAGGTGGTAGAGCGTCGCCTTGGTAAGGCGGAGGTCACGGGTTCGAGTCCCGTTAACAGCTTTTATAGGATTCAAAAGTTTTGTGTAAGACCGGTAGGTCTTATTTTTTTTGCCATAAAGCCTTTGGCGTATCAAAAGCAACCTAAATGGGCTTTATATCATAAAAGCGTTGCATGCTGAAAAAATTATTTGATATGAAAACAACCAAAATGCATGAAAATAGGAAAAAGAGTTGTCTTTTCACTGCGTTTTATCGTAAGAATGGGGTAAATCGACCGGAAAATGCAACCATATTGACAAATTATGAGTAAAAGAGTTGCTTGTATGCTGCCCCAACCCCTAAAAATAGCCACTAAAAGCAACCGGCGCAAGCAACCGCCAAAAACCAACGAGTCAACTTCTCATCTTCTTATCGAATCTTCAACAGCTTCCCCCGGATTCTTTGCAAAGCGTTATCGATGGATTTTGGAGACTTCCCAAGGACTACGGCAATCTGCTGGTAATCGTTGCCGTCAAGGTAGAGAGTTACTACTTCTTTTTCAAACTTGCTCAGGTGCTTTTCGATGTGACTCTCGATGTCCGTTACATTTTCCTTGTCGATTACGATGTCTTCCGGATTTATAAGTTCGGAAGGCTGGAGTGTATCGGCAAGTGTCTCGCGGGAATTGTTTTCCGTGTCGGAGTTGAGCGGCGAGTAAAGGGAAACGTAGGTGTTGAGCGGCGAATTCTTGAGTCGGTTTGCGCCCTTGATTACGTTGTATAATTGATTATCAATGCAAAGAGAAGCGTAGTGTACGAAGGAACTTTCGCGGTCTGCCCTAAAAGCGCGGATGGCTTTATAGAGGGCAATCATTCCCTCCTGAATTAGGTCATCATTGTCGCCGCCAATCAGAAAAAGAGTACGAGCCTTCTTCTTGACAAGGGGCTTGTACTTTTCCAGTAAAAAATCTGTGGCAGCATCATCGCCGTCGTGGGAGCGGGCGATGATTGTTTCATCGTTTGCTGCGTGATAATCAAACATAAAATCCTCCTCAATTAGTGGTTCATACGCTGACGTACAATTTCGTAAGCAAGAACGCCGGCGGCTACAGATGCGTTAAGTGAGTCGATATCGCCCTTCATCGGAATGGATGAAATGAAATCGCAGTGTTCTTTTACTAAGCGGCTGACGCCTTTTCCTTCGTTGCCGATTACAAGGCCAATTGGTCCGGTGAGATTCTGGCGGTACATCAGCTCGCCATCCATATCAGCGCAGACAAACCACATTCCCTTTTCTTTTAACTGTTCAATCGTGGACACAATATTAGTAACTTTAGCGACCGGGGTGTAATGAATGGCACCGGCAGACGCTTTGACTACCGTAGCAGTCAATCCGGCAGCACGTCGCTTTGGAAGAATCACGCCGTGGGCACCGGCAAGGTTTGCGGTACGGATGATGGCACCCAGATTGTGCGGGTCTTCAATACCATCCAGTATAAAAAAGAACGGTGTCTCACCTTTTTTCTCTGCGAGTGCAAACATATCATCAATCGTGGAATAAGCAAAAGCGGACAAAACGGCAACAACGCCCTGGTGATTTTTTGTCTCGCTCATAAAATCCAAACGTTCTTTTGGGACAAAGTCCACCATGACATCTGCCTTCTTTGCCTCTCTTAAAATAGTAAGAACCGGACCGTCCTGACAGCCTTTCTGTACAAAAAGACGCTCAATCAGGCTGCCTGCGCGCAAAGCCTCAAGGACACTGTGACGGCCCTCGATTCGTGAACTTGTTGTATTTTCTTCTCTATATTCTTCTTTCATGATTAAAATCCTCTTCTTTCTATAATAAAATATCCAGCCGTTCGAAACCGATTTTGCATAATTCAATGGCGCGCTCTAATCTGCCACTCAGATAAAGATAGCCAAACAAAGCTTCTAAACCGGTAGCGTTGCGGTAATCATGAATGTCTGCGTGCTTTGCCACAGAAGACGTTTTCGCGTTGCGCCCGTGACGGTAAATGCGGATTTCTTCCTCAGATAAATCGTCCTGCAGACACAAAATCAATTTTGCCTGTGAGCCGGCATTGACAAACTCACTCGTTCTTTTGTGCAGATTTTTCACAGGACCACCTGTTCGTTCCATGATTAATGTGCGGATAATGATTTCGTAGACAGCATCTCCCAGATAAGCCAGTTTCAGTGGTGATATCGCCCGGATATCGGCAGACTCATGTGGAAAATACGAGTGTATCAGGTCTAATAAATGATGTGCTTGTTCCATTCGTTCTCCTCTCATACCGGTCAAAATGCGTGTGACCGCTTGTATCTGTCCCCATTGTAACAGTTTCCTAGTTCTTGTCAAGAAATGAGAAAAAATAATGTGCAACTTATCCAAAAAAGTGGGTATTTTTTATTTATTTTGGTTGCATTTTCCCATAAAGGATGGTATAATGAGACTACATTCAATGTGTACAAGTGTCTGTACATGCTAAATATATTAAAGGAGGATAATCATGAGCAAGACATCCAAAATTGTCACAAAGACATTGGCCGGCGTGCTTTCTCTGGCTATGGTTGTGACATCTTTGTCAATCACAGGAACGACAGCTGATGCAAAAGCAAAAATCAAGTCTGTCAAAGTGAAAAGCCCCGTTGTAAACGGCGGTAAACTGGTTTTGAAAAAAGGCCAGAAAAAACAGATTAAAGTAAAAGTTACAAAATCCGGCAAGATTAGCAAAAAGGTTACATACAAATCAAGTAATCCAAAAGTTGCTAAGATTGTTAAATCTAAAGGAAAAGTTTATGTCAAGGCAGTAGGTAAGAAAAACAAAACTGCTAAGATTACAATTGCTTCCAAAGCAAATAAGAAAAAGAAAGCTACGTTGAGAATTAAGATTGGTACACCAATCAAATCCGTTAAGCCTAGCAAGTTTGTTGTTACAACAAGTGTAACAAACACAAAAGAGGCTGACGCAACAAAGCGTACAAAGAAAACGAAGAAAACGACAAAATTCGTTTCTACCAAGAAGAGTGTACTTACTATGACAGTTAAGTACGATGATAAAGCAGCTGCTACTACAAATCAGCAGACAGCACAGCTTTATGTAAAATATTCCCCAACAAAAGTTGGTTATAAAGGAATGAAATGGAAAGCAAAGAATTCTAAGGTTGTTTATGTATCTCCATACGGTGTAGTTACTCCGGTTAAAGCTGGTACTACAAAGATTTACGGATACACCAAAGACGGTACAAATAAGAAGGTTACGATTAATGTTAAAATTAATGCAAAACCTGCAACAGCTACTCCGACTCCAAACTATGAGCCGGCAGACACAAGAACTCAGACCGTTGTAGAAGACTTCGAGAGCTATCCGGTAGGATATAACTGGGAGAGCGATGAAGAGCAGGGAACTGCTGGTAAAGCTACTAAGGGTAAAGAGTATGTGAACAGCAACGTTGGTAAAATGACAGTTGCAACTGACCCTGAAAATCCTAAGAACAAGTGCTTAAAGATTGAGTATACCGGTGATACACAGGCATACGATTATGCACCTATCTTCAACTTGAAACTGCAGAAAAAACTCGATGAGTATTCCGGTATTAAGTTCGAGTCCCGCGTGGTAGCAAGCAACACTGGTGATGTGAAGTACAAGACAGCATATGCTTACTTTGCAAAATATGGTAAAATTACACCGGAGTATTACTTTGCAACTTCTCTTAAGAAAGCAGACGCTGAGAAGAAGGGAATCTCTGAAGAACTGATTAAATTCTCCGCTGATTCTTCTCATGCATCCGGTAAGGATGAGAACTACACCGTTCCAAATAAGGGCGATGAGTTCGAGGGTATGGTATACAATAACCACTCTCTCCCAATGATGTATGATGACTGGGCAAAAGAGAAGAAGAATGAAAACCGTACCATTGGTTTCAAAGAGAGCGAAAGTGATAAATACAAAGCAGGATGGCATCCAAATAAGATGAACCTGACTAAAGGTAATATCACAGAGACCGGTCTTTTGAACCAAAAGAATGTTTCTTTGGTACTTGGAAGTACTTATACAGGAAGATATCCAAGCACTAACGCAAGTTTGACACTTTATATTGATAATGTATCTGTATTGGAAGGTGAGACACCTTGTACAGCAGTTAAAATTGAAAATGCTCCAACTAAGATGGTTAAGGGCATGAAATTGAGTATGTCTGCTGATAACTTTGCTTATACACCGGATAATACAACTCAGACTCAGTTGACATGGACATCCAGTGATGAAAAAGTTTTGAAAGTTGATTCTTCCAAAACGGATCCTGTACTGGAAGCAGTTGGCACCGGTAAGGTTACTTTGACGGCAGCTGTAACAAAGAATCCTAGTGTTAAGACATCCTTTGATGTAGAAGTTGTTGAAGGAACTGCTGCAGCGTCTGATCTTACAATTGATCTTTCTACATTGAAGATTATGCCTAAGAAAGCTGACGATGATAAGACAACAAAAGTATATTCTACAGTAGATGGTGCTAAACAGGCTGGTGGAGTATTAAGTCTTGCGTTTACTCAGGCAAACAAAGATATGTATGTACTGGATCTTGGCAAGACATATGATTTGTCAAACTACAAAGGTGTTGCATTAAGTGGTAAAGCAACAGAGCAGATGTCGATTGAATTGTATCCGGATACAGCAGATTTCCAGCAGGATAAATACTGGACCAAACAGGTACAGTTCGCTACTTATCCATTCTTCGAAGGATCTCATGCAATTCGTTCTTATGAGGGAACAAGTTATGGTGAAGCCGGTGTAGAAGAAAACTGGTGGTGCAACTGGATTGATGGCGTTGATTCAAAGAATGTAAAAGTGGATGGTACAACACCGAAAGGAAATCTTACGAATGTTCGTTATGTTGTATTGAAAGCTAATAAGTTTGATGCTAACAAACCAGAACATGTATATGAATTGAAGTCTTTGGTATTCAGTAAAGATTGGAAAGAAAATACAAATCCTACTGATAAAGAAATCAAAGCAAACCCGGAAAAATATCCGGAATATAAATAATCATGTTGTAAAAGCTGTTTCCTGCGAAAGCGGGAAACATGCTTTGCAAATAAAAACCAAAACAATACTATAAAATAGGAGGTAAGAGTTTTGAAGAAAAGTATCAAATCCGTTCTTGCAAAATCAATGGCTGTAGTTATGGCTTTCAGTCTGGCAGGAATCGCACCAAACACTTCTTCTGAGGCAGCAGCTAAAAAGCCTACGCTTACGAAGAAAGTAACCGTAACTGTTGGTAAGAAAAAAACAGTTAAAGTAACATCTAAGAAAAAAGTTAAGAAGACAACATGGTCTCTCAATAAGAAGGGCAAAAAAGTTGTTTCTCTTAGCAAGAAAAAAGCTAAAAGCGTAGTAGTTAAAGGTAAAAAAGCTGGTAAAGCTACTTTGACTGCTAAAATCAAAGTAGGTAAGAAGACCTACAAAAAGACTTGCAAGATTACTGTTAAGAAGGCAAGCAAAGTTAATGTAACACCGGTACCTGCTAAGACAGATGCAGCAAAAGCTACAGCAACTCCGGCAAACAACAATAACAACAATGGTGGAAGCACAGCAACTGCTACACCAAAACCTACAGAAGCTCCTGTAAGCGTAATCAAAACAGAAGCCGGCACTTACACAGTAGATGAGTCTGCTACATACAATGTTCCATTGACAGAACTTAATGAGACTACATTTACTTGTGATGCTAAACGTTCTGATGGTGAGACTGTTAAAGATGGTACTTTGTACAACAAAGACGGTTCTGTAACATTCACATCCACAAAAGATTATAACTCCGGTGTATCTTACTACATCAACCCGGCAACCAAAGATGATGACATCATTGATATCTCTGATACACGTGGTGAAGGATTCATGGGTTATGACAATGGTACAAAAGACATGTCTGCTTATGACTACGTTCGTGTTAAAGTAACATCAGAGAACGAGATGAACTGCCGTACTTATAACGGAAATGACCAGCTTCGTTCCGCTGGTTTCCCAGGTTCTTCTTCTTCTGAGACATATGAAGGCGGATGGATCCACACAGATGATGAGATTTGGGAAGCTGAATCTACTTTCACTGCCGGTAACACAGTAAAAGCAGCTTACAAGACACGTACAGTCTTCATTCCTATTTCTATGCTTATGGGTAAAGGAATGAACCCGGAGAATTTGACAGCTATCGCATTCTGCCCACAGTCTTCTGGTGCTGAAGTAACAATTCACAGAATTGACTTCGTAAAAGTTAAATATGACAAACTTGTTACAGGTATTGATGTAAAAGCTGCTAAGACAGAGATTGCTCCTGGTAAGACTACAACTGTAACAGCTGCAGTTACACCTGCTGATGCAACACGTCAGATCGTTAAATGGACATCCAGCAACGAAGATGTAGCAACTGTAAACTTCGCAGGTACTGTAGTAGCTAAGAAGGGTGCAGAAGGAAAAGTAACAATTACTGCAACATCCACCGATGGAAGTAAAGTAACTGGTTCTGTCGAAATTACAGTTAAAGAGCCATCGGAAGAGCCTACTGTAATCGAAACTCATAAATTTGATTTGACAAGTGCTGATATCGTAGCAAAAACAAATCCTGGCGAAGGCGCTGGTGTAGTAGCTACAAGTTCTGCAGCAGGTCTTGAGTTCATGGCTGGAAAAGCAATGACATATGTAGACTTCTCTGCATATCTCGCAAGCAAAAACCTTGATATGGCTGACTACGATGAATTGCAGGTTGCATGGGAAGTACAGGATGCAGACGGCAAGAAAGTAGAAGATTACGCTGGTGCAGAAGGTGCTCCAACATATGGTAAAATCGCATATGCCGCAACAGCTAAATTGGATGGATTTTCAGATGGTATTGATACAGACTGGACAGGTGAAGATGATACAACAGCAAACAAATCTTGGCTTGCTAGTCCATATACAGGACAGACATCTGTATTGACGATTGCTAAGACAAACCCTACTGAACTTGCAACAGTAGCAGGATTTAACCTTCAGTTACAGTCTCTTCCGGCAAATATGCACTTTGTTATTAAGAGCATTACTCTTGTAAAATAATTAATTGCTGATAAGGCTGACTAAAATTGAATCATGGGAGGCGCTGCTCGTAAGAGCGGCGCTTCTTTTCATGTAAAGATATTATAATTTGGACGTGTAGTGCAAAAGTGTTTTATAACACAATTGTTATAGGAAATATATGTAAGGATTTATGTTTGGAGGGAAAAGCATGAATAAGAGTTTGAAACGAGTGATTGTTTCTGCTATGGCTTTATCTTTATTGGTTCCGGCGGTTTTGGCTCCAAAGGCAGAAGCTGCAGCAAAACCAAAGCTGAGTGCGAAAAGCGTTAAAGTGATAGTAGGAGCAAAGAAAAAAGTAACTGTTAAAAAAGTTAAAGCAAAGAAAATTAAAAAGACGACTTGGTCATTGCCAAAGAAAGGAAAGAAAATCGTTTCTCTTTCGGCAAAGAAAAAGACCGGCGTAACATTAAAAGGAAAAAAGGCAGGAAAAACAACTTTGACTGCGAAAGTTAAAGTTGGCAAAAAGACCTATAAATTAAAGACGAAAATTACTGTAGTAAAGAAAACTGCAGTGATTACTGCAAAACCAACACAGGGCGCAACGAAGACTCCGGCAACAACAGTACCGGCAAACACTGCAACAGCGGTACCTACGGCAACGCCGGTGGCTACATTCCGACCGTTGGCAACACCAGATATAACAGAAGTACCAAAAAAAGATGCAGATGCGTTTGCAACTACGAAACCGGAAGCTACGATTGATCCGGCTACCAAAGTTGGTTATGACGTAGATTTTGAAGATGTAGAAATCGGAACAAAAACAGAAGATGCAATTACCGGAGATGGTATCAAAGGAGTTGTGCTTCGTGGACATAAAAAGGCTGATGACGGTGGCGTCGGAACATCAAAAGACTATTTGGATGTAGTAGACGGAAGTGATCTTCCGGTTGAAGGAAATAATACACATGTACTTCACCTTCACCGTGAAGATAAAACATGGCAGGGGCCGATGATGAACATCACCGATAAACTGGATGAAGGATGTACCTATGAACTTAAGGCAGATGTATTCTGCCAGAACACCGATTTGATGTGTTCTTATCAGGAGCAGACTCTGGAAGAACTGTCACCAAGTTATGGTAACTTTGGTCCGACTTCCGGAACAATTACAAAGATTCCGAAAGGAAAATGGAATACAGTAACATTTACGATTTCCGTACCGGATGATAAATTTTATTATGCACTGTATTTTGAGTCTTATAACGGAAATGGTAACGATGACATTTACCTTGACAACATTACTTTGACAAAGACATTGCAGACAAATCCGGACAAAACAATTGATTCTTTGAAGGATACTTACAAAGATGTATTCCCGATTGTCGGCGTTGGAGCAGGAATTGCTTCGATTCTTGGTAAGAATGGTTCCGAGTTTATTTCTCAGCAGTACAATGCCGTTACACCGGGTAACGAAATGAAACCGGATGCAATTCTTGGTTCTACGATTGGTAAACTTGTGAAAACAACCGATGAAGTTTCTGCGGATAAGACCGATTTCATCACAGTAGAGGATGCAAAATCCATGGGATATATTATTCCGGATAACTACACTTCTTATGATGACAACCGTTTCAAATCAGCTACGGGTGAGTATGCCGTGCCGAGACTGAATTTTGATAATGTAGATAAGCTTATGAAAGCTGCTCATGAGAATGGCGTGAAACTGCGTGGACATACATTGGTATGGCATCAGCAGACACCGAAGTATTTCTTCCAGCAGAATTATAAAATTACGACAGGACAGAAGTACAACACATCCAAAGAGTGCATGGATACACGTCTTGAGTTCTATGTTAAGACAGTTATGAACCATGTATTGAGCAGTGAGTATGCAGATTGTTTATACTCCTATGATGTAGTAAATGAGTATCTGCACAGTGCAAATGCGGAGAAAGACTCTAAGAATATTACTTATTGGGGATTGATTTACGGCACATATGATAAGTCTGTGAAAGACCATGGTGTGACACTTCGTCCTTCTTATGTAAAGGATGCTTTCAAATATGCACACGAAATGCTTGTAAAATATGACCGTTTGGATGTTAAACTGATTTATAACGATTATAACTGCTATCAGAATCCGGAAAATATCATTCACCTGGTAGATTACATTAATAGTGATGGTAAAGTATGTGATGGTATTGGTATGCAGTCACACTTGGACATTACGGACTCGTTCCACAGTGCAACAAACTATGCAAAGGCATTGGAGTACTTCCGTCTGAACTGCCCGGATTTGGAGATTCAGATTACTGAACTTGATGCAACAATGGTTAGCACAGAGGACAAGCCATTGACGGATGAGGATCAGGCAGCATACTATGACCAGATTATGAATGCGATTTTGACTAACAAGAAAAATGGCGGCAACATCACAGCATTGATTATCTGGAGTTTGTATGATGGTGTATCATGGAGACCGGCAAAATTCCCATGTCTGTTCAATGGTTTGTATATGCCAAAAGCTGCATTCTATGCTGTAATTGATGCGAAAAAGCAGTATTGGGATTAGCTAATATAGAGATATGGTGATACACACATATAATGTTGCTTATATATACCATAAATCTTATAAAGTGATTGCTATTTCATTATTAAAATGATAAAATATAAATACGTATACGAGTACTTATACAGATAAAAAAGCGCTACTCGAATCGGGTAGTGCTTTTTTTTATAAAAACATAAAAAAGGAGGTCAAGACATTGAAGAGACAGATGAAGAAACTCATTGTTTCCGCTGTAGCTCTTTCTCTTGTTATTCCTGCGTTTAGCGCACCAAAGGCAGAGGCTGCAAAGAAGCCATCTTTGGTAAAAAAGGTTTCTGTAAAAGCAGGTAAAACAAAGAAAGTTACAGTGAAAGGTGTTAAGACAAAGCAGATTAAGAAGACAACTTGGTCTGTGAAAAGCAAGAAGGTTGTCACGCTTTCTAAGAAAAAGAAAAACAGCGTAACAATCAAAGGTAAAAAGGCAGGAAAGACAGTTTTGACTGCCAAAATCAAAGTAGGTAAAAAGACCTACAAAAAGACTTGTAAGATTACAGTCAAAAAAGCAGGCAAAGTAACAGTAACAAAAGCACCGGTGGCAACACCGACCGCACCGGCAAAGGTAACTGATACACCGGGAGCAAAAGCTACGGCTACACCGACGGCTGCTCCGACAGCAGTTCCTACACTGCGTGCACTTGACCAGGGTTACAAAACGGCAAAGGCACCGGAAGCAAAAGACCCGGATACATTCCCTACAACAGTGCCGGAAGCAAAGGTTGACCCGGCAACAGCAACTGTGTATGATGAAGATTTTGAGGATGTAGAAACGGGTACAAAGTCGACGGACTGCGTAAACGAGGATACTCCGGATCCGGAAGGATTGAAAAGATGGATTCTTCGCGCGTTCTCAGATGATAACAACACCGGAAAAGATTATCTGGAGGTTGTTGATTCGAGTACACTTCCAACCGGCAACAGTGCAGTTGGCAAGAAAGTTCTCAAATGCCACCGTGAAGCAAATTCAAAGAGCTGGCAGGGAGCTATGATTAATCTGTCCAAGAAATTAGAAGGTGGTGCTACTTACCGCGTTTCCTTTACTGCCTACAGTGAAGTGTCTTCATTGAACTTTAACGAACAGGTGATTCCGATTGAAGGTGGCGATCAGTCGTATGCTTATATGCCGACTCGTATCACGGAAACCCGCTGGAAAACAACAAAAGGCCAGTGGAAAGATTTCGACTATGAAATCACTGTGCCGGATGACATGTACTTCTATGGATTCTATTTACAGAGTGATGATGGTACAACCGGTGATATGTATGTTGATAACATGAAGATTGTAAAAACGGCACAGCCATCCAAGGCAACGGATATTCCGAAACTGAAAGATATTTACAGTGATACTTTTGGTGTGGTAGCGGTTGGTGCATCGGCAAATGATCTTCTTGGAGATACAGCTTCTAAGTTCTTGAATGAACAGTACAATGGCATTACTCCTGGTAATGAGATGAAACCGAATGCCGTTATGGATTCTGACAAAATTGATGCAGTGCCACTTGAAGATGCCAAAGCACAAGGTTTGTATATTCCGGAAGGATATGACAAACAGGCAGATAACTCTGCAACTTATAACGTAACAGAGACTGTAGACGGAAAAGACACAATTGTTAAAAAGACAGGTGTCGTTGTTCCTAAGTTGAAGTTCGATAAAATCGACCAGATTTTGACCGAGTGCCACGCAAAAGGATTGAAGCTTCGTGGACATACGTTACTGTGGCATGCGCAGACTCCTACCTATTTCTTCCAGAAAGGATTCTCTGTTGTAAATAACAAGAGTAAGAATACTTCTGAAGAAAACATGGATTTGCGTCTTGAGTATTTTGTAAAGAATGTGATGGAGCATATTTTGAAGAAAGATTTGGAACTTGCCGGTGGCGACAAGAGCAAATGCGTTCTTTATGCTTATGACGTAGTAAATGAGTATATGCATAGCGGAAGTCCTAAGGGAACATTCTGGAATACGATTTATGGCATTACGGATAAAGAGAAAAATGCCGGTTATATGTCAAGTACCGGAGTAACGCTTCGTCCGAAGTTTGTCAAAGAAGCATTCCAGTGGGCAGATGAAATTTGTAAAAAATATGACCGCGACGATGTGAAATTGATGTACAATGACTTTAATACTTATCTTTGTCCGGAAGATGAAGTTCTTTTAATTGACTTTATTAACGAGGATGGAAAGATTTGTGATGGTCTTGGCATGCAGAGTCACTTGACAGTTGGCAATGCAGCACACAGTCCGGATTTGTATGCACAGGCACTTGAGTGCTTCCGCTCAAATATGCCGGATATGGACATTCATATCACAGAGATTGATGCCGGTTACACATCGACAGCAGATAAAGTAGTAACAGATCAGGATCAGGCTGCTTACTATGACCAGATTATGGGTGCTCTTTTGCAGAGTAAAGCAAAGGGAACAAAGATTAGCGCCCTTGTTATCTGGAGTTTGTATGATGGTGTTTCATGGCGTGCAAGCAGTGTACCTTGCTTGTTCAATGGCTTGTATTCACCAAAATCTGCTTTCTTTGCAGTAGCAAACGCAAAGGATGCTTATAAGTAAATAAGAGATTGTTAAAATAAAAATGCCACCCGGTCAAAATAATTTTGGCGGGTGGTATTTTTTTGTGGTATTTTGCAAACAATTGTAGTATAATATACTACACAAACAAATTATGTGAGGAGGGGGTCATATGTACAAAGCAATGGAGTTATCCACGTACATCGTTTCAAAATGTATTAAGGAAGATTGTCCTATTAGTAATTTGCAGTTGCAAAAAATTTTATATTATATTCAAAAGGCTTTTTTGGATAGAGGTGACCGCGCATTTTCAGATAATATAGAAGCTTGGCAATTTGGTCCTGTTGTGCCAAATGTGTATGACCATTATTGTGGATATGGTGCTATGCCTATTTCCTTTTCGTCGATAAAATATGATGTGGCTAAAGAAGATAAGCAACTGATTGATTCGATTGTAGAAAGTAAACGAGTTTTGGCACCATGGGATTTAGTTGAAGAGACGCATAAAAAAGGTGGTGCGTGGGATAAGACTTATAAAAATGGTTCAGGATCACATGAAGTGATTCCTACAGAGTTAATAAAGGCGGTGGGATAAAGATGGTATCAGCGAAAGAAGAAATGAAGCGAAAAGAATTTCGTGATATTCTTATTGAACTTTCAAAAAATCAAGATTTCTTAAAAAGTGCCACATGTCGTTCGAATATGTATCGGCGGCTTGAGGCACTTTATGATGCAGAACCAACAGAAGAAGGTTTTCGGCATTATTATTCCGATATTTTTGCGATTTTAGTTGAAGTAAAATCGAATCCTGATTTAGGAGATATAAATATACTTGGGCAAAATTTAGATGCATTAAAGAGGAAATATAAAGTAAAAAATAAAGCGGCAGATGGAAAAAGATTGATAGACGTAAGTGGATCGATAAGAAAGTTGTATGACCATGTAAATTTAGACATTGCACGAATTGCATATTCGGATGCCACAGATAAACGAGCGTATGGAGAATCAACATTAAAAAATCTTCAAGGTGAAATTAATTATTTACAAGGGGAAATTCCAAAAGCAAAAGAAATACAAGAAGATTATGAAAACACAGAAAAAAAGATTTCAGAGGTTGAGTCAAAATTGGAGAGTTCTCAACGGGAATATATCGCTATTCTTGGAATCTTTGCTGCAGTTGTGCTGGCGTTTACTGGAGGGATTGCATTTTCGACATCTGTGTTAAATAATGTTGCCAAAGCAAGTATTTATCGAACGGTTACTGTTTCGTTGATAATTGGACTCGTGCTGATAAATGTATTATTTGGATTGTTTTATTATATTAATTTACTTGTAAACAAAAATAAAAGGTTACTTCCGCTAATTGTATCAAATGTAGTTATTTTAATTTTATTGCTGGGAACGATAGTGGCTTGGAACTGTGGAATGGTAGAAAAGCGTGCTAAAAGGATAAATACTCAGGTTGAAAATATAAATATAACGATAGATGGTGATACAATGATTATATAAAAAAAGCTAGTCAAAATCGATGATTTTGACTAGCTTTTTTTATTAGATTGTCGTAATAAAGCAGCACCATTCTTTCATATAAGTTACATCAAGAATTTCAAATCCGTTTTCAATTAAAGTTTCACGAACCTCTGCTTCTTTCGTATCAATAATGCCGGATGTAATGTAAAGACCGCCTTTTTTAAGGTGAGGTTTTACAACGCCTGTGAGCGGGATAATGACATCGGCAAGAATATTTGCTACCACGATGTCGTGGCCGGTTCCGGCTTTCACCTTCAAAAAAGCGTTGGAAATCAAATCGCCGTCGTAAAGGGTGTAGTCAGAAGACGGAATATGATTTACTGCCATATTCTCAGCAGCAACTTTTACGGCTACTTCGTCAATGTCAATTGCGGTGGCGTGCTTGGCGCCGAGTTTCAAAGCGGCAATTGAGAGAATTCCGCTGCCACATCCGACATCAAGGACGGAGTCTCCGGTTTTTACATATTTATCAAGTGCCTGAATACAAAGTTTCGTTGTTTCGTGGGAACCGGTGCCAAAAGCAATGCCAGGGTCGATTTCGATAAGAATATCGGAATCTTTTTCTTTTTTATATTCTTCCCAGGTTGGCTTGATGACGATATCGTCGGCAGCACGAAACGGTTTGAAAAATGTTTTCCAGTTATTAATCCAGTCTTTGTCTTCGGTTTCCGAAAGAGAAATGGTTCCTTTTCCGATTTCACAGAATGGCTTGATTTCCTGAAAAATATTCTGTACCTGAATCATGACTTTTTCCGGGTCACAGTTTTCCGGTTCCATGTAAAAGTGAACTTTTGCAGTCCCATCGTTATCTTCCGGATCCGGCAAAATATCGACAAACATTTTTTTCTTATCTTCTTCGCTTAATGGAAGATGGTCTTCAATTTCAATTCCTTCCACGCCGATTTCGTCAAGCATATAGCTGAGCATGTCCACGGCATCTGTATGTGTATCAAGTGTAAAACGTATCCATTTCATAGAGAGTACCCCTTTCTTGTCGTATACTGGATATTATAAAGAGAAGCAGGTGGAAAGTCAAATTTATCCTTAAAATCGTTTGTGTCAAGTGTGTCGTTGGTACTTTTTTGTATTTCTGTAATTCCGTAGAAAAGCTTTGCGTCTCGTGGGCGTTCCCACTAATTGAGTGCGTAGCGGTATGG
>OGHH01001717.1_pt1 | contig 14879 bp, 14 predicted proteins | sample 1571471 | NCBI WGS metagenome assembly OGHH01 (sample SAMEA2581936, study PRJEB24529) | metagenome | biome: Human gut stool | place: China | collected 2011
CACCACTTGGCAGGTACCTGATTCGGCAAGCGCCGCAGCTCTTCGAGCTGCTCGCCTGCAATGTGAATTTTCTCTGGGAGGGTGCAAGGGAGGGGTATCTCTTTTTTGAAAAGAGATACCCCTCCTTTATTCGCATTCCCTGCGCGGCGCAGGGGACAATGTGCGTAACATTTTAACGAACGATCAAATTTGTCCGCTTGAGGCGATACCAATTCCATGCTATACTTATCGTTAAGAAAACGGCAAATTCAAAGGAGAACTGCATGGAGAGCATTTTTGAAAAACGTCTTACCGTCACGCCCGACTACTGTGACGCGTCGGGCGCGCTGTCGCCGTTGGCGGCGTTTACGATTTTTCAGGGCATCGCAGCGCAGCACGCGGAGGTGCTGGGCGTCGGCAGCAGCGCGATGGCGAAAAAGGGTGAATTCTGGCTCACGGTCCACACGCGCGTCGATCTCTTTGAGCGCGCGTACCTGATGGACGAACTCACGGTGCGCACGTGGGCGGAGGCGTGCAGCGAGCGCGACGTACGCACGTACCGCAGTTACACACTCTCGCGCGGTGAGGCGGTCATTGCCCGCGGCAAGACCGAGTGGGCCATCTTAGGACCGGAGCAGAAGATCATCCGCTTTGGCGACTCGGGCTTCCCGAAGGACTACCCCTTCCCCGCCGAGACGGCCATCCCCGAAAAATTGCAGCGCTTCCATGAAAAGTTTGAGGACGCCGACCTTTTCTCGCACTACGCCGTGCGGTCGACGGACATCGACCTCGGCCACCACATGAACAACGTGGCCTATGTACGCCTGCTGCTCGACTGCTTTTCGGCAAAGGAGCTCGCGAGCGGTAATATTCAATCGGTCGAGCTACACTACTCAACGCCGTGCTTCGAGGGTGAGGCGCTGACGGTCTACAAGAAGTCACTCGATGACGGCACGTGCCGCATCGGCATCGTCAAGCCGGACGGCAAAACCGCCTCGCAGGCGTGCGTGACGTTCTGCAAGTAAGCAACCATAAAAAAGCGGTTCCCTTTCCCCGCCTCCTAATAAGAAAACATGAAAAAGTCAGTAAAATCAATGTTTTCAAAGGCAGGGAACACGGCACGAAGTCAAAAAATCTCATACTGACAGGCACGAAGGGCGCTGATGTGAAAATCAGCGCCCTTTTCCTGTCCCCACGCCATAGGCAGCCGCCCTATGGCGTTTTTTCATATCCGTACCTATACCCACCCGAAAAATGTATCAATTAGGGTGCGAAAACCTCTGTTTTTTCCTCTCAGAGCGCCGCTTGAAAGGCGGCGTGGGTGTTTTCCCATGGGAAGCGTCCGAGAGGCAGGACAGGGGCTTTTTTGCGCCAAAATCAACACTTTTCAAAACCAGAGAAAGGAGGCGCCGGATATGGCAGTTTTCCGCATCGAAAAGACCAGAGATTACACGGTCATGTCCAACTACCACCTGCGGGACAGGTCGCTGTCCCTGAAAGCGAAGGGGCTGCTGTCCCTCATGCTGTCGCTGCCGGAGGACTGGGACTACACCATGAAGGGGCTTGCCCGCATCTGCAAGGACGGCATCGACAGCATCAGCGGCGGGATACGGGAGCTGGAAGCGCACGGCTATCTCGTCCGGGCGCGTGTCCGCAACGAGAACGGGCAGCTTGGCTCCATCGAGTACACCATCCTGGAGCAGCCGAAGGAACCGGCACAGACGCCCGCGCCTATCCGGGAAAAACCTATACGGGAAAATCCAATACAGGTGAAGCCAATGTTGGATGCCCCTATTCAGGAGAACCCCGCCCAATTAAATACTAAAGAACAAAATAAAGAATTATCAATTACGCAAGGATCAAGTCCTATCCCATCAAGTCCCCCTACCCCCAGAGAAAAAAGCAGGATCGGGCGGGACAGGATGCGAGAGCGCGAAAGCTACCGGGAGATCATTTTGGAGAACATTGACTACGATATCCTCATCCAGGATGAAAAGCTGGACAGGGATCGTCTGGACGAACTGGTGGATCTCATGGTGGACACCGTCTGCTCCAACCGGGAGATGATCCGTATCGCCGGGGACGACTACCCCGCCGAGGTGGTGAAGTCCCGGTTCTTGAAGATCGACAGCTCCCACATCGAGTATGTGTTGGAACGGATGCGGGAGAACACCACCTATGTCCGCAATATCAAGAAGTACCTGCTGGCGGCGCTGTATAACGCGCCGGTCACGATGGACAGCTACTACACATCCCTTGTCAGCCATGACCTGTACGGCAGCGGAGATCGGAGGTGAGCGCCTTGCAGGAAGAAATCACGCAGAAAACCCTTGCGCTTTGTGTGCAGACCGGTAAAATGACCGCCCAGCTTTTGCAGCAGGCCATGAAGAAGGTGCTGGCGGATATGGAAAAGCACAAGACGAATCCCCAGCTCCATCACGGCAAGCAGACCATCCGGCAGCTTATGAAGCATGGGGCCGGCGTGTCCAATATCGAGATCACAGACCAGAATATCAAGGCGTTCTCCGCCACGGCGAAGAAGTACGGCATTGACTTTGCCCTGAAAAAAGATACCACCGGGGAGATCCCCCGCTACCTGGTGTTCTTCAAGGGCAGGGACGCCGACGCGGTGACAGCGGCCTTCCGCGAGTTCTCCGCAAAGAATCTGGCGAAGGAGAAAAAGCCCTCCATCCGCAGGCGGCTGACCAAGGCCAAGGATCAGGCGAAGCGGCAGGAGCTGGAGCGGGGCGAGAAGGTCAAAAACAGGGACCGGGGGCTGGAACGATGACGGGAAAGCTGAAAAAGGTCCTGCTGCCGAACCTTCCGTATCTGCTGTTTGCCTGGCTCTTTGACAAGCTCTGCCAGGCGGTGCGGCTGGCGCCGGGGCTCAACGCTTCGGAAAAGCTGCTTCGTATCGCCCAGGGCTTCACCGGGGCCTTTGCCTCCCTCTGGCTCAGCCTGCATCCTCTGGATCTGCTGCTGGGCGTGGCCGGGGCGGCGCTTGTCCGGCTGGCGGTGTATCTGAAAGCAAAAAACGCGAAGAAATATCGCCGTGGCGTTGAGTACGGCAGCGCGAGATGGGGCCGGCCGGAGGATATCGCGCCCTACATAGACCCCGTTCCCGATTGGAACATCCCTCTGACCCGGACGGAAAGCCTCACCATGACCAGCCGCCCGAAGGATCCAAAAACGGCAAGAAATAAAAATATCCTGGTCATCGGCGGCTCCGGCAGCGGCAAGACAAGGTTTTTTGTCAAGCCGTCCCTGCTCCAAATGCACAGCTCCTATGTGGTCACCGATCCCAAAGGACAGCTCCTTCGGGAGACGGGAAAACTCCTGGCGCACGGCGGGCCGAAGCGGGACGAGAACGGAAAGCCGGTGCGGGATAAGCACGGCAAGGTCGTCTATGAGCCCTACCGCATCAAGGTCCTGAACACCATCAACTTTTCCAAAAGCATGAAATATAACCCGCTGGCCTATGTGCGCTCCGAGAAGGATATCCTCAAGCTGGTCAATGTCATCATCGCCAACACGAAGGGCGACGGTGAAAAATCCTCCGAGGATTTTTGGATCAAGGCCGAGCGCCTTTTATACTGCGCCCTGATCGGCTACATCTGGTATGAGGCGGAGCCGGAGGAAAAAAACTTCATCACCCTGCTGGAGCTCATCAACGCCTGCGAGGCCAGAGAGGACGACGAGACATATAAAAGCCCCGTGGATATCCTCTTTGACGAGCTGGCGCAGGCGCAGCCGGAGCACTTCGCCGTCAAGCAATATGTCAAATTCAAAATGGCGGCCGGCAAGACACTCAAAAGCATTTTGGTGAGCTGCGGCGCCCGCCTGTCTCCCTTCGATATCAAGGAGCTGCGGGACATTATGACGGAGGATGAATTGGAGCTTGACACGATGGGCGACCGGAAAACGGCGCTGTTCCTCATTATGAGCGATACCGATACCACCTTCAATTTCGTCATCGCCATGCTGCAAAGCCAGCTATTCAACCTGCTCTGTGACAAGGCGGACGATCTCTATAACGGGCGGCTGCCTGTCCATGTGCGGTGCCTCTTGGACGAGTTTGCCAATATCGGTCAGATCCCCAACTTTGACAAGCTGATCGCCACCATCCGAAGCCGTGAGATATCGGCTTCTATTATTTTGCAGAGCCAGTCGCAATTAAAGACCATCTACAAGGACGCCGCGGATACCATTGTCGGCAACTGCGACGTCACCTTGTTTTTGGGAGGCAAGGAGAAGTCAACGCTGAAAGAGATCTCGGAGCTGCTGGGCAAGGAGACCATCGACAGCCTGAACCAGTCCGAGAACCGGGGCGCGCAGACCTCCCACGGCCTCAATTATCAGAAATTGGGAAAGGAGTTGATGACCCAGGACGAGATCGCGGTCATGGACGGCGGCAAGTGTATTTTGCAGCTTCGGGGCGTGCGCCCGTTTTTCAGCGACAAGTACGACCTGACAAAGCACCCCCGCTACAAATACCTGTCCGACGCCGACAAGAAGAACGTCTTTGACGTAGAACGGTACATGAAGCGCAGACCGGCCATCGTGAAGCCGGACGAGCCTTTCGATATGTACGAATTGAGCGCAAAAGACCTGACAGACGAACCCAACAACAATTCTACAAAACGAAAGGAAACATGATTTATGGAGTTCTTCAACAGTGCCATCGACGTATTACAGACCCTGGTCATCGCCCTGGGCGGCGGCCTTTGCGTGTGGGGCGGCATCAACCTTCTGGAAGGCTACGGCCAGGATAACCCCGCGGCCAAATCGCAGGGCGTCAAACAGCTTGTCGCGGGCGGCGGCGTCGCCCTGATCGGCGTGACCCTGATCCCCCTGCTGTCCGGCCTGCTTGGCTGAGCGGCGGCAGGACCATCCCAACCGGAGGCTCCCGTTTCACGGCGGGAGCCCCCGAAAGGAGGTGTGACCACCCGTGATAATTGAAATGATCCAGGAGTGGTTCAAGGAGCTGCTGATCGACGGCATCATCTCCAACCTCTCCGGGACCTTTGACACCGTGAATACGAAGGTGGGCGAGATCGCCGGCGAGGTGGGTATGACGCCGGCCGGCTGGAATGGCGGCATCTTCAACATGATCCGCGGCCTCTCTGAAACGGTCATCGTTCCCATCGCCGGCATCATCCTCACCTTCGTCATGTGCTATGAGCTGATCCAGCTCATCGTGGAAAAGAATAATCTCCACGATTTTGACACCTGGCTTTTCTGGAAGTGGATCTTCAAGACCTTCTGCGCGGTGCTCATCGTCACCAATACCTGGAATATCGTCATGGCGGTATTCGATATGGCGCAGAGCGTGGTCAATCAGAGCGCCGGCGTCATCATCTCCGACGCGGGGATCGATATTTCCGGCGTAGTGGGTAATTTGGAAACGACCCTGGCGGACTGGAGCATCGGTTCTTTGCTGGGCCTGTGGTTTCAGAGTATTTTTGTGGGCCTCTGCTCCCATATCCTCACCATTGCCATCTTCCTTGTGATCTACGGAAGAATGATCGAGGTGTATCTGACCGTATCCGTGGGGCCGATCCCCTTTGCCACAATGGCCAACCGGGAGTGGGGCCAGACGGGGCAGAACTATTTGAAGTCCCTGCTGGCCCTGGGCTTTCAGGCGTTTCTCATTATGGTCTGCGTCGGCATCTACGCGGTGCTGGTGCAGAATATCGCCGTGGGGGATGATATCACCGTGGCGATCTGGGAGTGCCTGGGCTATACGGTGCTGCTGTGCTACACGCTGTTTCGCACCGGCAGCCTCGCAAAGAGCCTGTTCGGGGCGCATTGACGGGAGGCGGCCATGAAAAAATACAAGGTCATCTACGCGGATCCGCCCTGGGCCTATAAGGTCTGGAGCAAGAAGGGCGCGGGGCGCAGCGCCGAGAGCCATTACCCCACCATGGACATAGCGGCCATCAAGGCCCTGCCGGTGGGGGAGCTGGCGGACAAGGACTGCGCCCTGTTCCTCTGGATCACCTTCCCCATGCTGCGGGAGGCCTGGGGCGTCATGGACGCCTGGGGCTTTACCTTCAAGACCGTGGCCTTCGTCTGGATCAAGCAGAACCGGAAGTCGGACGGCCTGTTCACCGGCATGGGCTACTGGACGCGGGCCAACGCGGAGATCTGCCTGCTGGCGACCCGCGGACGCCCGAAGCGGATGGCGCGGGATGTGAAGCAGGTCATCCTCTCCCACGTGGAGCGGCACAGCCAGAAGCCGGAGGAGGCGCGGCGGCGGATCGAAGCCCTCATGGGGGATGTGCCCCGTATTGAGCTGTTCGCAAGAGCCTCGCCGCCCGGCTGGGATGTGTGGGGAAATGAAGTTGCAAGCGATATCCGGCTTGCGGAAAGGATGTGAACCATTGGCATACGTAACGGTCCCGAAGGACCTGACAAAAATCAAGAGCAAGATGCTGTTCGGCCTGACGAAGCGGCAGCTTGTGTGTTTCGGATCGGCGGCGCTGGTAGGAGTGCCGCTTTTCTTTTTGAGCAAGGGCAGCATGGGCACGACGCCGGCGGCGCTGTGCATGATCCTTGTGATGCTGCCCTTTTTCCTGTTCGCCCTGTATGAGAAGAACGGGCAGACCCCGGAGGCACTGCTGGGCAATCTGATCCAGTGCAAATTCATCCGTCCGAAAAAGCGTGTCTATCAGACAAATAACGCCTATTCCGCTTTGGAAAAGCAGGCGGAGCTGGAGCGGACGGTGGGGCGGATCGCCTCCGGCGCTGGGAAAAGAGGCAAGGGCCGGCGCAGGCTCACCCGGCAGGAGCGAAAGCAGATCGAGGCCGTCATCCGGCAGGCCAAGGGGGACGGCAAGAACCACACCGTACAGGCAAGCCTCCCCTTCCGCAATATGCACCCGGACGGCCTGTGCCGTCTGGACGACCGGCATTTTTCCAAAACCATCGCCTACGCCGACGTCAGCTACCGTCTGGCAGGGCCGGACGATCAGCGGGATATCTTTGAACGCCTCTGCGATTTCTATAACGGCTATGACCCCTCCATCGGCGTGCAAATGACCCTGAGCAGCAGCCACAAGGCCGGCGGCGGGGACCTGTTCCGCATGGCGGCCCAGGGGGACGACCTGGACGGGATCCGCGCCGAGGCCTCCGGCATCCTGCAAACACAGTATGAGCGCGGCAGCAACGGCTATGTGAAAAGCAAGTATGTCACGCTGACCATCGAGGCGGAGAGCATCCAGGCGGCGCGGGCACGGTTTTCCCGCATTGAGGCGGACACCCTGAACCGCTTCAAGGTCATGGGCGCGGCGGCAAAGGTGCTGGACGGCAAGGAGCGGCTGGCGCTGCTGCACGGCCTTCTCCATCCCAGAGGGGAACCCTTCGCCTTTGAATGGGACTGGCTGGCGCCCTCCGGCCTGTCCGTGAAGGATTTTATCGCGCCTTCCTCCTTCGAGTTCGGCGAGACGCGGCGCTTCCGCATGGGCGAAATGTACGGCGCGGTGTCCTTCTTGCAGATACTGGCCCCGGAGATCCAGGATCGTATCCTCACGGATTTCATGGATGTGGAGGGAAACCTTCTCGTCACCATGCACGTCCGCGGCATCAACCAGAACGAGGCCATCAAGATGGTCAAGCGCAAGATCACCGATCTGGACGCCATGAAGATCCAGGAGCAGAAGAAGGCCGCCCGCAGCGGCTACGATCTGGATATCCTCCCCTCTGACCTCTCCACCTACGGCGGCGCGGCGAAAAATCTCTTGCAGGATCTACAGAGCCGCAACGAGCGAATGTTCAATATGACCTTCCTCATGCTGCATCTGGCGTCCACGAAGCAAAAGCTGGAGATCGCCGTTTCCCAGTCGGCCAGCGTCGCCCAGACCCATAACTGCATCCTGACCCGGCTGGACTTCCAGCAGGAGGACGGCCTTGTGTCCTCGCTGCCGCTGGGCCTCAACCGTATCAGGATCGAGCGCAGCCTCACCACCTCGGCGCTGGCGGTATTCATCCCCTTTGTGACCCAGGAGCTTTTTATGGGCGGGGACGCCATGTATTACGGGCTCAACGCCCTGTCCGGCAACATGATCCTGCTGGACCGCAAGCAGTCCCGATGCCCCAACGGTCTGGTGTTCGGCACGCCGGGCAGCGGCAAGTCCATGAGCTGCAAACGGGAGATCACCTATGTCATGCTGACCACGAAGGATAACGTCATCATCTGCGACCCGGAGGATGAATATTCCCCGCTGGTGAACCGGCTGGGCGGCCAGGTGATCCGGCTCTCGCCCAACAGCCGCGACTATGTAAATCCCCTGGATATCAACCTCAATTACAGCGAGGAAGAAAACCCGCTGGCGCTGAAAAGTGATTTCGTGCTGTCCTTCTGTGAGCTTATCATGGGCAGCAAGACAGGGCTGGAGGCCATCGAGAAAACCGTCATTGACCGTGCTGTGCAGAAGATCTATCAGCCGTACTTCGCAGATCCCCGGCCGGAGAATATGCCGATCCTCTCCGACCTCATGGCCGCCCTCACCGCCCAGCATATCCCGGAGGCGGACCGTGTGGCCCAGGCGCTTGACCTGTATGTGAACGGCTCTCTCAACTTCTTCAACCACCGCACCACCGTGGATATCCGCAACCGCCTTGTCTGCTTCGATATCAAGGGGCTTGGCAAAAATCTGAAAAAGCCGGGGATGCTCATTGTCCAGGACGCGGTGTGGAACACCGTCACAGTGAACCGCTCCATTGGAAGGGCCACCTGGTACTTCGTGGACGAGTTCCACCTGCTCTTGAAGGAGGAACAGACAGCGGCGTACAGTGCGGAGATCTGGAAGCGCTTCCGCAAATGGGGCGGCGTCCCCACCGGGGCGACACAGAACCCGAAGGACCTGCTGCACAGCCCGGAGATCGAGAACATTCTGGAAAACAGCGATTTCATCTATCTGCTGAACCTGTCTGCCGGCGACCGCAAGCTGATGACGGAGCGGCTGAACATCTCCGCCGAACAGCTTGCCTATGTGACCAACGCGGACCCCGGCAGCGGCCTTCTGTTCTTCCAAAATGTGATCCTGCCCTTCAAGGACGAGTTCCCGAAGGATACGGAGTTGTACCGGCTTCTCACGACAAAGCCCAGTGAGGTTTCCCACGATGGGGAAAGCGGATAAGGAAAGGATGGGACAAGACCATGAAATATGTCATCGACAGCAAGACCTATGAAAACCATATCAATGACGAGGTACATCTGTACGGACTTCTCCATCAGCTTGCGTTCCTCGCCGAAAAGGCGAAGGACGAGAAGGATCTGGAAAATCTGGTCGAGACGGCAAAGCGCTACGGCGAGATCACGGAGGAAAAGTTCGCCGCCTGGCGTATCCCCGGCCGCTATCTGGTGTTTGGGGACAGGAAGGACCTTGCCGAGCTGAAAGCGGCGGAGCTCACGCCGCTGACCGCCGTGCTGAAAGAGCACGACGCAAAAGCCAGGGAAAAGCAGCGCGCCGCCACCGCCGATGATCCCGCCTACATTATCTCCGGCAGCGCCTTCCGTATGCTGGCGGGCGATCTCTTTGACCTGCTGGCACAGTACAGCTTTCTCCGCAACCGTGTTGTAGAAATGAAAACAAAAAAACGGCTTGCACGGCTGCAAAAGAATCTCTCCGGCGAGAATCCGAGCATCCGAAGAATGTACCGCAGATGGGGCTTTGCGGAGAATCAGGTCGTCACCTGCTATGACATTCTGGAGACAACGCTGCGGCGCGCGCATCTGACGCCCTATGACCCGGAGGAAGCGGCGGAGGACGGCATCGGCTGCGGCCGCTGCTGCGCCCTCTGCGGAGATCATGCCTGCGAGGACGACTATGACTGAGCTGACCCATGTGAGCCTGTTTTCCGGCATCGGCGGGCTGGATCTGGCGGCGGAGGCGGCGGGCTTCCGCACCGTCTGCCAATGCGAGTGGGCGGACTATCCCTATTCCGTCCTGGAAAAGCACTGGCCGGAGGTGCCGAGATTCCGGGATATCACGACTTTTACGAAGGAGGCGTTTTTTGAAAAAACAGGACTTGAAACCGTTACCGTCCTCTCTGGCGGCTTTCCCTGCCAGCCCTTCTCCACCGCAGGGCAGCGAAGGGGCTTTGCGGATGAACGCTACCTGTGGCCGGAAATGTGCCGCGTTATTACCGAGCTGCGGCCCCGTTGGGTGCTTGGGGAAAATGTTGCTGGCTTCATCAATCTGGGCCTCGACAAAACGATCTTTGACCTGGCAAAAGCGGGATACACTGTTCTCCCATTCGTATTTCCGGCTTGCGGCGTCGGCGCATGGCATGAGCGCCAGCGAACTTTTATCGTCGCGGCTGATGTTTCCCACACCCCTTGCCTCAGACAAGAACACCTGCCGGGACGCGGCCAACCTGGATGTGTACCTCTCCGACAACGGGATCTTCCGCAAGGTGAACCGGAACGGGACCATCTGGAGCCTGAGCCTGTCGGCGGCTGTGTTCTATCTGACCCCGGCAGCGTCGGAGGGCTACCGCTCCACGCTGAAACCAACGGCGTTTCGGAACAGTGCCCCGTCTGCCAACCTGTCATCCCAGGTGATCCGGCAGGAGCGGCCGGTATCCGAGACGGCGGCGCTGAACCCGGATTGGGTGGAATGGCTCATGGGCTTCCCCCGGAAATGGACGGACGTATCCTCTGGGCCGCCGAGCCGGAGGGCGTCCCCCGCATCACCGAAAACACCGCGGACCGCGCCCTCCGACTGAAAACCCTGGGCAACGCGGTCTGCCCGCCTCAGGCATATCCCATTTTCAAGTATATCTCCATGATCGAGACGGGCGAGTGCGTGAGCATTTGCCCCTACGGAAAGGCAGGTGGTGAAGAATGAAGGAATGGAAAGCCTCCGAGAAGGAGGCGCAGAAGATGACCCGCGACGGAGCCATTTCCGTCAATATGGTCACAGGCGAGGCGAGCCATGTTTCAGACCGTGCGCCGGAGCAGGACTATTCTCCCTCCGGCGATTCCACGGCGCTGGCGAGGACTGTCCTCCACCATCTGGACGACCGGCGCGTCCGGAAGTCTCAGAAGAAAAAGCGGCGGAACCGCCGCAAAGCCTACCGGGAGGGTACGGCGGCAAATAGCCGCCCATCCTCCCGTTTGCAATTCACCGAGGAGGAACGCGCCGCGCCGGAGCTGCAACAGGCGATCCGCAAATCCGATAAAGCGGCGGATAAGCTGGACGCGGCAAAGGCATCTATCCCCAAAAAGCGCGTCCTGGGCACGGAGCGTGTCTTTGACGAGGCTTCCGGCGCCGGGCGTACAAGACTGGTATTCCATGAGACGGATAAGCCAGCTTCGATCCGGCAGCCGGGGCCGAGCCCGCTGGCGCGGCCTTTGCAGGAGGTCGCTCACGCCGCCCACGCCAAGGTGCGGGAGGTGGAGCAGGAGAACTCCGGCGTGGCGGCGGGCCATCTCACCGAGCGCGGCATGGAAAAAGCCGTGGGGTATGGGAACCGCAAGCTGCAAAACTGGCGGGCGGAACGGCAGGTGAAGCCCTGGCGGGATGCGGCAAAGGCGGAGCAGGCGGCGGTCAGGGCCAACGCGGAGGTACTTTACCAAAAGGCGCTCCATGATAACCCCCAGCTTGCGTCCGGCAGCCCCATCTCCCGCATCTGGCAGAAGAAGCGGATGCAGCGGCAGTACGCGGCGGCCTACCGGGCGTCGCGCGGCGCGGAGGGTGCAAAGGCGGCGGCGCAGACGGCAGCCAAGAGCGCAAAGAAGGGCGCGGAGGCGGCGAAGAAGGCCGGCGCGTTCATAGCCCGGCACAAGAAGGTGTTCCTTATCATCGGCGGGATCGGCCTTGTGCTGGTGCTGCTGTTGGGCCTGCTGCAATCCTGCTCCTCCATGTTCGGCGGTGGCGTGTCCAACATTGTGGCCTCCTCCTATCTCTCCGAGGATGCTGACCTGCTGGCGGCGGAGGCCGCCTACTGCGCCAAAGAGGACGAGCTGCGGCAGTATCTTGACACCTATGAGCAGACCCACGACTATGACGAGTATCACTATGATCTGGACGAGATCGAGCACGATCCCTATGTGCTGCTGTCCATCCTGTCGGCGCTCCATGAGGGGACCTTCACCATAGACCAGGTGCAGGGCGACCTTCAAATGCTGTTCGACAAGCAATACATCCTCACCGAGACGGTGGAAGTGGAACGGCGGTACTACATTGAGACGGATACCTGGACGGACGAGGAGGGCAACACCCATACGGAGAGCTACCGGGTCTATTACGATTATTATATCTGCACCGTGAAGCTGGAAAACTTCGACCTCTCCCATCTGCCGGTCTACATGATGGATCAGGAGACGCTTTCCATGTACGCCGTGTATATGTCCACGCTGGGCAACCGCCCCGACCTGTTCCCGTCCTCCGGCTATGTTCCCAAGTATGTGACCAACCCGCCCGCCAAGTACGAGATCCCGGCGGAGTACCTGTCCGACGAGCGCTTTGCGGCGCTTATTACGGAGGCGGAGAAGTATCTGGGATTCCCCTATGTGTGGGGCGGCAGCAGTCCCCAGACCTCCTTTGATTGCAGCGGCTTTGTCAGCTATGTCCTGACCAACAGCGGCCTGTGTAATACCGGGCGGCTGGGCGCGCAGGGGCTCTACAACATTTCCACGCCGGTATCCGAGCCGCGGCCGGGGGATCTGGTGTTCTTCGTGGGCACCTACGACACGCCGGGGGTCAGCCATGTGGGCTTTTATGTGGGGGACGGGATGCTTCTGCACTGCGGCGATCCCATCCAGTACACCAGTCTCAACTCGAATTACTGGCAGTCCCACCTTTATGCCTACGGCAGACCGCCGTACAACTGATGGAGGCGGAGCCGATGCTGACTGTAAAACCAATGTCCCTTGCCGATGCAAACAGGTTTGTCGCAGAGCATCACCGCCACCATAAGCCGGTGCGAGGGCATAAGTTCTCCCTGGGCTGTATGGCGAACGGCCATCTGGCGGGCATCGCCATCGTGGGGCGGCCGGTGAGCCGATACCTGGACAATGGGCTGACTCTGGAAGTCAACCGCCTCTGCACGGACGGGACAAAAAACGCTTGCAGCTTCCTCTATGGCGCGGCAGCGCGGGCGGCGAAGGTCCTGGGCTACCATAGGATCGTCACCTACATTCTGGACACGGAGAGCGGCGTCAGCCTTCGTGCCTCCGGCTGGCGATGCGCGGGGCTGGCGGGCGGACGGGAGTGGACCGGCAGACGCCGCCCGCCCGAACCGCTGTATCCGGCACAAATGAAATACCGATACGAAAAGGCTTTGAGATGAGGTGAGCATATCAATATTGTTTCCTATGGCGGCGGTACGAACAGCACCGCCCTTCTTGTTGGGCTGCACCAGCACTGTATCCCTGTTGACCTGATCCTGTTTGCGGATACGGGCGGTGAGCATCCCCATACCTACGCCTATCTGGATATTATGGATCGCTGGCTGAAGGATCACGGTATGCCGGAGATCACACGGGTCTATAAGACCACGAAGGACGGCAGGCGGCTGACCTTGGAGGATGAATGTCTGAAAAGCGGTACGCTGCCCTCTATCGCCTACGGCTTCAAGCGGTGTTCTCTGAAACACAAGATCGGACCGCAGGAAAAGTTCTGCAACAACTATCCTCCGTGCCGTGAGGTTTGGGCCAGCGGAAAAAAGGTGGTCAAGTTCATCGGCTATGATGCTGGCGAACACTATCGCAGCGACAAGGTCCTTCTGCGTGATCTGGCAGACCCGAAGTACAGCAAATGGTATCCCCTGATGGAATGGGGCTGGGACCGGGAGGCGTGTATCCGGGCGATCGAGGCGGCGGGCCTGCCGCAGCCGGGAAAGTCCTCCTGCTTTTTCTGCCCCAGTATGCGGGCGGAGGAGATTATCGACCTGCGGGAGCATTACCCGGATTTGTTCCGGCGTGCGCTGGCATTGGAGGATAACGCACGGGCCAACCTGAAAACTGTTCAGGGGCTTGGACGCAACTATTCATGGAGAGAACGATTTGGAAAGGAGTTTATTTGACTATGGCAACTACTGAGAAGATCCGTCGTGACATTGAAAAGGTTCGGGAGAAGATCACGGAGCAGCAGAAACGCCTTCGTGCGCTGGAGGCGCAGCTTGCGGAGGAAGAAAATCTGGAAATCGTCCGCATGGTGAAAGCCGTGAAGATGGACAACAAGGAGCTGACCGCTTTCCTGAAAGCCTATGCCAGCGGCATGATCTCCCTGCCGGAAGGTATGCTGCAGGAGGGCAACACCGAGAATGAGGAAACGGAGGGATACGAGGATGAAGCATAACTTTATGACAAAAATGGTATCGGCTCTTTTGGCGGTGGTGCTCAGCACTGCCGCTTTTTCTGTCACCGCCTTTGCCAGCGGCGGCGAGGAAACCACGGAGTCCGTGGCTGAACAGGAAACGGCTGGGGATGATTCTGATCTGCTTTCCGCTCTGGCAGGCAGCCAGGTCACGGTATCCGTCACCGAGGACGGTATCCAGTTCAGTTCCGGAGAAAATGACTCCGGGCAGACCGGCACCGTCACCACGGGCGGCGGCAATCTGAATGTCCGCACGGGCGCCGGAATGGATTATACCGCTTTCACCCAGCTTCCCAACGGAACGACCGTGAAGGTGATCGGCACGGACGGCGACTGGCTGAAGGTCATCCTGCCGGAAAAGGTCGGCTATGTCTATTCCGGCTACATGACGGTAAGTGACGGCGAGGCTGGCTCCGGGGAAGGTTCTTTCTCTCTGGATGCGGAAACACTGGAAAATCTGCTGGGGATGCTGGGCGGTGGTTTGAATGACGGTGCCGCCCTGACGCCGGACGGGAACCTGTCACTGATTGACGATATCGGCAACCCTGTCACCAGTGGCAAGCAGTTTATTAC
>OGHH01001719.1_pt1 | contig 14862 bp, 7 predicted proteins | sample 1571471 | NCBI WGS metagenome assembly OGHH01 (sample SAMEA2581936, study PRJEB24529) | metagenome | biome: Human gut stool | place: China | collected 2011
ATGGTATAAAGAGTTGTTTACCCTTTATAGTTATGTCCGTCGGCTATGCCGAGTTGTGATAATTCCTTAAAGTTTGCATGGTAGTTGCTTTTTCAGTTTGTTTTCGACAGCTGATGCCGCCCCTCTACAACAAAACTGCTTAAAGGAATTGTAAAGTTAAACAACGCGCTTTCGGAGGGCCATTATTTTTATGCGGATATTCTCACACAGGGTGTTGTACTTTACGATTCGGGGGAATACCAGTTAGCCACTCCGCGCGAACTGAATTTTTGCGAGATTGAGAAAAAGGCGCAAAAGTATTACGACAAGAAATTTGCGAGTGCAACGGATTTTTTATTCCATACTAAAATTGCGTATGATCGAAAAACTTATCCAATGACCTCCTTTATGTTGCACCAAGCGACTGAATATTTTATAAAGACTATCCCGTTGGTATTCGCTCTTTACGGTCATAAGGAACATGACCTTGAATTTCTGATTGAGAAATGCAAGATTTACACAATGGAATTGGCAAAAGTCTTTCCCCGCGACACACCGGAAGAAAAACGCCTGTTCGAACTTTTAAGAAGCGCTTACGTCGAAGCCCGGTATACCGATGATTTCGTCGTCACCAAAGAGGATATCGACGCGCTTATGCCGAAAGTCGAACTGCTCCGCGACGTTGTGGAAAATGTTTGCCGGAAACAATTCGACTACTACAAACAGAAAATAGCCCAATAAACGAAACCACCCTGCCCCTCAAACCCGAACAATAGAAATAACAGTTATCCAAAAATTAGATTTACGACATCCGGACAAAGCGGCAAAAATCATCTTTGCCGCTTGCTTTTACCGAACAAGGTGTGGCCACGCTGCGCACTATTGCGGCAAACATACAAATTAACAAAAGAAAACAACACGCCACAAACGGGCCACAAACAGGCCGGGGCAGCATCCCGGGCACAAAACCGGACAAAAACCACGGCAGAATGCCGGTCGGCGGATTTCAATCCGGTTTACCAAAACGGCCGGGATCCGAACACATAAACCGCTGTTTATAAGCATTTTTCCAAAAAAGTATATTTACTTTACCTCTAACATACCCGGGATATAATCCCGGGTTACATTTTTATTAAGTTACTTTGTAAAAGTGGAATTACGCAATGTTCCGAAACCTACAAACCAAACTTAAATACGACCATGGACTCATTTTACAACGGGTTTGCATCCGTGTGCAAGGCAGCCCGGACGATTTTCGGAAGGACAGGGGATATGCGGCACGGCACATCGCACCGGAAGCAGAAATCCATAACGGCGCTGTGCCTGGCCCTGCTCCTGCTCGCATCGGGCACCCCCGTCCGCTCCCAGCAACGGGTTTATTTCGTCGACGGATACCACGGGGGCATCTACGGCCACTACCCGGTCGCCTGGAAAACCCGCTTCATCACCGATCAGCTGGCCGCGCATCCCGAATGGAGGATCGGGCTGGAGATCGAACCCGAGACATGGGACACCGTCGAGGTGCGTACGCCGGCCGACTACGCCCGCTTCAAGGCGATCGCCGCCGACAGGCGCGTCGAATTCACCAACCCGTCCTATGCCCAGCCCTACTGCTACAACATCTCGGGCGAAAGCATCATCCGGCAATTCGGATACGGCATGCGGAAGATCCGCAGCCATTTCCCCGACGTGGAGTTCGTCACCTACTCCGTCGAGGAGCCGTGCTTCACCAGCTGCCTGCCGCAAATCCTGAAACTCTACGGGTTCAAATACGCCTCCCTGAAGTGTCCGAATACCTGCTGGGGCGGGTACACGGCGCCCTACGGCGGCGAACTGGTCAACTGGGTCGGCCCCGACGGCAGTTCGATCCTCACTTCGCCGCGCCATGCCTGCGAAGAGCTCCAGAAAAACTCGGTGTGGCAGACCACGGCATGGGGCAATGAGAAGGAGTACCTCGACGCCTGCATCGCATACGGCATCGCCCACCCCGTGGGGATGTGCTACCAGGATGCGGGATGGAAATACGGCCCCTGGATCGGGTCGGGCGACAGCATCCGCAACAACTCGGTCTACGTCACGTGGCGGGAGTATTTCGAACGGGTGACCGACGGCAGGAGCTCCGACGACTACCGCATGCCGCAGGAAGATGTCCGCGTAAGCCTCATGTGGGGCAGCCAGGTCTTGCAGCGCATCGCGCAGCAGGTGCGCGAATCGGAGAACAAGCTCGTCATGGCCGAAAAGGCGGGGGTCATCGCCAACCTGGCGAACGGCTACCGCTACGGGCAGGCAACGCTCGACGAGGGCTGGCGGACGCTGATGCTCGCCCAGCACCACGACTCGTGGATCGTACCTTACAACGGGCTCAACAGGCAGGGGACATGGGCGCAGCACATCCGCCGCTGGACGGCCGCCACCGACTCGCTGTGCGACGGGGTGATCGCCAAGGCGCTGCAAAGCTTCGCGGCACCGGACGGCGACGGCCAGACAACCTACCTGCGCGTCTGCAACACGCTGGGCAGCCCCCGCCGCGAAACGGTGTCGGCGACGCTGCCCGAAGGCCTCGGCGACGGGGAGCTGGCAGTGACAAACGCCAAAGGCAAACGGGTTCCGCACGCCATCGTCCCGACGGCGGGCGGGCGGCGGCTCCTGTTCGAAGCCTCCGTCCCGGCATTCGGTTACACGACCTACACTGTAAAAAAGACATCCGGCAACGCGGCCGCGGCCGCACCCCGCCAGGCACAGGCACAGACGGGTCGGTACATCCTCGAGAACGACATGTACCGGATCGTGATCGACCCTGCACGGGGAGGCACCATCACGAGCCTCGTCGCAAAAAAGGAGGGCGGGAAGGAATTCGCCGACCCGCAGCACCGGTTCGCCTTCGGCGAGTTGCGGGGATTCTTCTACGACCAAGGGCAGTTCCACTCCTCGGCACAGTCCCCGGCCACCGTGACCGTACTCTGCGACAACGAGCTGGAAAAGAGCGTCCGCATCAGCGGCCGGATCGACACGCACCCCTTCACGCAGACGATCACGCTCCGCAAGGGCGAACGGAAGATCGGTTTCGACCTGAAGATCGACTGGCGGCACAACGTCGGCATCGGGGCATTCCGCCAGAAGGACGGCTTCAACAACAATCACAGGGCATTCTACGACGACCGTTTCAACCTCAACATCCTCTTCCCGGTCGCCCTCGACGCCCCCGCGCTGTATAAGGACGCACCTTTCGACGTCTGCAAAAGCACGCTGGAAAACACCCACTTCACCACCTGGGACAACATCAAGCACAACATCATCCTACACTGGGTAGACCTCGCAGAGCAGAACGGCGGCTACGGCTTGGCGCTCCTCTCCGACCACACGACCTCCTATTCCTACGGCGCGGACGCCCCGCTGGGACTTACGGTGCAATACTCCGGCAACGGGCTCTGGGGGCGTGACTACCCCATCGACGGCCCGACGCACATCCGGTTCGCCGTCGTACCCCACCGCAGGGCATGGGACGCCGCAGGCATCCAGGAAGAGAACCGGCGCTGGAACGAACCGCTGCTCTGCACGTTTGCGGCGCAGGCCGCCGCGGACGAAGCCTCGCTGATCGACGCGGCGGGCACGGGCTATGAGATTTCGGCCGCCTACCTCGACGGGGAGCAGATCGTCGTACGCCTGTTCAACGCCGACGGCGACGGCACCCCGCAGAAAATCAGGTTCGCCTTCCCGCTTTCGAAGGTCGAGCAGACCGACCTGAACGGGAACGCGACGGCCGCCTGCGCCATCCGCAAGCGGGGCGGCGTATCGGAAATCGAGGTGGCGATGCCCCGCTTCGGACTGAAAACCCTTCGACTGACAAAATAAGACCAAGCCATGCACTACCGCAACATTCCCAAGACCTTACTCTTCCTCTTATTATGCTGCCCGTCCATGGGGCTCACCGGCTGCTCCACGACCGCGCAGGGCGACACGGGCAGCTTCTCGCCGGCCGACTACGTGAACCCCTTCATCGGGGCGAGCACCAGCACGAGCGCCGCGGGTGTCTACCACGGGCTGGGCAAGACCTTCCCCGGGGCGACGACTCCCTACGGTATGGTGCAGGTCAGCCCCAACACCATCACGGGCGGGGACAACAGCCCCGGGTACAGCTACGAGCACACGACCATCGAAGGGTTCGCCTTCACGCAGATGAGCGGCGTGGGCTGGTTCGGCGACCTGGGCAACCTGCTGGTCATGCCGACGACCGGCCCGCTGCAAAAGATCGCGGGCAGGGAGGACGGATCGATCGGGGGTTACCGTTCCCATTACGACAAGGCCACGGAAACCGCGCGCGCGGGGTATTACAGCGCCCTGCTGACCGACTACGGCATCCGTGCCGAAAGTTCGGCCACCCCGCACTGCGGCATCCTGCGCTTCACCTTTCCCGAGGGCGAACAGTCGCGCATCCAGATCGACCTGGCGCGCCGCGTCGGCGGCACGGCCGAGCGGCAATACATCGAGGTGGTGGACAAGCACACCATCGCCGGGTGGATGAAATGCACCCCCGCCACGGGCGGCTGGGGCAACGGCGAGGGACAGGCCGACTATACGGTCTATTTCTACGCGCAGGTGGACAAGCCGATGGAAAACTACGGGTTCTGGCGCGCCGACATCCCCGACGACTGGGTACGCAAACGCGACGAGGTGGTCAGCGTCCCCTACCTGCAGCGCGTAGCCGCGGCGCCCGTCGTCACGGGCATCGACCGCATCGAAGGCAGGCACATCGGCTTCTACACCGAATTCGGGACGCGGCAGGACGAGCAGGTCATCCTTCGTGCGGGCATCTCGTTCGTCGACATGGAGGGCGCCCGAAAGAATTTCGAGGCCGAGATCGCCGGCAAGGCGTTCGACCAGGTTGCCCGCGAGGCGCGCGAGCTGTGGAACCGGGAACTGGCGCGCATCCGCATCGACGGGGGCAGTGACCGGCAAAAGACGATCTTCTACACGGCGCTCTACCACACGATGATCGACCCCCGCATCTACACCGACGCCGACGGGCGCTACCCGGGGGCGGACGGCAGAATCCATACCACGGGAGGCAGGTTCACCAAACGCACGATCTTCAGCGGCTGGGACGTGTTCCGCAGCCAGATGCCGTTGCAGACCATCATCAACCCGCAACTGGTCAGCGACCTCGTGAACTCGCTCGTCACGATGGCCGACGAGAGCGGGCGCCACTATTTCGAGCGCTGGGAGATCGTCAACGCCTACTCGGGCTGCATGCTGGGCAACCCGGCGCTGTCGGTACTGGCCGACGCCTATGCCAAGGGCATCCGCAGCTACGACGTCGAGAAGGCCTACCGCTATGCCGTGAACTCCTCGAAGCGTTTCGGCAACGACCCGCTGGGCTACACCCCCTCGGAACTGTGCATTTCGCACACGCTCGAATACGCCTATGCCGACTGGTGCATCTCGCGCCTGGCCGAGCAGTTGGGCAAGCGGGAAGACGCCGCCCTGTACGCCGCCAAAGGGCAGGCCTACCGCAATATCTTCGACCGGGAGAAAGGCTGGTTCCGCCCGCGCCGCGCCGACGGAGCGTGGGAGCCGTGGCCCGAGAACGCCCGCACCACCGAGTGGTACGGCTGCATCGAGTCGAACCCCTATCAGCAGGGGTGGTTCGTGCCGCACGACGTCGAGGGCATGGTCGAGCTGATGGGCGGGCGCGAAGCCGTGCTGCGCGACCTCACCGAGTTCTTCGACAAAACCCCGTCGGACATGCTCTGGAACGACTACTACAACCACGCCAACGAACCCGTCCACCTCGTGCCGTTCCTCTTCAACCGGCTCGGGCAGCCGTGGCAGACCCAGAAATGGACGCGCCATATCTGCGAAAAGGCCTACGCCGACAAGGTCGAGGGGATCGTGGGCAACGAGGACGCCGGACAGATGTCGGCCTGGTACGTGCTTGCGGCCGCGGGCCTGCATCCCGCCTGCCCGGGCGACACGCGGATGGAGATCACCAGCCCCGTCTTCGACCGCATCGAACTGCGCCTCGACCCGGCCTACGCGCCGGGCGGGACATTCACCGTCGTGGCGCACGGCAACAGCCCCTCGAACGTCTACATACAGCGGGCGGTGCTCAACGGCAGGGAGCACACAGCATCGCACCTCGACTTCGCCGACATTGCGGCCGGAGGGACGCTCGAACTCTACATGGGCGACACCCCCAACACCCGGTGGGGCATATAGGCAACAACAGGACGAACCTAATCATATCACTAAAAATAGACGACAAACCTATGGAAAACACCGTCAACAAAGACCGCAGCCGGCTGCGGTCATCGCTCAGACGGATCGCCGCGGCAGGCCTCTTCGGCCTCTGCTCGCTGTCGGCCGCCTTCGCGCAGAAACAGGACTACGTGCAATACGTGAACACGCTGCAGGGCACCGACTCGAAATTCGAACTGAGCTACGGCAACACCTACGCTACGACCGGCATGCCCTACGGGATGCACACCTGGGGCGCACAGACCGGCCCCAACGGCGAAGGCTGGAAATACCAGTACTCGGTCGACAAGATCCGCGGATTCCAACAGGCGCACCAGTGCAGCCCGTGGATGAGCGACTATGCGGTCTATTCGCTCATGCCCGAGGTCGGGGAGCTGGTCGTAAACGAGGACGCGCGTGCATCGAAATTCAGCCACGCCAACGAGATCGCCAAACCGCACTATTACCGGGTGACGCTCGACAACGGCATCACCACCGAAATGGCACCCACCACGCGCGGCGTGCACCTGCGCTTCACCTACCCCCGGAAAGGCGACGCCTACCTGGTGCTGGACGGCTATTTCGCCATGAGCGGAATGAAGATCGACCCCGCCAAACGGCAGATCTCGGGGTGGGTGAACAACCAGCGTTTCGTCAACCACCCGAAACCTTCCGCAACTATTTCGTCATCCAGTTCGACCGGCCGTTCGAGGAGTACGGGCTCTGGGAGAACGAGCATGACGAACGCTTCCCGGGCATGACCGAGGGCGAGGGCAAGGGCTACGGGGCCTACGTGCGCTTCAAGGCCGGCACCAAAGTGCAGGCCAGGGCCGCCTCGTCCTACATCAGCCCCGAGCAGGCGCTGCTCACGCTCGACCGCGAACTGGGCGCCGACAAGAACCTCGAAGCGACCAAAAAACGCGGCGCCGAGACGTGGAACGCCCTGCTGGGCCGCATCGCGGTCGAAGGCGGCACCGACGAGGAGATCCGCACCTTCTATTCGTGCCTGTTCCGCGCCAACCTCTTCTCGCGCAAGTTCTACGAACGCGACGCCGAGGGCAACCCCTACTATTACAGCCCCTACGACGGCAAGGTACACGCCGGCTACATGTATACCGACAACGGTTTCTGGGATACGTTCCGTTCGCAGTTCCCGCTGACCAACATCCTGCACCCGACGATGCAGGGACGCTACATGAACGCCCTGCTGGCGGCACAGGAGCAGTGCGGCTGGCTGCCATCGTGGTCGGCGCCCGGCGAGACGGGCGGCATGATCGGCAACCACGCCATTTCGCTGCTGACCGACGCATGGGCCAAAGGCATCCGCACGTTCGACCCCCAGAAGGCGCTGGAAGCCTACGCCAAGGAGGCGATGAACAAAGGCCCGTGGGGCGGTGCCAACGGCCGCGCGGGATGGAAGGAGTACTGGCAGCTGGGATACGTCTCCTACCCCGAGTCGATGGGCTCGACGGCACAGACGCTCGAATACGCCTACGACGATTTCTGCGGCTACCAGCTGGCGCGCATGACCGGCAACAAGTTCTACGAGGAGATCTTCTCACGCGTGATGTATAACTACCGCAACGTCTTCGACAAGGAGTCGGGCTTCATGCGCGGCCGCCTCAAGGACGGCAGCTGGCTCGCACCCTTCGACCCCTACGAGTGGGGCGGCCCCTACTGCGAAGGCAACGCCTGGCACTACAACTGGTCGGTATTCCACGACGTGCAGGGGCTCATCAACCTCTACGGCAGCGACGAGGCGTTCACCGCCAAGATCGACTCGGTATTCACCGTGCCGAACGTCATCCGTCCGGGCACCTACGGCGGCATGATCCACGAGATGAAGGAGATGGAACTGGCCGGCATGGGGCAGTACGCCCACGGCAACCAGCCCATCCAGCATATGATCTACCTGTACAGCTACGCCGGCCAGCCGTGGAAGACCCAATACTGGTCGCGGCAGATCACCGGGCGGCTCTACAACTCCTCGGAGCGCGGCTATCCGGGCGACGAAGACCAGGGCGGCATGTCCTCGTGGTATATTTTGAGCTCGCTGGGCATTTACAGCGTCTGCCCCGGCACCGACCAGTACGTATTGGGCAGCCCCGTGTTCCGCAAGGCGACCATCACGATGGAGGACGGCCGGAAGTTCGTCATCGAGGCCGACGGCAACTCGCAGCAGAATGTCTATATCCAGTCCGCGACGCTCAACGGCAAGCCGCTCGACAAGAATTACATCACCTACAAGGACATCGCCGACGGCGGCGTCATGCGCCTGGTAATGGGCCCCGAGCCCAACAAGGAGCGCGGCACGGGCAAGGATGCGGCTCCCTTCTCGCTTTCCAGACCCGAATGAACCGATCGACAACCGAAATTCCGAAGGACATGTTCAAATCCCTAAAAACAATATCCCTGTCGCTGGCGGCCCTCTTACTCGGGGCCGGCAGCGCCTGCGGGCAGCAAAGCGACAGCTACGCGCACAAGGTCAACACGCTGATCGGCACCCGGGGCGTGGGGCTGACCTCGGGTTACCTCTACCCCGGGGCGACCTACCCGTTCGGCATGGTACAGTTCACGCCGACCTATTTCGCCAAGCGGGGCGGGTTCGTCATCAACCAGTTGAGCGGCGGCGGGTGCAGCCACATGGGTAATTTCCCGACCTTCCCCGTAACGGGGAAACTCGACTCTTCGCCCGAAAACATCCTCGACTACCGGGTCGGCATCTGCGGCGAACAGGGCCATGCCGGCTACTACGAAGCCACCGTGCAGGAGGCGGTCAAGGCGCAGCTCACCGTCACCGAGCGCACGGGCATGGCCCGCTATGAATACCCCGCGGGGGAGGCGTTCGGCACCGTGATCATCGGCGCGGGCATCGCCGCCACGCCGATCGAACAGGCCGCCGTCGTCATCACCGGCCCCAACAGCTGCGAGGGCTACGCCGAAGGCGGCAGCTTCTGCGGCGTACGCACCCCGTACAAGGTCTACTTCGTCGCCGAGTTCGACGCGCGGGCCGTCACGACGGGCATCTGGAAAGAGGATCGGCTCACCCCCGGCGGACGTTTCGCCGAGGGGAGCGAATCGGGCGTCTACTTCACGTTCGACCTCACCGAGAACCGCAACGTACAGTACAAGATCGGCGTTTCGTACGTCTCGGTGGAGAACGCCCGCGCAAACCTCGCGGCCGAAAACGCCGGGTGGGATTTCGCGGCCGTGCAGCACGCCGCCGAACGGAGGTGGAACGACTACCTGGGGCTGATCGAGGCCGAAGGCACCAACCCCGACCGCACGACCCAGTTCTACACGCACCTCTACCGCGTATTGATCCACCCCAACGTATGCAGCGACGTGAACGGCGAGTACATGGGCGCCGATTTCCGGGTGCACCGAAGCCGCTCGAAGCAGTACACCTCGTTCAGCAACTGGGATACCTACCGCACGCAGATCCAGCTGCTCTCGATGCTGGCGCCCGACGTGGCGTCCGACGTGGTACTCTCGCACCAGCATTTCGCCGAGCAGTCGGGCGGCGCCTTTCCCCGCTGGGTGATGGCCAACATCGAGACCGGCATCATGCAGGGCGACCCCACGCCGATCCTGATCGCAAACGCCTGGGCGTTCGGCGCACAGGACTACGACCCCTTCCCGCTGTTCCAGATCATGCGCAGGAACGCCGAGGTGCCGGGTGCCAAATCGCAGGACGTGGAGGAGCGCCCGGGCTTGAAACAATACCTCGAAAAGGGGTACTACAACGCTTCGGAGCAGCTCGAATACACCTCGTCGGACTTCGCCATCGGGCAGTTCGCGCTGCACGCCTGCGGCGACGAATTCGCCAGCTGGCGCTATTTCCACTACGCCCGCTCGTGGAAAAACCTCTACAACCCCCAGACCGGCTGGCTGCAGTCGCGCAATGCCGACGGGTCGTGGAAACCGCTCGGCGAAGACTGGCGCGAATCGACCTATAAAAACTATTTCTGGATGGTGCCCTACGACCTGGCGGGGCTGATCGAAACGATGGGCGGCAAGGCTGCGGCCGAAAAGCGGCTCGACGAGTTCTTCGTGCGCCTCGACGCGGGGTACAACGACCCGTGGTTCGCCTCGGGCAACGAGCCGAGCTTCCATATCCCGTGGGTCTACAACTGGCTCGGACGACCCGACAAGACCTCGAAGGTCATCAACCGCATCCTCAACGAGCAGTACACGAGCGCCCCCGACGGGCTGCCGGGCAACGACGACCTGGGCACGATGGGAGCCTGGTACGTCTTCGCATGCACGGGGCTCTACCCCATGATCCCGGGCGTAGGCGGCTTCACGCTCAGCACCCCGGTCTTCGACAAGGTGGTCATCCACCTCAAGCACGGCGACATCACCATCACCGGGGGCTCGGAGAAACAAATCTACACCACGGCGCTCAAACTCGACGGAAAACCCTACGGCAGCACATGGATCGGCTGGGATGCGCTCCGCAACGGCGCGACGCTGGAATATACGACCTCGGCCAAACCGTCCGGGAACTGGGGCCGGACACAACTGCCGCCCTCGTACGAATAAATCCGCTCACCAAAACACAACAAACCGCATAACCATGAAAAGAATCCTTCTATCCCTTGCGGCGGCGCTCTGCATGTGCGCTTCCGCCGCGGCGCAGACCGTAGCGCCGTTCAAGGACGGCGACCGCGCCGTATTCCTCGGCAACAGCATCACCGACGGCGGCCACTACCACTCCTACATCTGGCTCTATTACATGACCCGCTTCCCGTACATGGATCTGCGGGTGATGAACGCCGGCATCGGCGGCGAGACCGCAGGCGACATGTACAAGCGCCTGGACGGCGACGTCTTCAGCAAACGCCCCACGGTGCTGACCGTGACCTTCGGCATGAACGACACGGGCTACATGGAATACAACGGCGACGATGCCGGGGCATTCGGCGAAAAGAAGTACCGGGAGTGCTACGACAACTTCAAGAAGATGGAGAAGCGCCTGCAAACCCTCGACGGCGTGCGGGTCGTGATGCTCGGGGGTTCGCCCTACGACGAAACGGCCCAAATCGAGAACAACGCCCCGCTGCGGGGCAAGAACGCCGTGATGGATCGCGTCGTCGGGTTCCAGAAGGAGTCGGCCGCAGCCAACGGCTGGGAGTTCGTGGATTTCAGCGCCCCGATGGTCGAAATCGGCCGGCGCGTGCAGGCCGGACAACCTTCGTTCTCGCTGTCGATGGGCGACCGCATCCACCCGGACAACGACGGGCACATGGTGATGGCCTACCTCTACCTCAAGGCACAGGGCTTTGCCGGCAGGGAGGTGGCCGACGTGCAGATCGACGCGGCGAACGCGAAGGTTCTCAAGGCCGGCAACTGCGAAATCACCGGCCTGCGCAGGAACGGCCGCGAAATCTCGTTCGACTACCTGGCCGAAGCCCTGCCCTACCCGCTCGACACCCTGACGCACGGGATGGGATCCAAGCGCAGCCAGGCCGAGGCCACGAAGCTGGTTCCCTTCATCGAGGAGATGAACCGCGAAATGCTGACCGTCAAGGGGCTGAAAGGCGACTACACGCTTTACATCGACGGCGAGCAGATCGGCACCTGGAGCGGCAAACAACTGGGCGAAGGCATCAACCTCGCCGAGCTGCAGACGCCGCAGTACCGGCAGGCGATGGAGGTGATGCACCTGAACGAATACCGCTGGGAAATCGAACGCAACTTCCGCGACTACGCCTGGGTGCAGTACGATTTCTTCCAGAACAAGGGGCTGCTCGACGCCAACGACGCACATGCCGTGCGCGTGCTCGACGCGGAAAAAGGAAAGAACATCTGGCTCCAGATCCACCGCGAAAACTACGCCAAGCTCATGCTCCCGCATGTCCGCGAGGCACGCGCGCAGCAGATGGAACTGCTCGTGGAGACCATCTACGAGATCAACAAGCCGCAGACGCGCAAGGTCGTACTGCGCCCGAACTGATCCGGGCAGGCTGCAAACAAGTGAAGGGGAGGCCGATGCGGCCTCCCCTTGTTTTATCCGGATACTCCCATCTCCGGGCCGCTCCCGGCAGCCCCAAACCATCCCGCCCGCACATCCCCGCCCGACGGCCGGCCGCCATGCCCGTACCCGCCCCCGAAACCACCCCCGGGAACCGGCCTTGAAACCATCCCTGCAACCACCAACTCTCGAACCATCTCTGAAACCACCGCTCCCGGAACCGACCTTCAGACTCCCGGCCCTCCCCGGCCCTTCCGGAAACCGGGCATTACCCGCGTTCCAAGGCCATCCGCCCCGGGCAGGGGATACTCCCGGGCACGAATATCGACCGGGAACGATAAAATAACGCCCGGGAATGCTAAATTTTCTCATAATTATTCTTAATTTTACCACAAAAATTTACAATAACAGCTACCAATCCAAAACTTATTTAACCAAAGACCGCCTATGAACAAACGCCTTGCAAGCGCGCTGCTATGCGCCGCGTTATTGGGTTCCGGGATTCTCCGGGCTGATAACATCGTTATTTCCAACAGGAAAAGCTCTATCCTGATCACGGCCCAAAAGGGTGAATCGCCCCGGATACAGTACTTCGGCCCCCGGCTGGCGAATCCCGGCGACGTATTCGACAGCGGGAGCGCCTTCAACGACCCGGTATACCCCCAGTTCGGCGTCCAGTGCTCGCGTGAAACAGCCATTCAGGCAACCCACAACGACGGCAATATGTCGCTCGAACTGGTCGTGGAGTCGGTCACCAGGGAGAACCGCGACGGCGGCCAGGTCACGGCGATCGCGACCCGAGACAAATTCTACCCGTTCTATGTCACCATCTACTACAAGACCTATCCCGACTGCGAGGTGATCGAGACCTGGACGGAGATCCGCCACCTGGAAAAGAAACCCGTCACGCTCTACCGTTTCGCGTCGGCCTTCCTGCCCGTGCGCCGCGGCGACAACTGGCTCTCGCACTTCCACGGCCCCTGGGGCGCCGAGGCATACCTCTACGAGGAAGCGCTGACCGACGGCATGAGGGTCATCAAGGACAAGGACGGCGTACGCAATACGCAGAACAGCTGCCCGTCGTTCATGCTCACGCTCGACGGGCGCCCCGACGAACAGCACGGCATGGTCATCGGCGGCACGCTGGCATGGAGCGGCAACTACCGTATCGCCATCGACAACGACAATGCCCACACCACACGCATCTTCGCCGGCATCAACGAAGACCAGTCGCAATACATCCTCGAACCGAAAGAGGTCTTTACGACCCCCGTATTCGCCTTCACCTTCAGCGACGAGGGCAAGGGCGGCGTCAGCCGCAACTTCCACCGCTGGGCGCGGCTGCACCGGCTCAACCACGGCGGCGAGCAGCGCAGCATCCTGCTCAACAGCTGGGAAGGCGTCTCGATGAACGTCAACCAGGAGGTGATGGATCAGATGATGGCCGACTTCGCCGCCATGGGCGGGGAGATGTTCGTGATGGACGACGGCTGGTTCGGCGACAAATACCCGCGCAACAACGGCACGTCGAGCCTCGGCGACTGGGTGGTCTGCAAGGAGAAACTCCCCGAGGGCATCGAGGGGCTGACGGCCTCGGCCAGGGAGAAAGGGCTCAAGTTCGGCATCTGGATCGAACCCGAGATGACCAACTCGAAGAGCGAGCTTTTCGAGAAGCACCCCGAATGGGTGATCCAGCAGCCCCACCGCGAGATGCACAAGGGTCGCGGAGGCACCCAGCTCGTGCTCGACCTGTCGAACCCCGAAGTGCAGGAATTCGTGTTCGGCGTCGTGGACAAGCTGATGACGGCGCACCCCGAAATCGCCTACATCAAGTGGGACGCCAACATGACGCTGTTCAACTACGGGTCGACCTACCTGCCCCGCGACAAACAGTCGCACCTCTACATCGCCTACCACCGCGGCCTGGAAAACATCCTCAAGCGCATCCACGCCAAATATCCCGGCCTGGTGATGCAGGCCTGCGCCAGCGGCGGCGGGCGCGTCAATTACGGCGTACTGCCCTATTACGACGAGTTCTGGACCAGCGACAACACCGACGCCCTGCAACGCATCTTCATCCAGTGGGGCGTTTCGAACTTCTTCCCCGCCGTGGCGATGGCCTCGCACGTGAGCGTGGACACCAACTACCAGACCGGCCGCAAGACGCCCCTCAAACTGCGTTTCGACGTGGCGATGAGCGGACGCATGGGCATGGAGCTCCAGCCCGCACACATGACCGACGAGGACAAGGCCTTCGCCCGACGCGCCATCGCCGACTACAAGCTGATCCGCCCCGTCGTGCAGCAGGGCGACCTCTACCGCTTGATCTCGCCCTTCGACAAGACCGGGTACGCATCGCTGATGTACGTCTCGCCCGAAAAAGACCACGCGGCCTATTTCGTCTACAAGCTGGAACAGTACCACAACATGCCCCGGCCGGCGTTCCGGATGGCCGGGCTCGACCCGCAGAAGAGATACCTCGTCAGGGAGCTCAGCCTCGACGGCAAGCCCATTCCCCAGGACGGCAAGACCTTCACCGGGGCGTTCCTGATGGAGACCGGCCTCGACTTCGAGGTGGGCGGCGAACATGCCAGCCACGTACTTGAACTCAAGGCGGCGGAGTAATCCCGCCAGCCCCCGGCCAGATCGGAAGAGCGTCGTGTAGGGAAAGA
>OGHH01001729.1_pt1 | contig 14772 bp, 8 predicted proteins | sample 1571471 | NCBI WGS metagenome assembly OGHH01 (sample SAMEA2581936, study PRJEB24529) | metagenome | biome: Human gut stool | place: China | collected 2011
TGAATTCATCAGTGAAGTGTTCGATGCAATCATGGATGAAAGCGGATATCGCGAAGCATTGGAGGCGGAAGCTACGGATGAAGCGCGTACCCGGTTGGATAACTTAGAGGAATTAAAGAATAAGATCGTTACCTATGAAGAGAGTGCAGAGGTGCCAACACTGACTGGACTTCTCGAAGATATCGCGCTGGTGGCAGATACCGAGGAGGAAGACGAGGATGGTGTGCCAACCGCAAAGGTGACGCTGATGACCTTACATAGTGCGAAAGGCTTGGAGTTTCCGTATGTATTTATGACTGGTATGGAAGAACGGTTATTCCCAAGTGGCATGTCGCTGGATTCGGATGATCCGGATGCACTTGAAGAGGAGCGGAGACTTTGCTATGTCGGAATTACACGTGCGATGGAGAAACTGTATATGACGGCTGCCGGACAACGGATGGTGCATGGTTCGACGAATTTCGAGGAAGTATCGCGGTTCGTCAAGGAGATTCCGAAGCATTATTTGGAATATGAGGAGAAAGCCTTTGGCTATGCTCCAGCAAATATGGATCGGATTCCGTCGAAGAAACCGGCAGAGCAGGTAATTCAGTTAAAGGCATACGGAAAGAACAACCCGTATACACGACCTGCCACAGCTACTGCGAACCCGAGCGCCAATCCGGGATTCGGGAAGGCATTCCCGATGGGAAATACAGCGTCGGCACCGGCAAGCTATGAAGTAGGGGATAAAGTACGCCATATTAAATTTGGAAATGGCGAGGTGATTGATGTGATTCCATCGGGCGGTGACCAGGAAATCGTGGTGAATTTTGACCGTGTCGGAGAAAAACATTTATTTGCATCGCTTGTAAAAATGAAAAAGTTGTAAATGACGGTAGAAATATCGGATAAGCTGTGGTAAAATCATTATATCAGTAGCGATGAAAGGAAGGTAGAAAACTATGAGAAAGTGTTGTGACGAAGTAAAAGTTGTAAAAGAAGACGAGTGCGTAACAGAAGCAAAGAACGCGTTTCTCTCTGTTGCATTGATCGTTGGTATTCTGACAATCATCGTTGGTATCTGTGTAGCAGTTTACAAGTATCTGACACCGGATTACTTAGACGACTTCGATGATTACGATGATGACTTTGATGATAGCTTCTTTGATGATGACGATGCAGAGGCATCCACAGAGGAGAAGAAGGACGAAGAATAAACGTACTTCGGAAGATGGTTACAAAGAGCCTGCCGCACCAGAATTGGTGTGGCAGGTTTTTTGTGTTTTAATAGTCAAAAAAAGCACAAATTTATAGGTGCGATATGTTGAAAATACAAGCATTTTCATGTAAAATATTATGCGATAGTGGGTTACTGTCGATATAAAAATTGAACAGTAATAATTCATAACTTAACTTTACTCTGAACAGAGGTATGTCGGAGTTTATCATAGATGGTTCCAATGCATAAATGCGAGGATGCATTAGGAAAAAAGAAAATGGAGGATGGAGTTTATGAACAAACAAAAAAACAAGAAAAAAGTGATTGCATTTCTGCTTTCTATGTTGATGTTAATTTCATTATTCCAGAACATCAGCTATACACCGATTGCAGAAGGTGGGGAGACAGAGAGTGTCGCATCGGAGAGCGATGCAAATTTCGCAACAGGGCAGCAAAGTTTAGGAACACAAGAAAATCAAAATGGTGTTCCTTTAGAAGAAGAGAATCTGAATGAAACCTCACAAAATGTGGCAGATGATTCCGTAGATCTTTCACTTTGGAACAATGCATATACAGATACGTCAAATGGAATAACGATGAATTTCACTGCCAGTGTTAAACATAATGGGCAGGAGACGGATTTGGATCAGGTAACAAAAGTATTCGAAGGTGATGAGTTTAACTTAAAATATAAATGGGAGTTAGATAACAGTGCCATTCCAAGAGATGGAAATCCTATTTATATCAAAGTAAATTTTAATGATTTGAATAACCTTGAATTGATATCCGGAAAACAGGATATTATGCTTGAAGGAAAAAAAGTAGGTTATATTTATATTAGTAATGGTTATGCATATATATGCCTTGATAATCAGACTTTCTTGACGGAAAACACAAGAAAGGGAGATGGAACAATATATGGAAATGTAAAGCTGACGGAAACCGATAAGGGATCCGGAGATAAAATAACGATTGGAACTGCAAAGAAAAAAGTTTCAGATGTGATTTACGATGATGGAACCGCAACAAGTACATTGACAGTACAGAAAGCAACCGATGGAAAAGCAACCTATGACAAGAGTACAAATACGTGGAAGCAGTCATATAAGTTGACATTAAAAACGACTGGCTCTGTGTCCGGAGTATCTTTGACAGATAGTTTAGGTGCAAACTTAAAGAATATCTCCAATATCAAGATTGCAAGCAGCAATGATTCAAATGTCACTGCGAATACCATATATGGAAGCTTTGGTGCTCTGGCAAATGCTTTGAACAAACTTGGTTCATCGGATGGCAGTACTACGACCGTGGAAGTTACTTATGATGTAGAGACAGATGAAGGTATTTTTGATCCGGATAATGCGAATAGTACTTCTTATACGAATACAGTAGATTATACATATAAGAATAATAAAAAAGAGACAAAAACGGGAACTACATCGGCAACTTACGATGTGACAAGACCGGAAGTAAAGAAAACAGGGTCACTGGATAAAACTTCTAAGGTTGTGACATGGACGATTACGATTGATCTGAAGGATTATGCAGGAGAGTATACTTCTTTGGATGCACTTCTTGGCTCTGGAACTATCGTAGATATGCCGGAGATTGGATCAGCATTATGTGATAAGGATGGCAATCTGCAGGGAGGTACAAGCCAGACGCTGCCTGCTTCTGCCTTTAAGGAAAACAATGGTGTATATACGGCGACTGTTTATACAAAGGTAACAGATAATTATATGGATTCTGCGACCAAACTGGATGTGAAAAATGATGTAACTCTTACAACAGATAAGGGCTATAAATATATGGGAACCGGAACTGTGCAGACACCAGGAAAAGATTGGACTATCGAAAAGCATGCGGTGAAAATTCAGGATGGATATATTTACTGGACGGTTTCTGTGAAGGACATTCCGGAAGACCTGACAAATGTATATATCAAGGATAATATGCAAAAATATTGGAATAATCCGGGAAGTATGTCAGGTATATATAACACAAAGATTACATTTACAAGAAAAGACAATTCGACGTTTGCTGTAGATGCGACAGATTAAAAAAAGGAACTGAAATCTCATTATATATACACCGGATACTGCAGGTAATAACGGAGGATATGATTATAAATTTGAATTTAAAGACAGTCTATTTACAGGAAGCAGTCCGGTAAAGGAAATAACGTTAGAATATAAAACTAAGGTTTTGGATACGGACCTGAACCAGGTGCAGAGGAATTTTAAAAATGTGGCGACTATTTATTATTCAGCAAATGGTAAGGAAGAGTCAAAGTCTGGTGAGGATATATATAAAAATCCATTGCCGCCTTTGAATAAGACGGTTACAGCGAAGGTAGACGAAACAGGTAAAATCAGCTACATGTTAGATGTGTCATTGAATTCCATGGCGCTTTCAGGTGGAGAATCTGTTACGATTGCGGATACATTACCAACGGATATGAAATTATCTTCCAGCATGATAACTGCATACTTCTATGTCAGGGATGTAGCGCATAATACAGCGGGTAAGTTATCGGATATGTCGTATTATGCAGGTGGAGCAACGATACCGAACATTGGTCTTCAGACAAGTGAAACGAATGGAATTGCAAGTTTTACGATTCCGGTTACTGCGGATTATATTGCTTTGATGAATGCCATTGACAACTATTCAGCGGGAACAGAGACACATATCCGGATTGAGTATACGACAGAAGTAACAAGTCTGGAGGATTTTGCAAAGAAGGGATCGGAAACCTTTACGAATTCTGCTCAGCTAAAGATAGGAAGTACGAATGTTGGAACACCAGTATCAACGACAACGACGTTGAAAGCACCTGCATTGGTATCGAAGGACGGAGTATTTTACGGTACCTATGATAACACGACAGGTGCAGATAACAGTAAATATAATACAGCGGAGTATACGATCGAAGTCAACAAGGGTGCTTATGATCTGGTACCGGGAGATGGAAAATTAACGGCTGTGGATAAACTTGGTACTGCATTCTCTTATAATATGCAGAGTATCAAGGTATACGAAGTAAATGGCGGTACAGAAACACCATTGACAAGTGGAACCGATTATACAGTCAGCTATGATGGATCTTCGAATTCACTTAGGTTTGAATTACCGGATAGCAAGTATTTGAAGATAACTTATACAACGAGGTGTAATCTGAAGTTTACACAAGGCAATAGTTCGATTACTTTGACGGATGAACAATCCTCTAATACATTTACGCTGAACGGATATCAGGCGGATCAGGGTGGATCGAAAACATTCCAGGGACAGGTGTTCACAAAAGGACAGCATGAGGCAGAATCCAATTATGGCTCGATTGAGTTATACAAATACTGGACAGATGCGGCTGGAACGACACATGCACTGAAAGATTCTACATTCCGTTTGTATGAAGCAACCTATGATTCTGCGACGGGAACCATGACGAGAGGTAACTTGGTACGGGATACGGATGTGCTGAAAGTAACCGATGAGGTTGCTGGTAAGTTGACAATTGATCGATTGAATTATGATCAGATTTATGAGTTGGTCGAAGTATCTGCTGCAGAGGGATTTGATGTTCGGGCGGATTCGTTCTACTTCGTGCTTCAAAAGTCATCCAGTATAACGATTCCGAGCGGATACGAAGGAAAGACATTCACGAATGATACGGGATATAATTTGCCATATGAGAATGAAAAGTCTAAGTACTATACAGGTTCTTTCAACTTCTCAGCTACAAAGCAGTTGGATGGCACAACCGCTTATGCAAGTGGCAACACCTATACCTTTAAGAATTTTGCAGTGGAAGAGGTATCAGCAGACGCTGCAAACGCTACCAAGGTAAAGGATATTACAACCGGAACAACTGCTGGAAATACAACAGGAGCGATTACATTTGCAGATAAGGTAAGTTATAGTTCTGCAACAGCAGGAGATGAAGGAAAACATTACTACAAGGTTTATGAGACAAGTTCTGGGTACACAGATGTAACAACGGATACGAACTATTATATTCTGACGGTAGATGTTGCATTGGATAATGCTACAAATCCGACAAAGCTGGTTGCAACATGCAGTAAGATTACGAAGTATAACAGTGCAGGAACCGGTACCACGGCTTCAGAGGTTGTATTTAATAATACGACCGTGACTACGACGATTCAGGGTACAAAATCATGGGTTGGTGATACCACAGCAGATCGTCCGGCTAGCATTCAGGTAAAGTTATATAAGTTGAAACAGGGTGGAAACGAGAATGACGATGCCGATTGGGAGCAGGTCGGAGCAGTCAGGACTGTAGATGCAGCAAGTGCATGGAAGTATTCATTTGGAACATTGCCAAAGTATTATCCGGGAATGGCTACTGAGATTCCATATAAGGTAGTAGAGACAGCGGTCGCTGGATATACGACAAGTTACCCTGCAGGTACTTATGATATCGTGAATACAATGATTCAGACATCCGGCAGCATTACATTTACTGCATTAAAGAAGCTGGATAATGCAACGAACTATTCAGCTAACTATACATTTGCGGGATTTGCAGTGGATGAGCTGAATGCAGATCTGTCAATAAAGACGGCAGGGGCTGCTACAGGAACAACAAATGGAAGTACAAATGGAACCGTAACATTCACACCACTAACATATGATTCTGCAGTGACAGGAAATGTCGGAGAGCACATTTACAAGATTTATGAAAAAGAATCTGGTTATGCAGGTGTTACAAAAGATGATACGTATTATGTAGTCAAGGTAAATGTGACAAAGAATACTGCAGGCAACAAATTGGATGCCGCAGTTACTTCTGTGCAGAAATATGTGAATGGAGCTGCGAGCGGCAGTGCAGGAACAAGCTTAGGTGCCGTCATCTTCGAGAATAAAACGGAAAAAACATCTGTATCGGGCACCAAGACATGGGTAGATACGGGATATGAAGCGTATCGTCCATCCAGCATTGAGTTGAAACTGTATCGATTGAAGAATGGTACGACAGCAGATTGGGAGTATGTAGATACAAAGAGTCTGAGTACAACAGAAACGACGAAGAGCTTTACCTTTGACAATCTGGATAAATACTATGCAGGTACAGATGAGGAAATCCGGTATAAGGTAGAAGAAACACCGGTTTCTGGGTATACGACGAGATATGCAGCGAATGGCTATGATATCACGAATACTTTACAGACAACGAAGGTGTCAATCCGGAAGGATTGGGATGATAATAATGACGCGGATGGATATAGACCGCGGACCCTTAAGGTTTCCTTAATGGAAAATGGAGTTTCCCTGTCGAAGGATATTACATTGACAGCAGGGAATAACTGGACTGCAAGCTGGGGCAATCTGCCGGTTTATAAGAATGGTGTAGAGATCAAGTATTCGGTTGTTGAAGATACTGCAAGCATGCCTGCTTCATATTCACAGAAGTCATCTGTAATCCAGAAGCAGAGTGATGGAACGTATCTGGCGGTTATCACAAACCAGTACTCGATGGATAAAGTCAGTCATACAGTGACAAAGGTATGGGATGATAATAACAACCGCGATGGATTGCGGACACCAATTACAGTACGACTTATAGCGGATGGCACAGCTGTTACAGATCCGGAAGCAACGAAGGAATTGAATGAGACCAATCATTGGACATACACGTGGAATGATCTGAACAAGCAGAATGCGGCAGGTACGGATATTGTGTATACGGTTGAAGAAGTTGGTACAGTTAGCGGTTATACAACGACTGTTGTGACATCAGGATCAGCGACAACGATTACGAATAAACGTACAGTTCGGACAAGAAATATCACAGTCAATAAAGTATGGGCGGATAATAATGCTACATCCCGTCCGACGAGTGTAGATGTTCAATTATATGCAAATGGTTCCGCGGTTGGAGCCGCTGTAACACTGGAAGATGCAAATCACTGGACTTATACATGGAATGACCTTCCATATAATGAGGCTGGTCAGCAGATTGTATATACAGTCAAGGAGGTCGCTGTACCACAGGGTTATGGCGTATCCTACAGTCCGATGACAGTTGATGCAACAGGAAATGGTTCTATCTCAATTACCAATTCTTATCCATCGACAACAAGAACTGTGACAAAGGTATGGGATGATCAGAATAATAATGACCGGAAACGTCCAAGCAACATACAGGTACAGTTAATGTACGATGGAAATGTATATGACACGGTAACTTTGAGTGAAACAAATCATTGGACTTATACATGGACAGAGCTTCCGAAGTACAGTGATGTAGCAGCAAATACAGAATATGTATATACAGTCAAAGAAGTCGATGTACCAGCCGGATATACAGTAAGTTATGTGAAAAAGGATGCTTCCGGAACTATAGTAACAGCCGATGATCCTGGTGAAAATGGTGTATTTGAGGTTACAAATTCATACACAACGCAAAAAGGTAACATCTCGGTTGAAAAGAAATGGGCTGGCGATAATCTGGCAGCAGATAACCATAGTGCAATCACAGTCACGCTTTATAAGAATGGTGTTGCAACGACAAAGACTTTGAAGCTGGATAAGACAAATAACTGGCAGGGTTCATTTACAAATCTCGATAAGTATGAGAATGGTGTAGAGATATCTTATAGCGTGAAAGAGACAGATGTTGCAAATTATGTAGCTTCTTATGTACCGGCAAGTGGAAGTATTGGAGATACGATTGTTGTAACAAATACATATGCCCCGGCGAAGCTTGTGTTGACAAAGACCGTAGCGGGTGGTGTATCCAAAACAGATGCGGAGCAGACAATTCGCTTTGAGGTTGTTGAGGATGCAACCGGTACAAAGACAACCTATAGTCTTGCAGATTTTTCTTATGATACTGCTAGTAAGACGTGGTCAAAGGAAATCAGTTGCAATGCAGGCAGCTATACAGTCAATGAGATTGCTTCAGATGTAGATGGATATACGTTGAGCAAGATCACATATGTGGTAGACGCGCAGACTGCAGTGGAGGGCAAAACGGCATCTGTTGTAATCGGAGATCATGCGACAGCAAATGTTGCATATACAAATACGTATGACAAGATAACGACTGAGACAACAGAAACAACTGAGACGACCGAAACAACGGAAACGACTGAAACAACGGAAACCACAGAAACAACAGATACAACCACAGAGATTACGACGACGGAGACAAGTACTACGAGTACGACAACCACGACGACAACTACTACGACATCTTCCAATACAGTGAAGAAAACAGGCGATGCAGCGCCGATTGCGCCAATCACCATTATAATGATAGTTGCGGCTGTTGGAATAATCATACTTGGTGTTTCCAAAAAGAAACGAAGCGATAAGTAAATAAGTTTTACGAAGAAGGGCTTTCTATAAGCCCTTCTTTTAAGTAAACAGAAGGATTTGAAAATAAATGAAACATACATATTATAAGGAAGCGTTTCAATCGCTGATCACCTTATCCATCCCGACCGTATTAGAAGAGGTGCTGTCGACGCTGCTTCAATATGTTGATACGGCGATGGTGGGACATCTGGGTGAGAAAGCAACGGCAGCAGTCAGCACGACAACAACCATCGGCTGGCTGATCCACTCAATTCCAAGTGCGATTGCGGTTGCTGTGCTGGCGATTGCATCGAAGGCAAATGGAGCCGGGGACGAAGCCAAACTGAAGAAACTGGCTGGACAATCGATACTATATGCATTTACTATCGGAACGTTATTGGAAGTGATCGCGCTTGTGCTGTCCCCGTATATTCCGGTGTGGATGGGCGTTGAACCGGATATTGTAAAACCGGCAAGTGTGTATTTCACAATTACAAGCATTTCACTTGTGTTCCGGGCGTCTTCCCGCGTCTTTTCCGCGATGATTCGATCCATTAAGGATACGAAATCGCCGATGTTTATCAGCGTGGGTGAAAATGTGTTAAATATCCTATTGAATACGGTATTTATATATGGTCTGAATCTCGGCGTGGCAGGTGCGGCAATCGCATCCTGCATCAGTTTTGGAATCGGCGGTATTGCGATGTTCCTGCTGATGCTCAGCAAGACGAAGCTTCGACCAACGCGAGAGGACAGGAGACTCGACCGGGAGATTCTGTCAGAGACATTTACGATTGGGCTTCCGGCACTTGGCACGACTTTCGTAAGCTGCTTTGGATACATTGCGTTTGCGCGGATGGTATCAGGTATGGGAACGACAATATTCGCGGCACATTCGATCGCCATTACAGCGGAGCAGATTGTCTATATTCCAGGATACGGACTGCGTGTAGCGACCAGTACATTGGTCGGAAATGCACTCGGAGAGAAGGATATCCGGAAATTAAAAGCAACGGAGCGGGTATCGATCCTGATCACATTATTGATTATGGTAGTAAATGGTATCGGACTCTACCTATTCGCATATCCATTTATGCGTCTGTTTACGAACTCAGTCAATGCGGCGCGGATCGGAAGTGAGATGTTGCGTCTGGTTTCGTTTTCAGAGCCGTTTTTTGGACTGATGATTGTCTTAGAGGGTATTTCCTATGGTATGGGTCGGACGAAGCATGTGTTCGCGTGTGAGGCGGTCAGCATGTGGGGCATCCGGATATTTGGTACGTTCTTATGCGTGAATGTGTTTGGACTGGGTTTAAAGGCAGTCTGGCTTTGCATGATCGCAGACAATATATGTAAAGCAATTTTGCTGTATATATTCCGCCCGAAACATGTGGAAGAAAATGCTGATGATAGAGGAGAGTTACGGTGAGTATTACAGAATTCGAGAAAATACAATTTTATCTGGCACCGATGGAATCCGTGACAGGATACGTGTACCGGAATGCATATCATGCGATGTTTGGCGATATGGATAAGTACGTGACGCCGTTTATCGCACCGTCAAAGAAGAAATTATTGAAGACGCGGGAGCGAAAGGACGTGGCACCGGAGCACAATCAGGGAATGTATGTTGTTCCACAGATCCTGACGAACGATGCGGAACAGTTCCTTACGACGTGCAATATGCTGGCGGAGCTTGGCTATCAGGAAGTGAATCTGAATCTGGGCTGTCCGATGGCAACGGTCGTATCGAAGAAGAAAGGAAGTGGATTCTTAGAGGATCCTGAACGATTAGACCGGTTCTTTGATGCGGTATTTGAGGGGATATCCAGACTGCCGGAGGAGCGGAGCTGTAAGGTCTCTGTGAAGACGCGGATCGGAGTGGAATTTCCCGAAGAGTTTGCGGATATCCTGCGAGTATATAATAGGTATCCCATCTCCGGAGTGATCATCCATCCACGTTTGCAGAAGGACTTCTACAACAATCATCCAAATCTTGGTGTATTTGCGGAAGCACTGAAGGAATGTGTGCACCCGGTCTGTTATAACGGAGATATCTTTACGGTGGAAGATTATCATGTGTTCCGGGAGAAGTTTCCACAGGTAGACCGCATTATGCTTGGAAGAGGTGTAATTGCGAATCCGGGACTGGTACGGGAGATCCGGACAGGGCAGTCGGTAACAACGGCAGAGCTAAAGGAGTACCATGACCGGTTGTATGCTGGGTACCGGGAAGAGATGGACTGTGAGCGGGATGCGCTCTTTAAGATGAAGGAAGTGTGGTTTTATCTGGGTAAGATGTTTCCAGAAGCAGAGCGGGAGCTGAAGAAGGTAAAGAAAGCAGATCGACCGGAGGAGTATCTGGCTGCGGTGAGAAGTGTATTTACTTTGCCAGTGCATGCGCTGCAATAACCTCCATTGCCTGCATATCCTCTGGTGTGTCGATGTCTGCTAGCTCATAGTGTTGTGTAACCGGTAGGAGCTTTACATGTTCCCTGTGGTTTTGAATCACAGTATTGCCGCCATGTTTTGGAGGTAGCGCAGAAAGTTCATCAAAGTAAGCAGATGGAAAAACAACCGGGGAACCGGCAGTATTCTGATCGCAAGTCCGCCAGATCGTATCGGGTGCATTTTGGGCGCAGAAAAGCAATGCACCGATTGTCTCCCGTGAGACGAGCGGCTGGTCTGAAGGCAGGAACAGGCAGTGGCTTGCTTTGTTTTTTATTGCACCGGTTCCAAGCCGGATCATATCGTTCCGGTCCGGCAGATTATGCAGAAGAAATGGGATATTCTGTTTCTTACATATATGTGCAATTTCCGGGTGGATCGTCACAACCAGCCGGTTTTGCCCAAGCATTTCGGTCGCATCAAACGCGTATGCAATCAGTGGTTTTCCATAAAAATCTGTGAGGAGTTTATTGGCACCGAAGCGTTTGCTTTTTCCGGATGCCATGATGATACAGAACGCGTCTCCATAAGGCTTATCTAAATCTACGAGAAAACAATCATCCCGCTTGCAGAGAGAGTCCAGGAAAGGAAGTTTTTGTTTACGGACAACTAAAAGTACATGTTTGGCTGCGAGCAGACGGGAAATTGCTTCCTGATACGCAGGCATTGTCTGTTCCAGATAACCGGTTTCGTCGATGGTTATCCAGTCGGATGGTTGACGGATACACATATCCAGAAATTCGATGCCTTTTGTGAGAAATGCTTCCGGAACCGGTTGCATTTTGTTTGTGTTTCCAGGTGCATCTGCCTGATATCTTCCAATCTGCACAGTCTCGCCTGACAGGTTTTCTTTCATATAGACCCCATCTTCGGGTACTACATAGGACGTAAGCCCGGGCATTGGTTGTGGGAAAAGGGCAGAAAGAAGCGTGGACTTTCCGCTTCCGCGGCTTCCGGTCAGAATCAGATGCTTTTTGCTGCTAGCGCGAAAAGATCTCCAGATACAATTTGCGGTTGGCCTGTATGCAGGCATCTCGATACCGTTCATATTTTTCTATCCATTCCTTTCCTTCCTGTGTCAGAGTGCTTCCACCGCCGGATTTGCCACCGACAGTCCTGCTTGTGAGTGGAAATCCGAGTGCATGCTCGGCATTTTTTATCATACGAAGCGCTTTGGAGTAAGCAAGTCCCATGGAGCTTGCAGCTGCTCGCAGGGAGCCTTCTGCTTCGATGGCATGCAGCAGACGACAGGGACCTTCTCCAAAGAATTTTTCATCCTGTTCATCGTAAAACGTTATTTTTGTAACAGCTTTCATATGGACTCCTCCTGTATCATAACAAGGTGTTCGTTCCCGTTTTTGTCGTGGAGCTTTGCGATATTGATTGTACCATAAATCGAGGAAAGCAGCGACTCCATCTTTGAAACAGGAGTCGATTTCGGGGAGATGTTCCCGGAATGTGTGCCATTCGACAGGACAAGGAGCTCGTCACAGGTGTTTAATGCCAGAGAAGGGTCATGGAGTGTGACAAGCGCACAGGCGTCATGGGTAGTCACATATGTCCGCAGGTGCTGCATCATCTGGTTCCGGAACCGGAAATCTAAGGCGCTTTCCGGCTCATCGAGGAGCAGAAGCTTACGTGCGCCGACGAATGTCCGTGCAAGGATACATAACTGTTTTTGCCCTTCACTTAGCTGGTTGTAGTTTTTCTGCTCACGATCGGGAAGACCGACCATCGTGAGAGTTGCTTTGGCATGTTCTTTCATCTGTGCGGTGGGAGGCTGCAACAGCGATAAGTCCGGATGATACCCCATCAGGACAACATCCAGGACTGTCAGATCAATTGTGATTCCGCTTTTTTGGGGGATATATCCACATTGCTTTGCAAGTTCCCGTGCAGAAAGTGATTCCAGTGTATTTTCTGCAAGCAGACAGGAACCTTTGTGCGGGAGGATGTTCGCAATCGCTTTTAAAAGTGTAGTTTTGCCGCATCCATTTGCACCGAGAATACCGGTGATTGTTCCGGGACGCGACGTAAAGTTGATATCGTGTAGGATTTCTTTTCTGCCATATCCGGCAGACAGGTGACTGATTGTGAGCAGACTCATGATTCGCGGTTCCTCCTTACGCATAGATAAATCAAAAATGGTGCGCCAACAAGACTGGTGAAGATACTGACCGGCAGTTCTGTGGAAGCTACGCTTCGTGCCAGAATATCTCCGAGTGTCAGCAGGCAGCCACCGATGATCCCACTTAGAAACATCGTGGATAGCCGGTTGTTTTTGATGATCAGACGTGCACCGTGCGGTGCAAGCAGAGAGATGAAGCTGATAAGCCCGGTCATGCTGATGATTCCGGATGTTGCCAGCGTTGCAATCAGGAGAATCAAAAGCCGGAGATGTTGTGTGTGAACACCGAGCATACGCCCTTCGTCATCGTGCAGGGAAAGCATCATAATCTGCCGGTACAACAAAAAAAGTGCGCTGATACAGAGGATACAGAGAATCACATTTCCTTTGATGGTATAGAGACTGATGCCATTTAAACTTCCCATAATCCAGTATTCGATGGATGCAAGCTGTTTTTCCGGGTCGGCGAGCAGCTTCAGGAAGATGAGAGTGGTCTGGGCTAAGCTGTGTACCGCGATTCCTGCCAACACGATTCCTCTGCCATCCTGCCCGGCAGTGAGGGATGCGAGCATAAGCGCTAGAACAACAGAACCGAGAGCACCGGCAAATGCAGACGCAGTCACTGCCATAGAGCCGGACAGAAACAGGATGCCGAACGCGGCACCGGCGCTGGCACCGGAAGATACGCCGATGATATCCGGTGATGCCAATGGATTCCGGAATACAGTCTGGAAGACAAAACCTGCTACGCCGAGAACGAAGCCGCCGATACAGCCGACGATTCCGCGGCTTGCGCGCAATGTCACAAACACCTGCCACTGTCTTGGATCACCGGATATAATTCCGGAGAGTGTGAGTGGGTAGCGGCCGACAAAAAATGAAAAAATCGTCAGAACCGTTAAGATAACGGTTCCGACGATAAGAGTGAATTTAATTTTATTATTTGATTCCATAAAAAGTTTCATAGAACGCTGCCTTTTCTTCTGTATACATATCTGCAGATACCTGATCCGGGTGCAGGATTCCGGCAAGCCAGATAGATGCCAGGATTCCGCCCGGTACAGGACTGTCTAATGCTTCGATATCGCCGGGGATTGCATAGACATTTCCGTTTTTGACTGCGGTTCACTCCTTCAGATTCTCGTCGTTTAATACATCTTCGGGTGTGTATTCTGCATCCGAAGCGAGAATAATATAAGAAGGATCCCATGCCAGAAGCTGCTCGTAGCTGATCTCGGCCCAATAGGTATCCGTGATTTCGGATGCTGCATTTTTACCGCCTGCCAGTTCGATAAGCCCTGACTGATACATCGCTGGACCGGCAGTGGAAAGAAGGGAAGAGTTACCGGCAAGATAGACGCTTTTTGCATCGACGCCGGATAAGTCTTTTTCGAGCATCTCTTTTTTCTCATCAATATAAGAAAGAAGGGCATCTGCGTTTTCCTTTGTGTTGGTTGCGGTGGAGACAAGTTCAATCATCTGTTCTAACTGATCTTCGCTTTCCGGATTGACGAGCAGGACAGGGATGTCAAGCTCGGAGAGGCTTTGCGCTGCATCCTTTAATTTCATAGGCAGGATGACAAGCTCTGGGGAGAGGGAAGCGCAGGTTTCTAAGTCAAATTCCTTGGCTGTGCCGACATTTGGAAGCTCGAGGAATTCTGGCGCTGCG
>OGHH01001735.1_pt1 | contig 14718 bp, 15 predicted proteins | sample 1571471 | NCBI WGS metagenome assembly OGHH01 (sample SAMEA2581936, study PRJEB24529) | metagenome | biome: Human gut stool | place: China | collected 2011
CGGCGACCACCGAGATCTACACTCTTTCCCTACACGACGCTCTTCCGATCTTTCCGCTGCCGCTGATACTCATTTGCGGAATCAGCCAGCGCGTAGCGAAGCGGAACGCGCGGGATCAGAAATACGCCAGTCCGGTTTTGCAGCCTGATGTGCGGTGTGCCTACAGGTGCGGGGACGCAATGCCGGACGGAACAGGTTTAGCGCAGCCGGTAGGGGGCTTCTGGATTTGGTCGGAAGTGCGTGACGGCCAGCCCCCGTTCTGGATGATTTGACACGGAGGTGTCAAATCATCCCTGACATTTTTTCTTTTCCACCATGCACGGCGCAGAAGGTGAATTGCCCCGAAGGGGCAAGAGAAGCCCCTCTGGAGGGTTTTCTTTTTGATGTTTCAAAAAGAAAATGGGGGGTGCATTCCCCACGGCAAAGCCGTGTTACCCAGCAATTTATCTGGCAAAAACACCACTTTTTTGTGGATAAAATAAGGAACGTTTATTATGCCGAAAAAGAAGCAGCCGGAAGGATCCCGGCATCCAGCCAATAACCCCAACGTCATGGGCCTCCGGGCGGCGGTGGTGGAGCAGCCCATCACCGACACGCTGGAGACCAACTATATGCCCTACGCCATGAGCGTCATCGTCTCCCGCGCCATCCCGGAGATCGACGGCTTCAAGCCCTCCCACCGCAAGCTGCTCTACACCATGTATAAAATGGGTCTGCTGACGGGAGCGCGGACGAAGTCCGCCAACATCGTGGGCCAGACCATGCGTCTGAATCCCCACGGCGACGCCGCCATCTACGATACGATGGTGCGTCTCTCCAAGGGCTACGGCGCTTTGCTGACGCCATTTGTGGACTCCAAGGGCAACTTCGGTAAGTCCTATTCCAGGGATATGTCCTGGGCCGCGCCCCGGTATACGGAGGCAAAGCTCTCCGCCATCTGCGGCGAGATCTTCAAGGACATCGACAGTGACACCGTGGACTTCGTGGACAACTATGACAACACCATGAAGGAGCCGGCGCTGCTGCCCACCACCTTCCCCAATATTCTGGTATCCGCCAACAGCGGCATCGCCGTGGGCATGGCCTCCCAGTTCTGCGGCTTTAACCTGAAAGAGGTCTGCGATACCGCGGTGGCCTATCTGAAAAACCCGGACTGCGACCTGACGGAGACGCTGCTGGCCCCGGATTTTCCCACCGGCGGTGAGCTGATTTTTGACACAGATGCCATTCGGGACATTTACAATACGGGTCGGGGCAGCGTCCGGGTGCGGGCCAAGTACCGCTATGTGAAGGATCAGAACCTGCTGGAAATTTACGAGATCCCCTACTCCACCACAGTAGAGGCCATTCTGGACAAGGTGGCGGAGCTGATCAAGGCGGGCAAGGCGAAAGAGATCTCGGATATGCGGGATGAGACCGACCTCTCCGGCCTGAAGCTGGCCATCGATCTGAAACGGGGCGTGGACCCTGATAAGCTGATGGCCAAGCTCTATAAGCTGACGCCGCTGGAAGACGCCTTTGCCTGCAACTTCAACGTGCTGATCGCCGGCAGCCCCAAGGTGCTGGGTATCCGGCAGATCCTGGAGGAATGGACGGCGTGGCGTACCGACAGCGTGAAGCGGCGGATCTTCTTCGTGCTGGGCAAGAAGAAGGAAAAGCTGCACCTGCTGAAGGGCCTGAAGCGCATCCTGCTGGACATCGACAAGGCCATCGCCATCATCCGGGAAACCGAGGAGGAGGCCGAGGTGATCCCCAACCTGATGATCGGCTTCGGCATCGACCAGGTCCAGGCGGAATATGTGGCGGAGATCAAGCTGCGCAACATCAACAAGGAGTACATCCTCAAGCGGGTCCGGGAGACCGAGGACCTGCAAAAGGAGATCGCCGACCTGGAGGATACCCTGGCCAAGCCCGCCCGGATCCGGAAGATCATCGTGGACGAGCTGGAGCAGGTCCGGAAGAAATACGCCGTGCCCCGGCGCACGGAGATCGTATACGGCCACGAGGTGGAGGAATATGTGGAGGACAGCCAGCCCGAGGACTACCCGGTGACGGTGTTCCTGTCAAGGGAGGGGTACTTCAAGAAGATCACCCCCAAGTCCCTGCGCATGAGCGGGGAGCAGAAGTTCAAGGAGGGCGACAGCCTCCTCCAGCAGATGGAAACCTCCAACAACGCCGAGGTCATGTTCTTCACCGACCGGTGCCAGGTGTACAAGACTCGGGTGTCGGAGTTCGGCGACGGCAAGGCCAGCGCCCTGGGCGACTATCTGCCGGGCCGTCTGGCCATGGACGAGGGCGAGCGGGTCATCTTCATGGTGCTGCCCGGGGACTACAGCGGCTGTCTGCTGTTCTTCTATGAAAACGGCAAGGCCGCCCGGGTGGAGCTGTCCGCCTATGCCACGGTGTCCAACCGCCGGAAGCTCACCGGTGCCTATTCCGACAAGAGCCCCCTGGTGTGCATCCTGCCCCTGCCGGAGGACCGGGAGCTGGCCCTGGTATCCACGGAGCCCCGGGCCCTGCTGGTGCACACCTCCCTGCTGGCCCCCAAGACCACCCGAAATGTCCAGGGGGTGGCGGTGATGACCCTGAAGCCCAAGTATCATCTGGACCGGGTGGTCCCGGCGGAGGACAGCGGCATCGTGAACCTGCCCCGCTACCGCACCCGCACCATCCCCGCCGCCGGAGCCATCCTCAAGCCCGAGGACCGGGGCGAGGAACAGCTGACCTTGTTATAAAGACCCGCTTTCCCCCACACATACGAAAAGAGAGGTGCCTATTATGCCCGCTGCCAAAACTCTGAAGCGCTACGGACTGATCACCGTGGCCTGTGCCCTGTATGCCCTGGGCTTCAACTGGTTCTTCGTGCCCAATCACTTCACCGTGGGCGGCTTCACCGGCGTTGCCCAGATCATCAATCACTTCCTGCCCATGCTGCCGGTGGGTACCATCGCCCTGGTGCTGAACATCCCCCTGTTCATCCTGGGCTGGCGGAAGATCGGCCGGGATCTGCTGATCTCGTCCCTGTACGCCACCGCCGTCAGCTCCCTGATGATCGACGTGCTGTCCTCGATCCACACCTTCTCGCCCATGGACCCCATTCTGGCCTGTATCTACGGCGGCATCGTGACGGGCATCGGCTGCGGCCTGCTGCTGCACGAAAGCGCCACCACCGGCGGCACGGAAATGGCCGCCCGGCTGCTGAAGCTGAAGTTCCAGGGGCTGTCCATCGGCAGCCTCTGTCTGGGCCTGGACGTGGCCGTGACCATCGGGTACGCCCTGTGCTTCCGGGATATGACCCGGGCCATGTACGGCGTGGTGGCCCTGTATATCCTGTCCCTGCTGATCGACCGGGTGGTATACGGTCCCAACGCCTCCAAGGTGGCCTATATCATCAGCGAGCAGTATGAGGCCATTACCCAGAAGCTGCTGCAGCTGGACCGGGGCGTCACCCTGCTGGACGGTAAGGGGGCCTGGAGCGGCCAGGAAAAGCGGATCATCCTGTGTGCCTTCGGCCGGCGGCACTTCATCCCCATCAAGAAGCTGGTGCAGAGCATCGACCCGGACGCCTTCGTCATCGTGTGCGATGCCCATGAGGTGCTGGGCGAGGGCTTCGGCCAATATGACCCCACGGGCCTGTAACGGAGGCGCGGCCATGAAAAAAACCTTGCCGGCCGCCCTTCTGGCGGCGCTGATGCTGGTATGCACCGGGTGTGCCTCGTTTCTGGAGCGGGATTACAGCGTGGTCCAGCCCCACAGCTCCACCTATTACGAAAGCGAGGACCGGTCCGTCCTCCGGGCAGAGAGCTATCAGGACCTGGTGAACGACCTGATGCTGCTGCTGACCGGCGGCGCCCGGGAGGGCACCATCTGGCTCTATGCCGGGACGGAGCCTCTGGACGCCTCCGCCGCGGCGGAGCGGGCCTGCAAGGAGGTGCAGCAGGAGACGCCCCTGGGGGCCTACGCCGTGAAGTACCTCACCTACACCATCGACGACAGCGCCCGGAACTACACCGCCATTCATCTGACCATCGGCTATCGCCGCAGCCAGGAGCAGATCGCCTCCATGGTGTATACCACCAGCGTCTCCGCCCTGGGGGAGCTGCTGACCGCCGCCGCCCGCAGAGGAAGCGGTGAGCTGGTGGTGCAGGTGGGCTACTTTGACAACCAGGAGGAGGAGGTCCGCTCCATCGTGGACCAGGTCCAGGCCATGGAGGCCCCGGAGCAGAAGGAGCCCTGGACCGTAAATTTCTATCCCGAAGGCGGCGACGTGGGCATCATCGAAATTCTTTTGAAAAAAAGTTGAAAAAAGTGGAACGCAGGGGTTGACAAATCCGGGATTCGCGGGTATAATCAATCTTGCGTTTGCGGGCGTAGCTCATCTGGTAGAGCGCGACCTTGCCAAGGTCGAGGTAGCGAGTTCGAGCCTCGTCGCCCGCTCCAAACAGGGAAACGGCCCCAAAAAGCCGTTTCTCTTATATGGTGACATAGCCAAGTGGTAAGGCAAGGGTCTGCAAAACCCTCATTCCCCAGTTCAAATCTGGGTGTCACCTCCAGAAGTTAGGATTTCAAGCAGAAATGTTTGGAATCCTTTCTTTTTATATTGAATTAGTTGTATTTTTGTGCTTTTCAAGTCTTGGTTTTTCTCTGAAAATCGCCCGAAATACCCGTTTAGGGGAAAGGGTCTGCATTTTTTGCTCTGTTTTCCCTTTGATTTTCCCTTTACAGCAAATCGATCAAGGCCTGTGCTGCTTGGCACAGGCCTTGTTTGTTTTCTTCAGAATACCGCCGTCAGCAGCATGTAGTAGCCGCAGGCGATGAGGACGGTGAGCAGAAACAGCGGCAGGAGCTTTTTGACCGTGGCGAAGAATGTGACGCCGAAATAGTCCGAGATGATCGCCGTGCAGATGTGCGTGGGGCTCAGCTGACTCGAGGCGAAGCTGACGCTCATCAGCAGCGCCAGCAAAAACGCGCCGCCGTTCGGGATCATGGTGTAGGCCAGCGGGATAAAGGCCGCGGCCGCGGCGCTCGATCCCGCGACCAGCGTGCCGAACGCGTACAGGATCACGAGCACCAGAAACGCCGGAATGGGCAGATGCTCGAAATACGTCGGCAGCACGTCGATCACGCCGCCAAGGATCAAAAGGTCCTTGAAGACATACGTCATCGTAATACCGAGCAGCGACTTTAGGTCAAAGCCCTTGATGAGCGCATCGCGCACCTCCTGCGCAGAGAATTTTTCGACCAGCGCGTTGACGGCTGCGACAACGGCCACGACGGCCCACGTCGGCAGCGAAAACACGATAATCACCGCGATTGCCAGCAGCAGCGACCACAAGCTCCGCAAGAGCAGGCGTACGCACTCTTTCTTACTGCGTCCCGTCTCACCGACTGTGCGCGGCACGCGGTGCAGATAGACAAGATAAATCGCCAGAAGCGTCAGCAGCGCCATCGGGAGCATCCATACGAAAAACGATGAAATGGAAATGCCGCTGATGCTGCACGCCACGATAACGCCCGTGAACGTCGGCACCATCGCCTCGGGAATGTGGCGGAGGTACGTGGCGACCGCCGCCTTTTCATCGTTTTCGAGGTGGTCGCCCGCCATCGTGTCCACCATGCCGCCGCAGATCGTCACGGTGGCGGGGCCCTGCATCAGGCCGATGAACATGCAGGCAAGCGACGTGTTGAGCCTCGGGTCGCGCATTAGTCCATTCATCGCCCGCTGTGCATCCTCGAACCGATGGCGCAGGTCAAGCTCGTAGACGAGCACCGAGATCACGTACATCGCAAGGTTCACTGACCAGACGTCCCAGCCCGTGAGCGTGCGCAGCGCCGTCTGCCCCGCCGTGGCGAGCGGCAGACGGAACATCACGATCATCAGGAGTGAACCAAAAATCATCGCAAGATAAAGGGGCAGGCGTTTGTTAAGCAGGGCGAGGATCACCACAAAGATGATCAGAACTTTGATAAGTGCCATGGTGCGACTTCCTCTCTCCATTTCTCGCGCAAAGCAAGAAAAAGGCCGGGCGGCCACTTTTAGGGTACCGTCCGGCCAAAATGCTATTGCGTAGTGCCTTAGTGCTTCTCTCAGGCCTTCTGCTCTCTCGGCAGCAGGTGGATAGCGTGCTTCGGGCAGTTGGGCGCGCAGATGGTGCAGCCCCAGCACTTGTCCACATCGTAGTGCACCTTGCGGTTGTCGTCCTTGTAGAACGCACCGAAGTTGCAAATCTTCGTGCACTTGCCGCAGTTGACGCACTCGTCCTCGTGCCAGTCGATCTTCCAGTTGGATTCGGGATAGATCAGGCGGGAGCCGGCCTTATAGGCCATCTGCATCGGGAAGCAGCACAGACCGTCGCAGTTGCAGATGAAGCCGTCCTCGCCGTTCTGCATGAGTCCGCTGGCGTTGAACTCGCGCACCTTCTTTTTCATGTCCTCAGGGCTGATGGGCTCGCCCATGCCGCGGTCGACCGCGCTGTTCGGCCCGTCGTTCATGTTGACGCACACATTGAGCTTGCGGTCGTGGAAATACTTCTGGCTCTTGCAGTTGCAGGGCACAAGATGGATGCTGCCGTGATGCCCGTCGATGATCTTATCGAACTCCTCGAGCGTCAGATACGTCTGGTTGTGGACATAGACGCCCTCACCGGCGACCTTGGCCTTCACTTGCGGCAGATAGATCGACTGATAAATCTCTGTCTGCCAGTCGTAGAGCGCCTCGATGAGCTCTCTCGGCAGACAGCCGAACTCATAGTACTCAAACTGCGCATAGTAGGAATAGCGGCTGTAGAAGTCGCTGATCTTCCAGGTCGGCTCGTCCGCATCCGTGACCTTGTTGAGTACGTTGCGGGAGTACATGCGGTTGATGAGCACGTAGGGCGAAGCGGCCAGGCGGTTCTTCTCCATGAGCTTGCGCAGCTCTTTTTCCGCCATGGGCTCCTTGCCCATCAGAAGAATGACCTGCCATTCCTCCTCGCGCACCATCAGGTCGGCCACTTCGTCGAACTGCTCGGGCACTCCAAAAAGCGCGTGCGCTTTCTTGCGATCTTCGTCGCTCAGCTTGCTGGTCAGTAAAGACATATTGCTATCTCCTCTTTTTATTGCTTGCCTGATTTCTTATTATATCTGCATTGCCTTTTCGGGGGCGCTATCCTCCGCCCTCCACAGCAATGATACAACGATGCTATGAAGCATTCTTATTTTATCATAATGCTTCGCCGACGAATTATCGTTGAATCCGCGGCGCATCGCCGCCCGCTTCGCCATGCGGGCCGCCCAACGGATTCAACGCTTTTTTCAACGGTAGCTTAGTATAATCTTTTCACGCCAAACGGTCATGCGTTTCTGCGTTATGCACAAAAGTGGCATGAACCGGCAAGCGGCTGTTTCTTTCGCAAAAAAGCGGTTTTTCAGTTTCCGCTTGCCGAAAAAATGTGTAAACTCTTCTGTTTTTGCCACAAAACGCGCTAAAAGCGGCTTGTCATTCCCCCAGCGTTCGCGTATGATGAAAAGGTAGGCTGATTCCCCCGCGGAATCTGTCTTTCTCGTATTTGCTTTTTTACTCTCCCATTCCGTTTCAAGGAGGTTCCCGCACAGTGGACGTTTTAATCACCCAAAAGAAAATGACCGACTCCGAAGCCTTCGTCAAGGCCCGCGGCGGCGGCAACCTGATCGGCAAGGCCATGTACGGCGGCGGCAAGATCACGATGAAGCAGCTCTATTTGCAGAGCTTCGAGGTCGTGTTCGACGCCTATTTCAAGCCCGGCCTTGTGGAGCGCTTTTTCACCCGCAAGGGCCAGATGGGCGGCAACTCGCAGAAGATCTGCATGATCGTCGAGGGCACGCGCTGCACGGCGAGCTATCACGAGCAGCCGCTCCCGCTTTACGAAGCCGACCTCGATCCCGACATGTGCCAGGATTCCACCTTCGACAAAGAAAAGATCATCGCCCAGGCCAAGCGCGTCGCCATGCGCATCATGCGCCGCCATTCGGGCCACATCATCACCTCGATGGAGGTCGCGTCCTACCGCCCCTTCTACCGCCCGTACTACGTCGCGTTCTACGGTGAGATGGAGATGGGCAAAAAGGTGCGCTACATCGCCATCGAGGCCGACGGCTACAAGACCGACAACTCCCTGTAAGAGAGCGAGCCCCACATTTTAAGAGGTACGATTTAACATGAACACTGTCACGCTTGGCGGCACCGCCACCATCAACGACCTTGTCAGCGTCGCGCGCTTTGGCGCAAAGGTCGCGTTTTCCAAAGAATATGAAGAGCGCGTCAACCACTGCCGCGCCCATGTCGACCGCTTCAGCCACGAGGGCAAGGCCATCTATGGCCTGACCACGGGCCTTGGCGACAACTGGAAGAAGTTCATCCCCGAAAAGGACCGCGAAACGATCCAGCGCAACAACATCTACGCCCACACCTGCGCCGTCGGCGAGCCCATCGCCGAGGAGTGCACGCGCGCAATGATGTTTGTCATGCTCTGCCACTTCGGCTCCGGCCACACGGGCATCCGTCTTGAAACGCTCGCGCTGATCCGCGACATGCTCAACGCGGGCATCAGCCCCATCGTCCCCGGTCATGGCTCTGTCGGCTATCTGACGCTCGAGGGCCACATCGGCATGGTGATGATCGGCGAGGGCAAGGCCACCTATCAGGGCGAAACGCTTGACGGCGCAGAGGCGCTCAAGCGCGCGGGACTCAAGCCCGTCGTGCTTTCTTCCAAAGAAGGCCTTATCCTGCTCTCCGGCACCACGTCCGTCACCGCGTTCGCGTCGCTTGCGATCTACGATGCACAGACGCTCAGCTTGACGGCAGATATTGCGGGCTCTTTCACGCTCGAGGTGCTCAAGGGCACGCTGATGGCCATGGACGAGCGCCTGATGGCCGTGCGCCCGCACCCCGACCAGATCAACACCGCGGCCAACATCCGTGCCATTTTGAAGGACAGCCCCATGCTCGAACGTTATCGCGGCCACCGCGTGCAGGACGCGCTGTCCATCCGCTGCATGCCGCAGCTCCACGGCCCGGTCAAAAAGGCCGTCAAGGACGCGCAGGCGACTCTCGCTATCGAGCTCAACTCGTCCGTCGACAACCCGCTCATCTTCGATGAAGAGGACGGCGGCGCGGTCGCGCTGATGGGCTGCAATGCCGACGGCACGTATGCCGGCATGGCATCTGACAACCTGTGCATCGCGATCACGGATCTGTGCAAAATGAGCAACAGCCGCATCGACCGCCTGCTCAACAGCTTGGTGAGCGAGCTGCCGGCGTTTCTCAACAAGAACGCCGACTTCAACAATGGCCTCATGATGATCCAGTACGCCTCCGCAGGCCTTCAGGGCGAGCTGCGTATCCTCGCGCACCCCGCCGTGGTCGACAATCTGACCACCTGCGCCAACCAGGAGGACTACGTCAACATGGGCTACAACGCCGCCAAGAAGGCCTACGACTCGATGCACCTCGCCAAGTATATCCTGGCCGCCGAGCTCATCTGCGACGGTCAGGCACTCGACTGCTATGAGGATAAGCGCTGCGCCAAGGGCACGCAGGCCATCTACGATCTGCTCCGCACCAAGGTCCCCGAGATGGACAACGACATGCCCCTCACGCCATATCTCGAGGCCGTCGCCCAGCAGATCATCGACCGCGCGTACATCCGCACCGTGGAGGCAAGCGTCTGCGCGCTGAAATTCTAAAGGAGAATGCCATGAGCGAGCACGAACACGTCCATGAGCACGGCCACGAGCACCCCCATGTGCACGGGCATGTCCATGACCCCGAGCAGACGAAAAAGATCAGCAACCGCCTTGCGCGTGCCATCGGGCATCTCGAATCCATCAAAAAGATGGTGGAGGATGACCGCGACTGCTCCGAGGTGCTGATCCAGCTCGCCGCGGTGGAGTCCGCTATCCGCTCGACCAGCCGTCAGATCTTACGTAACCACATGGATACCTGCGTCACCGCCGCCATCCAGCAAAATGACGAGGAGACGCTCTCCGAGCTTTACCGCGCGATCGACGAGCTTCTAAAATGACAAGTGAAAAAACGTCCGGCTGAATATCAGCCGGACGTTTTTTATTGGAATGTTCTTCCTTTTGCATAGCGGGCAAAAATGCGCGCAAACTAAGCGCGGCAAATGCCAAAACAATTTTTTGGGAGGACAAATCTATGACCGATCATACCAATAACGGCTGCTCCTGCACGCCCAACACCTCTATTCGCTGCGCCGTGACCAACTGCGCCAACCACTGCAAGGACGCCCAGTACTGCGGTCTGAACGCCATCCAGGTCGGCACGCACGAGGCCAACCCCACCATGGACCAGTGCACCGACTGCCAGAGCTTCAAGAAGCAGTAATTTTTGCAGCCGCCCCTCAGGCGGCCGCTACATAGCATCGAAAAAGGCGGTGACGGCATGACGGAAAAGAGCAAATACCGCGTCTGCGGCGCGCTCGCAGGCACGGTGAACGGCTTATTCGGCGGAGGCGGCGGCATTCCGCTCGTCTTTTTGCTGCGCTCGTGGGCAAAACTCTCCGACAAGACGGCGCTTGCGACCTGCGTGGCTGTCATCTTCCCGTTCTGCCTTGTGTCGGTGCTCGTGTATGCGTTCCGCGGCGTGCTGCCGCTCGGAGAGGCGCTCCCCTACCTTGTCGGCGGGCTTGCAGGCGGATGGATCGGCGGCAGGCTCTTCAAGAACGTGCCGAACACATGGCTCAAGCGCATTTTCGCGCTGTTTCTGCTCTATGGCGCGGTGAGGTACCTTCTGTGACGGATTGGCTCTTTCCCGCGCTCTGCGGGCTTTTGACGGGCATCCTCTCGTCCTGGGGCGTCGGCGGCGGGACACTGCTTCTTTTATGCATGACGCTCTTTTTCGGCGTGGAGCAGCGCACAGCGCAGGCCATCAACCTGCTCTATTTTCTGCCAACCGCGGGCATCTCGCTCTTTGCGCATCGCAAAAACGGATATCTCGACAAAGCCGTCCTGCGCGCGGCCATCCCGACCGGCACGCTCTGTGCGATCGCCGCCGCGTTTTTGACGACAATGGTCGACAGCAGCGTCTTCCGCAAGCCGTTCGGGCTGTTCCTGCTCTACGCGGGTCTGTCGATCCTCTTTGAAAAGAAGAAAAACAGCAAAAAAGAAACGCCGTGACTTTCGTCATGGCGTTTTCGATTCTATTCAGATGCGCAGCGCTGCTTCCAGCGCGATATAGAGCTTGCCGAGGTCGTGGTTCGCGCCGCGAAGATTGGCGACATCGTAGCCACTCTCCTCCAGCACGTCCCCCGCCTCGAGGAAGTTATAGAGCGATAAGCCGTAAAAACTGCACACCGCCTGCACACCGGCGAGCTCCATCTCCACGGCGATACAGCCCTCGCTTCTTCGCTGCGCGACGAGGCCCGCGGTCTCGCGGATCATGGCGTCCGTCGTCCAAACCCGCCCCGTCACGTGCGGGACGCCCAGCTCGGTAAAGATGGCCGAGAGCTTCTGCGCATTCTCGACCGTGATGTAGTCGGACGGCGCAGCGAAATAGTACGAGCAGCCCTCGCCGCGGCAGCTCTCCGTCGGGACGATGAATTTGCCCTTCGTCGCCTCCCGATTCAAGCTCCCGCAGGAACCGAACATCACGAACTTCGACGCACCGACGATCCAGCTCGCCTCATAGCACTCCGATGCGGCAATCGCCGAGCCGATGCCTGAGAGGTAAAACGCGACGTCCGTTCCCTTGTAGTTCATACGGTAAATGGGAATGTTCCCGTTACACGCGCCGATGAGGCCGATCTTTTCGCAGGGAAAGGCTTCCAGCAAATGCTGATAGATCTTCTGCGAAAACAGAATCAGGCACGTTTCGATAAGGTGCTTCTGCTCGCCGTAAAAGTCCCGCAGGCTGATGACGGGTTCAGTCTTATCGTCAAAGCAGTCGGTGATCATCTTTTCAACGCTGATCCGTCAGCTTTTCGAGCGCGTCCTTCGCGGCCATCTGCTCGGCTTCTTTCTTGCTGCGGCCCGCGCCCTTGCCCACAGCGCTGCCGTTGAGCAGGACTTCAAAATAGAACGTCTTGTCATGGTCGGGGCCGCTCTCACCAAACAGGCGGTAGGAAAGCGTCTGGTTCGGCGTGCGCTGCACGAATTCCTGTAAAATGGTCTTATAGTCGCGGCGCTTTTCCTCGGCGACCTCCTCGCGTTCGGTGTCGAGCAGCACGCGGTGGATGAGCGCGCTGGCCGCGCTGATGCCGCCGTCAAGGTACACCGCGGCAAACACCGCCTCGGTCGCGTCGGCCAGGATAGACGGACGCGTGCGGCCGCCGCAGCTCTCCTCGCCGTTGCCGAGCTTTAAGTATTTTCCAAGCTCCAGGCGCTGCGCGACCTCGTGCAGGCTGTCCTCGCACACGAGCAGCGCGCGGATGCGCGTCAGCTCCCCCTCCGGCGCGGTAGGATGCTTGGCAAACAGATACTCCGCCGTCACAAAGCCGAGCACGCTGTCACCCAGGAATTCCAGGCGCTCGTTGCTGAAAAAGTTTGCGCCGCGGTGCTCGTTGGCATACGAGCTGTGGCGCAGCGCCTCTTCGAGCAGCGCCGGATTTTTGAAATGATATTGCAGCTTTTCTTCCAAGGCCTGCATGGTGTTTCCTCCTGATAAAAGGACGCCCCGCGCAAAGCGGGGCGGCTTTTTTCTTCTTAACCGAGCTTCGTGCTCAGGTAGCGCACGCAGTCGCCCACCGTCTTGAGCGAGGTGAGCTCCTCCTCGGGGATCTCATCGAGCTCAAACTCTTCCTCCATGGCCATCACCAGTTCGACAAGATCCACGGAGTCGGCGCCAAGATCTTCCTCAAAAGAGCTGTCCATCGTGACCTCATCGGGGTCGAGCGCGAACTGCTCGACGATCAGCTTCTGCATCGTTTTGAAAATTTCTTCGGGGCTCATAAGTCTTATACTTCCTCTCACGGTTTTGGTTCTTCCAAATGATACGGCAAAGGCACTGTACTGTCAATACCCATTTTGCCGCTTTTTGGCATTCGCGTTATTCTGCCTTCTGTTCAATACGCATCTTGTCGATATTTTGCGCGATGTCGTCGATGATACCGCTGCGCGCAACCTCCATCGCCTGACGGACCGCATTGCAGATGCCGACCTCACTTGCGCTGCCGTGCGCCTTGACAACCGGCTTCGAGATGCCGAGCAGCGCCGTACCGCCGACCTCGTTCGCGTCGAGCATTTTCTTGAAATTGCCGAGCTGTCCCTTGAGCAGCAGCGCCGCCAGCTTCGTGCCGGTGCTGTGCAGGAGCATTTCCTTCAATTTGATGGAAAGAAGCTTGCCCGTGCCCTCGATGCTCTTGAGCATGATGTTGCCGCTGTAGCCGTCGGCGACGATGACGTCGCACTCACCGAGCATCGCTTCCCTGGCCTCAATGTTGCCGGTGAAGTTGAGATGCCCCGCCTCGCCCGCTTCCTTGAGCTTCTGATACGTTTCGCGGCGCAGCGTGTCGCCCTTGCTCTCCTCCGCGCCGATGTTCAAAAGACCGATGCGCGGATTTTCGACGCCGAGCACTTTCTGCGCGTAGTAGCTGCCCAAGTACGCGAATTGCAGCAGGTATTCCGGCGTACAGTCGGCGTTGGCGCCGCAGTCGCAGAGCAGAGCGCGGCCCGTAGCGGTGGGGAGTACAGGCCCCATGGCCGCCCGGCGAACACCCCGGATCCGCTTCACCAGCAGGGTAGCCCCCGCCAGCAGCGCGCCGGTGGACCCGGCGGAGACGAAGGCGTCTCCCTCCCCGTTTTTCAGCATGGTCAGGCCCACGGTCAGGGAGGAATCTTTTTTGCGCTTGAAGGCGGTGGCGGGATCGTCGCACATTTCCACCACTTCCGTGGCGTTCACGATCTCCACGCCCTCCGGCAGGGGGCCGGTCAGGCAGGCCCGGATGGCCTCCTCACGGCCCACCAGCACGATGTCCGCGCCGCACTGGGCATGGGCCTCCAAAGCGCCCTGTACCACCGCCTGAGGGGCGTTGTCGCCGCCCATGGCGTCCAAAATGATCTTCATTGGCAGGTTCCTCCTTTCAGGGGGACGGCCGCCGTCCGGTTTCCTGGCCGGCGGGTTTACTCTTCTGTGTTGCGGATGGTCAGGCCAGAATGTCGGCCTTTTTCTCCTCCAGAATGGCAAGCGCCCGCTGGGAGATCTCGGCGTTTTTATTTCTCTTGCCCTTGACGAAGTGGTCAAGAGGCGGGATGATGCCGAAGTTGATGTTCATAGGCTGGAACTGGGTCACAGACTCGTTGGAAATGTACAGTGCCAGCGCGCCGATGGCCATTTCCCGTGGGAAGTCCACCGGGGACTGTCCCTTCAGGCGGCGGGCCGTTTCAATACCCACCAGAAAGCCGCTGGCAGCGGACTCCACATATCCCTCCACACCGGTCATCTGCCCGGCAAAGGCAATGCGGGGTTCCTTTTTCAGCCGGTAATACCGGTCCAGCAGCCGGGGGGAATCCAGGAAGGTATTCCGGTGCATGACGCCGTACCGCAGAAATTCCGCGTTCCGCAGGGCGGGGATCATAGAAAATACCCGCCGCTGCTCCGGGAATTTCAGATGGGTCTGGAAGCCCACCAGGTTATAGACGCTGCCCTCGGCATTGTCCCGGCGGAGCTGCACCACGGCGTAGGGCCACCGGCCTGTCCGGGGATCGTCCAGACCCCGGGATTTCAGGGGGCCGTACAGCAGCGTG
>OGHH01001750.1_pt1 | contig 14514 bp, 13 predicted proteins | sample 1571471 | NCBI WGS metagenome assembly OGHH01 (sample SAMEA2581936, study PRJEB24529) | metagenome | biome: Human gut stool | place: China | collected 2011
AAGAGCCGCCTTCGGCGGTTGCGCTCCGACACGCGCCTGCGGGCGCAGCCCCGAGGGGGAAGCCTTTTTGTAGGGGCGGGGCATGCCCCGCCCGCAACAGAAAAGCAACCGCCCGTTATCGGACGGCCACGCAAAGCCGCGGGCCGGGCATGCCCGGCCCCTACGTTTATAGTAAGGGGTATTTACTATGATTTACATCGTCGAGGACGACTCCAGCATCCGTGAGCTGGAACAATACGCTTTACAATCCAACGGGTACGAGACCACGGGCTGCGAGGACGCGGCCAGCTTCTGGGCGGCGCTGCGCAGCGGGCGGCCCGACCTCGTCATTCTGGATGTCATGCTGCCCGACGAGGACGGCTACCAGATTCTGGCCAAGCTGCGCGCCGACCCGGCCTGCGCCGCAACGCCGGTCATCATGGTCACAGCCAAAACCAGCGAGATCGACGTCGTCAAGGGGCTGGACCACGGTGCGGACGACTATCTGTGCAAACCGTTCGGCATCATGGAGTTCATCTCCCGCGTGCGGGCCGTGCTGCGCCGCGCCGCCGCTGCCGCCCCCGCGCCCGCCGCGTCCACACTGCGCTTCGGGGACATCGTGCTGGACGACGTGTCCCGCACCGTCCGGGTGGGCGGCGTGCCCGTGGAGCTGACCTTCAAGGAATACGCGCTGCTGCATCTGTTTTTGGAGCACCCGGAGGAGGTCCTGGCCCGCGAGCGCATCATGAAGGACGTCTGGGACACCGACGATTTACTGGAATCCCGCACCATCGACATGCACGTCCGCACACTGCGCCAGAAGCTCGGCGCGGCTGGCGAGGCCATCCGCACCGTGCGCAAGGTGGGCTACAAGCTGAGCACGGAGGGCAGCGATGACTGACGACGAACGCCGCACGCGCCAGCCCCTCAGCATGACCCGCCGCTACCGGCGCGGCCTGATCCTGACCGGGCTGCTCTGCGCGCTGGCCGTGCTGACGGCGGCGACGGCGCTTTTTCAGCGCAGCTACGCAGAACGCATTGACAATTACCTGATGCAGATCTGCCATGGCTACGCCGCAGCCTACGAGGCACAGGACACCCACAGCGCTACCACGCTGCTGACCCTGCTGCCTGAGAACTGCCCCCTGCGCATCACCCTCATCGACACAGACGGCACGGTGCTGTACGACACCAAGCTCGGTTCCTACATCGTGGACGTAAACGGCGACATCTACGCGGCCCAGACCGACCTGCCCAACCACGCTGACCGCCCGGAATTTCAACAGGCAATGGCGAGCGGTTCCGCGTGCATCACCCGCGAGAGCGAGACGCTGCAGCTGGAGACGCACTACTACGCCGTGCGCATCGACCTGCCGGAGGGCGCACAGGTGCTGCGCGTGGGCGAGGACGTCGCGAACATCTGGGGCCTGAGCACCGACACCCTGCCGCTGCTGTGCGGCGCAGTCGTGCTGATTTTGCTCGCTGCCACGCTGTTCAGCTGGTGGCTGACCCGCCGCATGGTGCAGCCCATCAACCATCTGGCCGAGCATCTGGACACGATTGAGGCCGATGTGCCGTATGAAGAATTGATCCCGCTGGCGCGGACGATCCAGACGGACCGCAAGCTGCGCGAGGACAATGAGACGATGCGCCGCGAGTTCACGGCCAACGTCAGCCACGAGCTGAAAACCCCGCTGACGAGCATTTCCGGCTATGCCGAGCTGATCGAGACCGGCATGGCAAAGCCCGCCGACGTGCCGACCTTCGCCGCGCGCATCCACAAGGAGGCACAGCGGATGATCGCGCTGGTCAGCGACATTCTGCAATTGAGTGAGCTGGACAGCACCCAGGCCAGCCACAGCCGCGAGCCTGTGACCGAGATGGCCCCTGTGGATCTGGCCGCGCTGGTCAAGGAGACGGCCCAGAACATGACGGTCAACGCCCGCCGGGCCTACGTGACGCTGCAATACGATGCCAGACCCGCCACCGTGCGCGGCAGCCGCGACCAATTGAGCGAACTGACGCAGAATTTGTGCGACAATGCCATCCGCTACAACCGCCCGGGCGGCCATGTGGAGCTGCGCTGCGGTGTAGGCAGCGACGGCTGCCCGTATTTTGAGGTCGAGGACAACGGCATCGGCATCCCGCAGGACAGCCAGACCCGCGTGTTTGAGCGGTTCTACCGCGTGGACAAGAGCCGCTCCAAGGCCACGGGCGGCACGGGCTTAGGGCTTGCCATCGTCAAGCACATTGCCCTGCTGCACGACGCAAAAATTGACCTGCAGAGCCAGGTCGGCACCGGGACGACCATACGGGTGACGTTCCCGAAAAATTCGTAACCTCGCAACGCGGTAGGGGCCGGGCATGCCCGGCCCCTACAAATGCACGCACCAAACAAAAAAGCTGCCGCTCTCCCACGAGCAGCAGCTTTTTATTTACAATGTTACGCCAGCACGAATGTCTGCAGGGCCCAGACCCCCAGGACGACGATGCCCAGGGCGATGCGGTACCAGCCGAAGGCCGTGAAGGTGTGCTTCTTGACGTAGTCCATCAGGAAGCGGATGGCCAGAATGGAGACGACAAACGCCACGATGCAGCCGACCAGCAGCGCGCCGATCTCGCCAACCGTAAAGACGCCGCCGCCCGCCAGGAACTTGACGAGCTTGAAGCCCGACGCGCCCGCCATGACCGGGATGGCCAGGAAGAAGGTGAACTGGGACGCGCAGGCGCGGCTCATGCCGCAGAGCAGGCCGCCGATGATGGTGGAGCCGCTGCGGGACGTGCCGGGGATGAGCGCCAGCACCTGCCACGCACCGACGATAAGCGCCTGCCTGTAGGTGATGCGGCTCAGCTTGGTGGTGGTGGGCACACGGGGGCGGCGCTCGATGAGGATGAACGCGATGCCGTAGACGATCAGCATGACCGCGACGACGACGCTGTTATAAAAATGTGCGTCGATCCAGTCGTCCAGCGCCAGGCCCAGCACGGCGGCGGGCAGGCAGGCGACGATGATCTTGAACCACAGCCGCATGACCGGCCAGCGGATGTGCTTTGCCAGGCCGGAGTCACGGCCATTGTCAACGCAGAAGGGCCACAGCTTTTTGAAATACATGACCACAACGGCCAGGATCGCGCCCAGCTGGATGACGACGCGGAACATCTCCATAAATTCGGCGCTGAAGCTGAATTTAAGTACCTGCTCGGCCAGGATCATGTGGCCGGTGCTGGAGATGGGCAGCCACTCGGTAATGCCCTCGATCACACCGTAGATGACCGAACGCAGCAAATCAAAAAACAAATCCATTCGAGAAACCTCCTTACGTGCTACCTTATATAATACCATAAATCGTGCAAATGGGAACAGCTTTTTGAGAATTTACATCTTTTTTACGGTAAATGGGCGCGGCGGCTTGCTGTTTTCGTCAAATGCAACTATAATAAGAGTGATTTCTTGTGCAAAGAGGTTTTGAGAAATGTATAAAACCGTACTGTTTGATTTGGATGGGACCCTGCTGAACACGATTGACGACCTGGCCGACTCCGCGAACCGCGTCTGCGCCGCCCACGGCTGGCCGCAGTATGAAACTGCGCAGTACCGCTATTTTGTGGGCAACGGCATCCCGAAGCTGGTGGAGCGGTTCAGCCCCGCAAGCTGCCGCAGCCCGGAGCAGCTGGCCGCGACGCTGGCCGAGTTTGATAAGGTCTACGGCGCACACATGCACGACAAGACCGCGCCGTACCCCGGTATGCCGGCGCTGCTGGCCCGGCTGAAGGCCGCCGGGGTGCGGATGGCGGTGTTCTCCAACAAGGCGGACGAGTTTGCCCGCGCCGTGGTCGCGCGGTACTTTGGCGCCGACCTGTTTGAGGTCGTCCGCGGTGCGCTGCCCGACGTACCCACGAAGCCCGCCCCCGAGGGGACGCGCGCCCTGATGGCGCGCCTTGGCGTCGAGGCCGACGGCAGTGTGCTGTACGTCGGTGACAGCAATGTGGACGTGGAGACCGCCCACAACGCGGGCCTGCCCTGCTGCGGGGTGCTGTGGGGGTTCCGGACCCGCGAGGAGCTGACCGAAGCCGGGGCAGAATATTTGGCCGCGGATACCCAGGGGTTGGAGAAGGTTGTTTTGGGGTGACGTGAGTGACCAGGGCACCCGAAGCGCCTGGAATGCCGGGAGATTGCCCGGAGACGGGATTTGACCAGACCGTTCCGGAGCGGCCCCGACGCCCGCGTAGCAGAAGTTTACGGACTATACGTAGGGCGGCCTGCCCACAGGCCGCCGCGCCCGTTTGCGATAAGGAGAAGCCTTGCGGATCGTTGTAGGGGGCGGCGTCCCCGACGCCCCGCGGAGGGGTCAAGACCCCTCCCTACGATGCAAACCGTTAAAGGGGATACAACGGCAAGGCTGCGGGCCGGGCATGCCCGGCCCCTACGGACTGCCGTTCTCGGGTCAAATTACAACATTTTTCACAAAAAGGAGCTGTTATTATGATTGCACAGCACTATAAAGATATGCTGGGCTCCAAGTCGGTTATCCGTCAGATTTCTGAATGGAGCACTGCCCGCGGCGCGGAGATCGGCTATGAGAACGTGTTCGATTACTCGCTGGGCAACCCGTCTGTCCCCTGCCCGCCGCAGTTCACCGCGGCTTGCGAGGACCTGCTGGCCCACACCGACCCCGTCAGGCTGCATGGCTATACGCCGACGCTGACGCTGCCGTCCGCCCGCAAGGCCGTGGCCGAAAGCCTGAACCGCCGGTTCGGCATGGACTACACCGCCGACCATATCTTTATGACGACGGGCGCGGCGGGTGCGCTGGCCCATGCTGTGCGCTGCGTCGGCGTGCCCGGGCAGAACATCGTAACGTTTGCGCCGTTCTTCCCCGAGTACAAGCCGTACATCGAGGGCGCGGGGCTTACCCTGCGCGTGACGCCGCCGCGGTGCGCGGACTTTCAGATCGACTTTGAGGCGTTCGCGCAGCTCGTGGACGAGAACACCGCCGCCGTGCTCATCAACAGCCCCAACAACCCCAGCGGCACCGCCTACAGCGAGGAGACCCTGCAGCAGCTGGCCGACTTTTTGACCCAGGCGTCCGCCCAGTACGGCCACCACATCTTCCTGATTTCCGACGAGCCGTACCGCGAGATTTCGTTCGGCGGCAGGGTCACGCCCTACCCCGCCAAATTCTACGATGATACGCTCACCTGCTACTCCTTTTCCAAGAGTCTGAGCGTGCCGGGCGAGCGTATCGGCTATGTGGCCGCCAACCCGCGGTGCGAGGACGCCGCGTACATCGTGCCGATGTGCGGCCAGATCTCCCGCGGGACCGGCCACAACTGCCCGTCGTCCCTCATCCAGATGGCCGTCGAGCGCTGCCTTGACGTGACCAGCGACCTGTCCGTCTACGAGACGAACATGAACCTGATCTACGACGAGCTGATCGCGCTGGGCTTCACCGTCGTCAAGCCGGACGGCACGTTCTACATCTTCCCGAAGGCGCTGGAGGACGACGCAAAGGCGTTCTGCCAAAAGGCGCTGAAATATGACCTGGCGCTGGTCCCCGGTGACAGCTTCGGCTGCCCCGGCTACTTCCGCATGGCGTACTGCATCGAGACCGAAAAAGTCCGCCGCAGCTTTGCCGCGCTGGAGAAATTCGTGGCCGAGGAGTACGGCGTCACCAAACACTAAGGAGATTTTATGTCGATTCTACGCCGCATTTTTCCGTTTCTGCTGACAGCTGCGTTGCTGTGTGCCTGCGTGCAGATGCCCAACACCCCACAGGATGTGCTGCCCGCCCCGACGCCGCAGCCCACGACGGCCCCCACCGCCACGCCGGAGGCAAGCCCCACGCCGACGCCCGAGCCGACAGTGGCCCCCGCGATGGCGACGGCCACGAGCAACGCCACCAAGGACGCGCCGCAGATCAAGGACCCGACGACCTGGGACGATAACGCCGCCAAGACGCTGGCCGGGCTGAAAACGCAGTTTGCCGCCTACGGCCTGACGCTGGACGCGAAGGAGGGCTGCCCCTACCTGCTGGCGGTCAACAACGCAGGCGGCGTGGTCACGGTCTACGCCGTGGATTCTGCCACAAAAAAGTACGCTGTGCCGTTTATGGCGATGGTGTGCAGCGGCGGCATGGACACCCCCACCGGGTATTTTTCGACCCCGGTGGACTACAGCTGGCGGCTGCTGATGGGCCCGAGCTACGGCCAGTACGCGACCCGCATCTATGACAGCTACCTGTTCCACAGCGTGCCCTACTACAGCCAGCACAAGGACGATGTGGAGTACGACGAGTTCAACCTGCTGGGCACCCGCGCCAGTCTGGGCTGCATCCGGCTGGCCGTGGTGGACGTGAAGTGGATCTACGACAACTGCCCGCTGGGCACGCCGGTCATCATCTACAACGACGCCGACGACCCCGGCCCGATGGGAAAGCCCGGCACGATCTACACCGACCCCGCCGACACCGAGAAGCGCGGCTGGGACCCCACCGACCCCGACCCGGCCAACCCGTGGGACGATGCCTTTGAGAGTGGCACCGCCATCCGCAGCCAGGCCGCCTGGGACCAGTGGGAGACCGAGCGCGAAAATTGGATGAGCAGCCTGACGCCCACCGATTTGCAGGGGTGGAGCACCGATTCCAAGATCGCGGGGACGAGAGGGTAATTTTTGCGCCGTAGGGGCCGGGCATGCCCGGCCCGGAGGTTTTCCGTTAGCAGACGCCACATCAGCGCCCTGTCTACCCGACGGAGGGGTCAAGACCCCTCCCTACAAAGCACCCGTGAACGTCAGCCCGTAGGGAGCGGTCTTGACCGCTCCGCGGCACGTTTCGGAAAATGCCTGTCAATCAAAAAGCACCCGCCTTTTTATCGAAGGCAGGTGCTTTTCTATTGCATTATCAGCTGAACATCACCACGTCCTGCGCGGGCTTTTCGCCCGGCTCGACGGAGATGGCGGTCAGGACAGGGCCGGTGGAATCGGGGGTCTGGCCCTTGTAGATGGGGTGGTACTTGACGTTGACCTTGGCCGTAATATTGATCCAGCTGCGCTGCTCCAGCGACTTGTAATCGTCGTACTTGCAGGGCATGCCCACAAACTGGATGTCCTGCACGCAGCAGGTCATGGCAAAGCGTCCGGGCACAAACGCGCCTTTGCCGGCCTGGGGGGTCTGGCAGACCTGAGCCAGATATTTGACCGTCTTGCCGTCATATTTCTTCGGGTCGTCCATGCAGTCCATGTACCATATACCGAAGAACTCCTCGGGGATCTCAATGACCGGCGCGTCCACGTCGAAGGGCAGCGGGTCGGGGATGTCGTCATAGGCGACGCTGCCGTCCTTGAACTCGTAGGCGATGTCGCAGCGGCGGCTGGCCTGGCGCACCAGCTTGTGGATGAGCTGGCGGCTCTCGTCGTCGTTGACAGCCTCGGCGCGGTTGACGACCAGCAGTTCACTGCCGCGCAGCTTGTCCAGCAGCAGGCTGCGCATGGCGCTGTCGCCCGCGTAGGTCTTGATGGTCGTACCGTCGGCGGTGGCCAGGCTCTGGTAGATGAGCCAGTTGTCGGGCAGGGCGTCGTACAGCTCCTGAATGAGCCACATACCGTTGTACTCGATGATGACGCGCTCCGGCTGATACTCCTTGTCCAGCGCTTCCATCTTCTTCGTGTTCATCTCGTCCGCTTCGTCGAGGACGACAACGGTCGTGTTCTTCGCCGTTTCGTATTCCTCAACGCCCTCTTCGCAGCAGATGACCAGCGTCTTCTGCCCGCGCGAGAAGTTGTCGTCCGTCAGCATGGAGTTGATGAGCTGGGTTTTGCCGCTTTCGAGGAAGCCGGTAATCAGGTAGACTGGTGTAAATTCCTGTTCGCTCATGCCTTGAACAGCTCCCGCAGTGCTTTTTCGTCGATGTGCGCACCGATGACGCACAGGCGGCCGGTGTAGTCGGGATGGCCCGCCCGGATCTCATGCTCCTCCGGCACATAGTCGAACTCGATCCATGCGCCGTCGGTGCCATTCACGATGCCCTTGGCCCGGAGAATGGCGCCGTAGTCGCCGGAATCCAGCGCCGTCAGAATACGGTCGATGTCCGCCTGCGTATACACCTTGGGTGTTTCCTTACCCCAGGAGGTAAACACCTCATCGGCGTGGTGATGATGGTGATGGTCATGGCAGGAGCAGTTGGGGTCATCGCACTCGCCGTGGTCATGATGATGCTCATGGTCATGCTCATGGCCGCAGCACTCGTCATGGTCATGGTCATGCTCGTGGTCATGCTCGTGCTCATGGCCATGATGGTGATGTTCATGCTCATGCTCCTCGTGCTCATGGTCATGGTGGTGGCAGGAGCAGTTGGGATCGTCGCACTCCTCGCCGTCATGATGATGGTGATGGTGCTCGTGCTCATCGGCCTCATGTTCGGCCCGCATTTTCTCCAGCAGTTCATCGGCCAGAGAGACCTTTTCGATGGCGGAGAGGATGGCTTTGCCATCCAGCTCGTCCCAGGGGGTAGTGATGATGGCGGCATCGGCGTTTTTCTCCCGGAGCATGGACACGGCGGCCTCCAGCTTCTCCTGCGTCATCTTCTGAGTCCGGGAGAGGATGATAGTGCCGGCGGCCTCGATCTGGTTGTTGTAGAACTCACCGAAGTTCTTCATATAGACCTTGACCTTGCTCGCATCGGCCACGGTGACATAGCTGTTGAGCTTGAGCTCACCCGGGCACTCGTCCACGGTGCGCTCGACGGCGACGATGACGTCGGAGAGCTTACCGACGCCGCTCGGCTCAATGAGGATGCGGTCGGGGTGGAACTGTGCCACGACCTCTTTGAGCGCCTTGTTGAAATCGCCGACGAGGGAGCAGCAGATGCAGCCCGCGGACATCTCGGAGATCTCGATGCCGGACTCCTTGAGAAAGCCGCCGTCGATGTTGATCTCGCCGAATTCGTTCTCGATCAGCACGAGCTTCTCGCCGCTGTAGGCTTCCGCAATCAGCTTTTTGATGAGCGTGGTCTTGCCGGCGCCCAGAAAGCCGGAGAAAATGTCAATTTTCGTCATGAGAAATACGCTTCCTTCTTTTTTATTGATTTCCAAACCTGTATTATAAGCAGAATTTGTGAACGATTCAAGTCTTTTTCCACGCAAAATGCGCCTTTTTCCCGCTCATAGGCCTATGCCTGGCAGCGGCACGCGGTGAGGCAGGATCACATGTCCGAAGCAGATAAAGCGCTTTCCGCTCTCAGGGCCGCAGACGACGTCCGCGCCGCTGCGGTCCCGCCCCAGAGAGAAGAGGTACGAAACGCCGAGCGGGTCGCGGTAATACTGCTTGCAGAGCATGTCGCCCCCGACGCAGAAGATGCCCACGTCGCCCGCATGCAGCGGGTCGTGATTGAGGTAGGCGACGCTGCCGCCGTGCAGCACGGGTTCTAAACTGTTGTCGCGGATGCGCACGGCGAATTCCGCTCCCGGCGGCACATCGCCGTGGTCGACGATGTAGTCAAAATCCTCGCCTAGCACGGGGGCGGCGTAGCCCGCTGCCTCGATCGAGCGGTAGAGCGGGATGCGGCGCGGCGCGCCCGCACCGTCCTGTCTCGCGTGCATCGTGCACAGGGCGCTGACGAGGCTGCCTACCGTCTCGCGCTCGAGCGGCGAGAGCGAGCGGCACTTTTCGATCAAATCCTGCTCTGCGCGCGAGCAGACGAAGCTGCCTGAGCGGAACGAATCGCGGTAAAGGTAGTTCGGGTCGATCTCAAGCGCGTCGAACAGCCGGAGCAGCACCTCCTCCTTCGGCGAGCTGACGCCGTTTTCATAGTTGCTGATGGCAGAGGGCGAAACGCCAAGCTCCTCCGCCAGCGCCGCGCGCGAGAGATGAAGCTCCTCACGCCGCAGACGCATTTGTTTGCCAAAACTCATCAAAATTCCCCCAGAAAACGCAGGCTGCGACAAGATTTGACTGTATTCTATCGCAGAAGCTTGTATCTGTCAATCAATTATAACAAGAATCTTGCAAATTTATTCTTGACATAGCAAGATTCTTGTGATATCTTGATTTTGCTAACAAGTTTTTTGTGCTTGATGGCGTGCCGCGGCGAGCGTTCTCCTCAGTTTGCCCGCGGCGCACGCCGCCGATACCGGTACGGTGGATAGTCCCCGCAGCAGAAAAAGAAAACGCGCCGCCCTGAAAAGGACGGACGCGAAAAAATAGAGAGAAAGAAAATATCGAGCCAGCCTAAGGGCAGCTCGATATTTTTCGTTTCATGCAACAAAAAAGAACGAGCTGACTTTCATCAACTCGTTCTTGGTGGGGGAAGGTGGATTCGAACCACCGAAGTCACTGACAACAGATTTACAGTCTGCCCCCTTTGGCCACTCGGGAATTCCCCCATCTGAAATTGTTTGCTTGTCGGTGGAGCTGGTAGACGGATTCGAACCCCCGACCTGCTGATTACAAATCAGCTGCTCTACCAGCTGAGCTATACCAGCATCTCAGCAACGAACAGGTTGTATATTACCAGACTTCGATTCGTTTGTCAACAGGGAATTTGAAAAAAGGAGGAATTTTGTTGTACGCAGGAAAAAGACACCATGATTCGGTGCACGCGGTCTGCTCACTCTGCGCGCAGGACATTTACGCGGGAGAAACGCTGTGGTACCGAAATGGCGTGACCGTCTGCGCGGACTGCTTTCCGCGCTTTGCGCGCGAAGCGCTCCGGTCGTTTGAATACATATCAGGGGAGGCGAGCACGCTATGACGCTGTATCAGATGTCGTTTGTCTACCGCGAGGACGCGCTGCGCTTCCGCATGCGCATCACGGTCCTGCGCGAGCAGGCCAAGGCCGCGCCGACGAAGGAGGAGCGCGAGCGACTCAAGCGGCGCATTTTGGAGCTCCAGCAGCTTCAGCGCCAGTCGCGCGAGCTGGCCGAGCTGACGCGGCACTATTACGAAAGGGGCTATTACCGCAATGAAAAGTACACCTTATAGTATGCGCAACAATGAAGTTTACGGCGACATGACCGCCTGGATCGCCGCGCACGCGGGCGACAACGAGAGCGACCTCATGCGCCTCAAGCGCAATCTGCGCCTTGCCCGCGAGGAGGAGCTTACCGCCCGCCAGCGCGAGCTGCTGCGCCTGCGGTACGAGGAAAACATGACCGTCACGGAGATCGCCGCGGCCATCGGGCGGGACAAGTCCACGGTGTCGCGCACGCTCTCCCGCGCGCGGAGAAGGCTTTACAAGTGCCTCCGCTATGGGCTATAATCAAAAGGTAACAAGCGAATAAGACCCGCACGGGTACATAGAATAATGGTCAGTGCGGAGAAAAGTGAGGGCAAGAGCTATGCTGCACAAAGCGCTGCAAAACAAATGGGCGCGCGTCCTGATCGCGGTTTTCGCAACATTCCTCTACGCGCTGGGCGTGAACCTTTTCGTCGTACCGATGGGCCTCTATTCCGGCGGCGTGGTCGGACTGAGCCAGATCATCCGAACACTGCTCGCGCAGGCTGTCGAGCTGCCCGCAGGGGTGGACATCGCCGGTATCTTGTATTTTCTCATCAATATTCCGGTGCTGTATCTCGCGTGGCGCGACCTCGGGCGCGCGTTTTTGATCCGCACGCTGATTTGCGTGGGCGCGTCGTCGCTCTTTTTGAGCGTGATCCAGTCGCCCGCCGTGCCGATCTTGGACGATCCTCTCGCCTCGTGCCTCGTCGGCGGCATTCTGTGCGGCTTTGCCCTCGGCTTGGCTCTGACCTGCGGCTGCTCGACCGGCGGGTTGTCGGACTGTGCCTCACAAAGCGCGGCAGCCGCTTCACCGTCGGACGTTTTTCGCTGGGCTTCAACATCGTGCTCTACGTCGCCTGCGCACTGCTCTTCGACATCCAAACGGCCATCTACTCTGTCATCTACACCGTGTTCTGCTCGCTTTTCATCGACCGCGGGCACCAGCAGAACATCAATGTGCAGGTGCTCATCTTCACGAAAGACGCGGATCCCGAGCTCCCGCGCAGCATCATGTCGCGCCTTGGCCGCGGCGTAACGTACTGGGAGGGCAAGGGCGCATATACGGAGAGCGACATGCGCGTTTTGTGCGTCTGCGTCTCGAAATTCGAGGTCGCGGAGCTGCAGGAGACCGTGCGTGAGCTCGATCCCCACGCCTTTTTCATCGTGCAGGAGGGCGTGCGCATCGGCGGCAATTTTCTCAGAAAGATCTCGTAAATCCTTTCGGTTTTCCCGCGAAGACGCTTTGCGCAGCAGAGCGTCTTCTTTTTGTTTATTTAACTATTTTGAAAAATCATCCATGTTTTCTAAAACATTCAAGGATGTTTTATTGCGTTTTTCTATCAATCGTGATAGCATTACCTCAATCTTTTGTTATGCCGCAGCAGTGTTCTTCCCCCGAAGACACGCGGCATGAAAAAGTCCCGCAGCGAATAAACAATCATCAAACCCCAATGAAGATGTGGAGGGATCTTTTCATGTTTGACCAGTATTTTGAAAAATTTGATTTAGCCCCCGAGGTCACCGCAGCACTCAAAAAGTGCAAGTGCATCGCCTACGCCGAAACGAAGGCGGAGCTCGAGGAGATGGCCTACGGTCCCACGCACACCTCCCGCTATGACGTGGTCTACCCCATCGAGGGCAATGGCACGGTCAAGGAAGCGGAGGTCGTGCGCTGCAAGAACGGCTGCGTCGTCAACTTCATGGAAGACTACATGCGCCGCCGCGACCCGAACAGCATGGCCATCGGCGACGATCTGCCCTCCGACAAACCGCGCTTCAAGGACCGCTTTGGCTACGAGTTTTCGTCCCTTCGTCAAGAGACGCTCGACTGGCTCTCCACGCAGCAGGTCATCATGCTGCCGTTTTCCGCCGGTCCGCGCGGCCACGGCTATCCGAGCCTGATGATCTGCCCGCTCAATGCCGCGTTCTTCGCGCTGTCGCTGGCGAACATGCAGGGCTTTACGAGCATTGTCGATGTGCCTGAGCACTATAAGCCCCGCGCCATCATCTTTGTCGCGCCGCCGTTCCGCCACACGCACTTTGACGGCAAGCAGGTCGTCGTGCACAACCGCTCCAAGGAGATGCACGAGGTCTGGGCCTACAACCTCTATCCCGGCCCCAGCGCCAAGAAGGGCGTTTTCTCGCTGCTGCTCGACATCGGCGAGCAGGAGGGCTGGGTCTGCTGCCACACAAGCGCGGCCATGGTCGAGACGCCGTATGAGTGTGAGGTCGTGTTCATGCACGAGGGCGCGTCCGGCGGCGGCAAGAGCGAAATGCTCGAGGACTTCCACCGCGAAGAGGACGACCGCCTGCTCATCGGTACGCATACGGTCACGGGCGAAAAATATTACATGACGCTTGGCGAGAGCTGCAAGATCCACCCCATTGCCGATGATATGGCCTGCGCGCTCAAGAGCTTCCAGGATCCCGAGAGCGGCAAGCTGCGCATCCTCGATGCCGAGGACGGCTGGTTCCTGCGTATGGACGGCATGAATGCCTACGGCAACAGCCCGCTTTATGAGCGCATCTGTATCCATCCGAGCGAGCCGCTGGTCTTCTTCAACATGGACGGCACGCCCGGTGCGACCTGCCTCATCTGGGAGCATGTGATCGAGTCGAACGGCAAGCCCTGCTCCAACCCGCGCGTCATCTTGCCGCGCAAGATGGTTGACAACATCGTGCCTGATACCGAGCCCGTCGAGGTCGACGTGCGCAGCTTCGGTGTGCGCATGCCGCCCTCTACTGCGAAAGACCCGAACTACGGCGTCATGGGCATGCTGCAGGTCGTGCCGCAGTCCATTGCCTGGCTGTGGAGACTCATCTCTCCACGCGGCTTCAAGAACCCATCCATCGCCGATACGAACGCCGGCAGCGGCCTGAAGGCCGAGGGCGTCGGCTCCTACTGGCCGTTCGCCACGGGCCTCAAGGTCACGCAGGCGAATCTGCTGCTCGAGCAGATCCTGTCTGCGCCTAAGACGACGAATGTGCTGATCCCGAACCAGCACATCGGCGCTTATCATGTTGGATTCATGGGCGAGTGGCTCTCGCGCGAATACCTCGCGCGCCACAACGGTTTTGTGCGCGAAAAGCATCTGGTCCCCGCGCGCTGCCCGCTGTTCGGCTACGCGCTCGATGAAATGAAGCTCGACGGCCAGTTCATCCGTCAGACGTTCCTGCGCCCCGAGACGCAGTCCAAGCTCGGCAACGCGGGCTACGACGCCGGCGCCAAGATCCTGACCGACTTCTTCAAAGAGCAGCTCCAGCAGTTCATCTCCGACGATCTCGACCCGCTGGGCCGCGAGATCATTGATTGCTGCCTGCATGACGGTACGCTGGACGATTATCTCCAGCTCACGCCGATGAAGCTGAAGTAATTTCAGAACTTTTTTCAGAAAATTCCCCCACCTGACGTGGGGAACGCGGGAAAGGGGGCTATTCTCTCACGTGAGAGAATGCTCCCTTTCTTCGCACAAGTGCGAGGGGGTATGCCGCCTGCGGGTGGCGGGGGCAAAGGGGCCATTCTCTTTCGCAAAAGAGAATGGC
>OGHH01001755.1_pt1 | contig 14473 bp, 20 predicted proteins | sample 1571471 | NCBI WGS metagenome assembly OGHH01 (sample SAMEA2581936, study PRJEB24529) | metagenome | biome: Human gut stool | place: China | collected 2011
AGATACTCTTTAAATATAATATACAATGTGCAAGTTCCCCACAAGTTGTCAGACAATAATATAAATCGAACAAATGAACTATAAGAGCGTTTATAAATTAAAACATATATTGTTAACAATTTATTTACAAATATGTCATAATATGTTAACAGTAGTATAGTACTATATAACCATAGAGGAAAGGAAAACAAAGACGTCAAGGAAAGACTTGAAGGAAGGATAAAATATGATAAACCAGAAGAAAGATTTAGACATGATTACAAGAAAGATTAAAGTTGAAATTCCTACATTCCATTATGACGATTTAGAAGTTTCTGAAATCACAACAGAAACATCATGGATGAAATTACACATCAGTGTATTATTTATCAAGGATGATGTACAGATTACAAAAGAGCTGTACAAAGACTATGAATCAGGTTTGTGGTATTACATCAAAAGTGATGGTATGATTATATCTCATAAGGACACTTTTAATCATACTATTAAAAATTTGATTGATGAAATGATATATGATTGCCATTTAGAAATGGAAGAAGTAGCTAAAGAAAACGAAGAAACCGATAAAACAGAATACTGTGAATCGACAAACAATGATATTAAAGGGCATATTTATGTTGATACTGATAGCGTGAAAGTTGCGCCATTACCAGAACAGCAAACAAGTGAAGAATCTATAAAAGATACTATTATGACAGATGATTGTATAAAAACAGTATTGAATATGGAGGAATTGTTTTCACAAATGTTTGGGAATACAATCAGGAGTAAATGTAAAATGTACAATAACAGTTGTTATGGTTGTCCCGCTGATAGACAAGGAAATCGCTGTGGTGGTGAACAATGGTGTAAGCAAACATGGAAACGATATGGTGCAATTGTTAATCCCGAATGGCATCATGTTAGCCTTGCCACACTTGCCAACATTGATTTTGATATGCTTGACGAAAAGCGTAAGCTTGTATTCGATATCAACCAGATATTAAAAGATGGTATTCGCAATTTATACAAATGTGAGAATCATATTTCGTTTGAAGTCTTAGAAAGATATGTAATTAGAAAATGTGATGAATTGATTCGACACAATCGTTTAAAAGCGTTCTGGTTTTCATATATTGCGCGGCAGCTTGATGATGTTAGAAGAAACACTATCTATTTATATACTCCATATATTACAGCGCATAGAAATAGATGGTAATTACACAGCTGTTCTAACGGCTACACGGGAAGAAAGAAGGAAAACTATGAATTTATACGGAATTAAAAACAGAAACACAATAGGTAAAGTTATTAAGGTAGCAGACAGCAAGACAACACTTAATGAGATGATTAGTCTTAATCTCAAATATGTAACATGTGCAGATGTAAGAGGATATATGAACGTTAATCTGTCAACCATTCACTCATATAACGGCAGATATGGAAAAGGTTTTGTGAGAACAACACCTTGCTATTATAGAGGTAAGCAATCTAAAAGTTATATGACAATTGAATACTGGGTAAAGGAGAATTGAAAATGCGAAAATTGATTGAATTGAGAAAATTAGCGATTGAATTATATAATGGCGACTGGCGTCAATCAGACAGAGAGGAATTGAAAGTAATCTTTAGATTAAGCGAAGATGAGCTTGATATTATTTGCAAAGATTTGGGTGATTATGAAGAAAGAGAGGATCAATAAAATGGATAATTTAACACAGTTAAAGAAAAATAGACTTTTGAAAGAAAGCAGTGATAAAATTTTAGAAACACCGCTTTTACATAATGACATTATGAAAATGTATGCTTATATCTACGACTGCACAGCAACAAGTGATACACTAGCAGAGATTAAAGATATGGAAATAGTAAAAGCTTCACTTGATTTTCTTGTACGGGGGGTATTAAAATGAACTATTCAATTGGTGTATGGGGCTTCGATACCGATAACGATTATTACCACGACTGTGATATTATTAAAGCTAAAAATATATCGGAAGCGTTTAGTTACGCTTGCAATGTGCTCTGGAGGGGTTGGACTTTTACAAGATTAGATATCGAAGAATTAAAAGAGTATACCTATATTGTAAAATATCATGATAATTATACTAATGAAAATGATATTTTCACTTGTAAAGCTGACACAGCTTTTGAATCAAAAATAAAGTTTAGACTTTCTAAAGATTTTGAAGATACTAAACGTTATACAATAATCAGTGTAAAAGGAGTAAAGAAATGAGAACGATGAAGAACACTTACTGTGTGGAAGTCGCTTTTCTGAATACAGAAAGCGACGATATCAACGTAGAATATGTAGAATGTATTGGATATAATGCACGACAAGCAAGTGATTCTGCTATTGACTATGTATCAAAACTACCATTTGTAAATCACGTTACAGTAATATCAGTAGAAAGAAAATAACAAAAGAGAGGGCTTGTACCCTCTCTTTCTTAATTTAGCGGAATATTAAATTCTACACCATACAACTGTATCTCATCAACGCTTGTATAACTAGCATACCCACTACCGCTTATATCAACCAAACGGAGATAAATTGCACCACTATCTAACTGTGTAGCATCATAAGGGTTGATAGTAAGAACCGCCATGCATTGATGATAACCAGATTTATCATGAATAATCGCATTGCAATTGCAAATACTTTGCTCATTTACAAACGAAAGATTATGACTCATAACTTTGACGGCGGCATTTGTGAAATTCTTTGCTGGCTTGAAAGCCAGATCAAGGAAACTCGACACATGCCTAAAGCTGCAATGTGCGTTGGTATTAGTCAACACAACATTCATCTTATAATCATTCAGTGTGCAATCAGTACCATCAAGCGCAAATTCGCCACTTCGATTCCACGCTGCATAGCCATCGATTGCCTTATAAATCATATCTGCAATTGAAGCCTGTCCGCTTGCGTTAGGATGAATGTTATCTGATGCCATGACACCTACCCAACGTAAAGCACTATCTGCACCACTCAAAAACTTATATTTTCCCCAGTAAGTTTCATATAAAGTTTTAATCTCATTATATGCTTTTTGTTTTGCAACGCTAGTAAATCCAATGATAGGTGTAGCAATCCATCCAATGTAAAGTGTTGCGTTTGGTAACTGTGACATTAAATTAAGTACATCCTTGATACCTGTGTTAACAGTTGAAGAAGCAATAAATTGATCATTCCAACCGCCTGCAACAACAACATACTTAACCTGTTTCTTTTGCTTATCAGTCAGGGTAGCAATAGCTTGTGTCAGCAACTCAGAAAAGTGCGTATTCGCTCCAAAACCGCTGCCACCCAAACTTTTATTAACGTAAAACTTAGCATCTGAAAAATACTTCTCATGCAAAATATCACACCACGGCTTAATCATGCCGTCAGGTGTGTACCCTTCCCCGTATGAGTCGCCAATTGTGATCAACCCATAGTCGGTTAACCATGTGTCAATAATATCAGACAATTCTCCGCTTGACTTTAAGTTGTCCATATAATCGTCAATAGCCTTGATATAGTCCAAATTATCAATATAATTTTGCACATCTGTTTGCCATTTATTCCATTGTTTATAGTAATCATCCCACTTTGTATTTAAATCTTTAGTCGTTTCAAGAATCCAATCAAGATTTAAATTATGAAAGTCCGTATACGGAAAATTAGAAAATGCCATTGTCTACCCCCTACTTGAATTGATCTGAAGGAATCACGTTGTACTCTTTACCGTCATCGCCTGTAACAAGAATAGGTTCAAAAGGCTTGTCAAAATAATGGATATCTGGTATTTGCCCAAATTTCTCTATTATAGCTCGAAAAGAAGCGGCTTTAGTAGTATCAAGAATCGCATATGAAAGTCGACATGGTGATTTTGAGTTAACGGGTGGAAAAGTTCTTTTTCCTAGAAGGGGCGAGCTTAGATTATTTATGGGGTAACAATTATTCGCTGATAAAAGGCTAATCTGTTCAAAACTATAACCGTCAGGTAGTGTTATATAACCAAACTGAAGCGGCTCATTAGCATCAAATGTAACTTCAATAGCATTTCCTTTAACCGTTAGCTTCATAGTCTACCTCCTTTTTCCCAACCAAATCCATCAATCACACCAATAGAAATTGTCTCAAGCTCTTTTCCGCAATGCATGAAAAAACCATGCCCTATGTCAAGACCTATATGTCTACCAGTACCGCCAAAAGTTGTATAAAGTAAATCACCATCTTTAGTCTTGTCAGGAGTCGTTACATTAGTGCAACTGTTTATATAGGCAGTCGAATACATAAATTTTCCAGTTACAAGATTGATAAAACCGCTGCAATCAATCAGTATCTTTCCCATACAGAACGCTTTAATCTGTGCTTTTTGCTGTGCGTTGTACTTCTTAAAATAATTTGGCTCTGCCGCCCACAAAGACTCAAAAACCTCAGGAGTACATTTTTGCCCCTTCGCCCCGTAAAGGTAAGCGTACTTATCACGGTTTTTGTAAAGCTCTCTAGCCTTAGCAATATAAGCAACGTTCTTATCTGGAATATCATAAATCATAGTTTAATTCTCCTTATCTTTTATTATTGTCAACAGTTCTGTAATAACTTTTGTGTTATTATTCAGTGCGTCAACCCACTTTGAACTCTCTTGGTCATGCTTTTCGTACCAAGTTTTTCGCTCCTCTCGCTGTCTCACATCAAGAGCGTTTACATACCACATTACAGCTCCAAGGCATACGCACGGTACACCAACCATCTGTGCAATTTGCGCAATTGCGTTCATAATTTCCATTCTACCACACTCCTATCAATAATCTATTTGCATACAGCTCACAAACTTTATCAAGGAAATTGTAAGCTGTAGTCAGATCAATTTCCGCTCGCATCATTTGTTGCGAAGTAGTAACACCAATGTTTCCGTGTATTCTTCCCTCATGTGTTCCTTTTGTTGTTGATTCATCCAAACCATTTGTAACACTTCCATGTGAGGAATCAGCACCAAACGTCTGGGAATCACTTCCGCTGTCAGTGGTGTTATCAGTGTTGGCAACTTCTGGATCGCTTGAATTAAATGCCGCAACTTTGTGTGTACTATCAGTAACTTTTCCAAAATTTGTTGTAATGTCACCCTTGTTAAACGTTTCTTCTGTATCTACTTTTCCTTTCTGAAAAGTGCCGCCCCCTCTATCTTCCCAACTTTCCATTCTATCATAATTTTCTATTGGATTGTACTCAAGCTGTGTTACTTCCCATAAGTGGTCAATAGTCCATTGCAAAGAACGTGCTACACTTGTAACATGTCTCCTTAAATACGAGGGATCCTGATAAATAGGTGTTAAATCTCCATATGATAGCAAAAAGTGTTCAATAAGTTGATCTTTTGAAACACCTTTAACATATATATCTGTAAAAATAGAACTATCATATTCATACAGAGTCGCTATTGGAATAATCGTTCTCACGCTGTTCACCCCCTCTATTGTTAGGATACCGCAAACGTGCGCGAATGTCAAGGTTATAATGACTGTTTACTTTTTCCAAACATTCATTGATAGTTTCCACCCACAACTCACACTTTGACATAATCGCATTTTTACTTTCCTCAACTTCATCTGTTATCATGCGCTCTTTCTTTTCAGGTGCACTATAAATACCAATCTCCATATCAAACGCGTGTTTGAGATTTTCAACGCTTTCCAACGCCGCCTTAACTACATTATAACATTTTTCGATATCATTGTTAAAGAACTCATACAGCGGTTTACCAGTTTCCTTATCATAAAGACCTTGATTAATTACAACTGCTAGCTGCCCGGACATGATATTATCAAAAGCAACTTTAAAAGTCTCCGCTGTGCTTTTGTTTTTGGCTGTAAAAATAAAGCCAAATTTTGCAAGCGCGCTAGCAACGTCATGGTTAGATAATGTCATAGCCACTCTTTGCGCATATGAATTTATCAAATCTCCAATTCCACACCAGTCTGGTGTTAATCTAACAATCTCACAATCTTCTCCAATTACAAGATCACCATTAAAACTTGCGTCAAAAGCGGGGTTTGCAACTACATAGTTAGTTGGTTGATACTGCACATCAAAACCATAAGGCGAGCCGTGCTGAGGAATAATCCCGAACTTTGCAGTATTCATAACGCAAAAGTTACCTTTTAAAAACAAAAGAGGATAGATATAGTTTTTCGCCCAGTTTTTAGGCATACCGTCAAAAAGTATAAGACTTTCTGCACGTTGCAAAAAGTAGCGAAAGTATGTTGCATAGTCCCATGTATTGTTAATATGGATCATGTTTGGATTTTGCCTTGATTCATATTCGTTAATAATAGGACTTGATACACCTTCCCCATCATAATATCCACTATATACAAAAGGTTTCATTCTATAAACATACCCCCATTCAAAAAGTTAATGATAATTGCAGTTCCGTTTGCAGTTGCATTGCATTTAATATTCGCGTTTCTACACTTAATAAAACCAGATAATTCGCTTAATGTTTTAACTTTACAACACGGATATCCTTGATATAGTAAATTTGTTTCAACTTGTGTGTAAAATTCTCCTATCAAATACACCAAATTGTTTACATAAATCGAACCACTACCACCACTAGTTGATACACGCGGTACAGCCGTCTCTAGTCCAGACATTATACCACTAGCAATGCTAGCCGTTGCATTTAAAAAATTGCTTGCCGCCCCAACTGGGTTCACTTCCATTGCAGATTCTACACTTTTCCCCACGCTATCTGCAAAAGACATTGCACTAGCTAGCTGTACTTGTGATGTACCTATAATATTTGTTTGTCTCGCAGAGAAACCAACTGGAACACCACAGTTGCCGTTTAAAGATGCTACAAGTGTTGACCCACTTAAAATTGAAATATCACAGCCGCCATTGATATCAATAGTATAATTTATCAGTATTGAATCTGTTAACAAATTGGGATTAAGAGGAATTGTTCCGTAGAACGGCACTTGTAAAGTATAGTGTGCAAAGGGGGCATACTTTAGATAAGGAAATTCGCTATCACCAGATTTATCTGGTTTTGGTATTGTAACACTTACCGACTTGCTAAAAGTATCTTTTGTAGATACTTGCCACCCGGGTATTCCCGTGTCGACATATCCTAACGTTACATTAACTGGTGTACCACCGGGGGATTTGAACGGTAGCCACATAGCAGAAAGTAAGTAGTCTTGCGGTCTTGCTATCTCTTTAGCTACTCCATCAGGATTTTGCAAAAAATCGTTTAAACCAGTAGTATACTCAGCTGTATATAGGTATGAGCATAAACGATTAAAATTAGCAACTGTTAAAATTGTAAAACCGTTTCCAGACTTTCCTGCTGTGCATATTATAATGCAACCGCTTGAATCAACTTCCAATATTGCACTAACTTTTTTAACAATAGGATTGCAAAGAGTTGGTAGCATAGTATCAATAATGAATGGATTTCTAACAGAAAGCCCGCCTCTTTCAACATATGCTGTGTTTGAAAGTATTTCATCTTTGTAACTTGCAAGATAATCACATGCGCAATCAATTTCATACGTGCTTTCTACATATGTAACATTATTTATAAAATAATACCTTCCAAACGTTTCACAGTACGCAACATTCCAATCAAAAGGTGCAACACCTTGCAAAATAAAAGTTGGATTTTCTACACTTGTTCCACTTTTAAGCACACACGTGACAGTTTCTGCCAGAGTTGGAATTTTTGTGCTATTTATTCTTTTGTCTGATTTTCCAAATTTAACTTCAAATGCCATGTGTACTCCTTTCAAGAAAAGGGGCTTGAAGCCCCTTATGTTTAATCAAGCAAAATCAAAATTGCGTTTTCTGTGAAATCAACCGGAGTCTTGAAAGTGTAATGATTCCAGCCGTTTCTGTATCCGTAACGTGCATTGAACGGCTCGGTCGCGCTCCATTGATCAATAGGCACGATTCCCATTGTATCAATATCCATCATGATTCCTAGAACGTTGTCAACCGTTTGATTTGCAAGTGTAAACTTTGTTACTCCATCTGGCTGTACGCCCTCAGCACTTCCCTTGATTTGCATTGGATTAGAGGGATCCGTCCAGAAAGTAACTTTTTCATAATCGCCCAGCTCTGCTTTCTCTGGGTGGAAAAACTCACTGCCATTGGCTTCAAAATAATTTCCAAATTTTGAAATCAGATAAAAACGCAAATCTGAAGCATCTGTGTGACGGTTTACAACTTTACCAGTGAAATCGCCATGAAAACGAGTACCACGAATAGCAAGATTTTCTTTAAGTGTTTTCATCTCCGCGGAAAGCCAAATCATAAACGGACGGAAGTCAGCCGGATTCATAATTGTTTTAGCTGTCATGGCGAGACCTGTCTCAGCGTTATACTTTGTTAACGCATGGAAAACTTGTTCTTTTTTGCACATGTTGCCTGTTGTGGGTTTTGCCTTACCTGCATCAGCAAGGATAATTGCAAGGTTTGCAAGCTGTGCACGAGAGCGATTCTCTAAGTCAATCTCATAAATGTTAGAAAATTCAGTCATTAACATTGAGAAATATGCTGCAACACCTTCCTCAGAGTTAAACGCTGCATTGATCTGATTCTTATAAATTGTGTATTTTCTTGCAAAAGTTTGACCACCGCTTGCAATTGTAAGAAGCACATCATACTTAATTGGTTTCGTACCCGCTTTCCAATCTTGACTTGCTTCTGGTTTAGTAAGTTCAACGTTGATATTCCATTCGTCATTATCAACGTTTGAATCGTTTACAATTGGTGTAAACTTTCTAATGTAGTTACCAAAGCGTTGTTCATCCCAAACCATACCAGAAAGTTTTCTTGAATATGGCCTAATCGAATAAATAGTTTTCGCGAGAACACTAGGAATAATTTGATACAGACTTTCATCTTCCCTGTCAAATCCCATTTTAAAAGTGTTTTGCATTTGCCCAAAAGTCAAATTTTGAGCCGCTGATCTTCCTGTATACTGGTTATACATTTCATTTAACAACGGTGCAATTTGCGTATATGTTAGAGTTGCCATTATTTACATGCCTCCTTTAAAAGAATCTACTAATATCCGTGTCAGAATGTGATCCACCAAAGTTTTGTTTGCCGTTTGCAAGCTGCTGTGCTTTTACAAGAGCTGATGCAAACTTGTCATAATCAAAACTTTCTGACTTCTGATCTGTCTTCTGATCTGACTTCTGATCTGTCTTCTGATCTGACTTCTGATCTGTAACATCAAGCTTGTCAATTTCTTCCTTAGTGTAGCCTGCATTTACAAGCTTTAAAATTTCATCAATTTTCATAATTTAACCTTCTTTCTTTATTTGTTGACAGCTGTAAACAGAATCGAACTGTTACCTTGTGATTCAAAGTCACACGCGCTACCATCTACGCTATACAGCAATAAAAGGCAGTTTGTTCGTTGTCCCCAACATGCACACACTGGCTAGTGTTTAGATAGTGCAACTGCCTTTATTTATTATATACCATTTATATTATTGTTTGTCAATTACAACTTTACAAAATATCATACCATGATACGCAATCAAAAGATGCTAAAAAATCACACTGTGTTTCATAGTCTGAAAATGTTATGTCACCACTTATAAACATTGGTTTTAGATACTTTTTACTACTTGTTTGCCACCTCTCTAGCGAAGATGGCGAAGCATCAAAAACATCATCACAATGTGCACGCATAGGTTTGGTCACGTAAAATTTAAAATCTGACTTATGTAGCCAAATTGAAAACAGAGGTGTTTTCATGTCATGCGTATACTCTTTTAAGTTTTGGTGACGTATTCTGTCATCTTCCAAATCCATAAATTCGTTATCCAACTCCATTTTAGCTCTACCTTTAGGTAGATTTCTATAAAAAGCGTTTTGTCTCTTTTTCTCTGATACAGGAGAGTTAAACGGAAGTATAAGTGTTGTCTCACACCTGTCTACTTGCGTAATCTCTGTTCTTTCTTTCACCGCTTTGTAACAGTCGGGAATAAGTCGATATCCGATTAAAATGTTAGACATAATGGCATTGGAATTCCCAAAAAACCACGTTCTAATTTTTTCCGTTTCTGACTCTGGGCGGTTTCTGAAAAGCACTTCCATGATATTTTTGTATGCTTGAAATTCATTTTTTATAGGTCTGTCACCTTTTTGCGGTATGAACTCATCAAAAATTACATCATAAAACCTTGTAAAGTCTATACCAGTTTTGTTTTGAAAAGTAGACAATGAAACACCAACTATAAAAGGTTTATCGTTTTGCAAGTCCTCATCTGTCAAATATGCCTTGCCATATCCTTTTTTATCATTGTATTTCAATCTGATATCTTTCCCAAACCAATCTGGTTTTACAAAGTCGCCAATTGTAGAAAAACTATTTTCAAGTGCAACGTTTGTTCTACGAACGTATAAAATAGGATAGTTTCCATCATTCCAGATATCACATATTAGGTGCGATTTTCCTATACCTCTGCCGCCTATTATATCAATGTAACGTTGTCCAACATCGCAAATATATTTATAATCCAAATAACCGTTTTCTTTATATAAACTCATATTATCACCCCTATAATTTAAAAGGGGGAGCTTGTGAGACTCCCCCTTGAACAACTTGTATTTCTTCCCTCTACCACCCAACCATTATTTATACAAGTTCAAAATTCATGTAGGTACGACCTGCTTTACTCTGCGAACGTGTCAACTTGAACTGTAAATTGTAGCTTTCCATAAAATCATAGGCAGCTTCAGCTGTCTTAATCACAGTTGGACTTGACGTTGCAATTGTTACGACTTCGCCTGTCTCAATGTTGGTATGATAAAAAAGTGCCACTTCCTTATTGTCATCGGTACGATAACGCACGTAATCAGTTACGTTTACAATTGTGTCATCTGGCAGATTCTTCATTAACAAATGATTATCATTTGCCATCTTAAACAGTTCTTTCTTGTCAAACTCTCTTGATTGTCTTTCAATTCTCATTTCATTATCCTCTTTTCTTTTATTAGGGTATCTTTCCCCTTACAAGTATATAATAACTTATTTACAAAAGTTTTGCAAATAAAACGTTATTTATTCGGCTATTTCATCAATAATAGTATAATTTTTAATTTGGTCATCTGATAAGCCTATTTCATAATCTCGCGCTATCATACAACTATAACCTGTATACTCAGTTATTGCTTCTTTACCTTGATAATCAACAACTTTTGTTTTTGTGATTGTATCACTATCATTATACCAGATTTGGAAACCACCACTATTCTTTATTTTGAAACCCTCTCTAAAGTTATCAAGGTTTTTAATCACTTCTACCCCCCTTGCTTTTTTAACTCCTGATATGGTACAGCCAAAATAAGTTGTATCTTTTGTTTCTTTGTATGCATTGAAACAATACTTTTTTGCACCTAATGTTTTAAAATCTTTGTATTCAGGTTCATACTTATTTTCTGACTTCACATCGCTTTCACAATCAAAATATCCGATATAATATTTTTTACCGTCAATGTCAACAAAAGTATTAGTTTTTTCGCATAGCTCATATATCCAATTATTTAATTCTGTCAGTTTGTCAAAATTAAAGTTAGTTGCTTTACAACTATCTGTATCACAATAAATATATGAGCTTTCTGCACATGCTAAAATTCTACGTAAATGTTTTCTTGCGTGTGCAGTTGTGTATACCCCCCAAACATAAGGCAATACGCTTTTCTCACTTTGCTCTGCAATAGATTTTTCATCAGGTATCGAAAAGCCGCTTGCATCAACTTTCTCTCTATATGCAATGTCATTTTCATACATTGCATAAGAAAATTCTTGCCATTCGTTTTCTAAATACAACATAATAGGATGTATAGGGTCGGTTGCGGCCATTCCATAAATACCGTTTAGTTTATTTTTAGCTTTCATTAAGTCATACTCTGCTTCTTCCCTTTCTTTACTATTTGGCACGGTGTGCTTTACCGCAATTTTAAGTTTTGTTTTTGCCGTGAAGTACTCCATTATTACACTTCGTACATCATCTGGAATATATCCATAGCGTGCTGTATATAGTGTATCTTCTATGATTTCAATACTGTCAAAATCATAACATTCTTCAATTATAGAAAAGTCAATATCTGTAACAGTTGTTTCTAGCTCTGTTGCTTTCCACACTCTGCCATTGTCGGGGTCAACCCCTTGCAAGTTACGGCATTTACTTATTGATAAGTACGGATTGTATTGATCTTCTTTAAGCCTTACATTTGTAAGCTTTATTTGAGCTATCCATGCAAGATTTTTACTTTTTATATACTTTAAACATTTCGATGTTACGGGCATTTTTTCAAATGCCGTCACTGGAAATTGCATCAAAAGAAGCATAGCCGGATACATGCTCGAAGCATCGAAACTATAAACGTCATGATAGATTTTAGCACATTTTATCATGTTAGCATGAGTATCGCCCCCACGAAAAGCCTCTTTTAAAAGTTTGTATGTTTTGTCTGTTAAAGCTAACTTTTTCTTTAGCAGTCGCGTGGTAGTGCCTTTTCTTATAGCTCTTTTCATATCACGTCGCACATAAGAGGTACTTGTCAGCGGCACAGTTGCAATAGTATCTTTATCTTTTGTAAGCATGTAAGTTATTGCTTCCCATAACCCTAGAGTATCATTGATGATATATCCCCACTCAGTAGGATTGATATAGCTCTCATTATGCCTTATAAGCGAATAGTCCAGATCACCTTTTGCTTTTATGTGCTGACATCCCGCCATTTTTTTCGTGAAGTTATCAAGTGACATATTTGTGAGCTTATAACTGCACCTCAGTTCAATACCGCGTTTCTTTAATCGCCACACAAGCGGCTTGCGTTTACCAGTTGCAAACACTTCGCTATAGTCGTTTAAATAACCAATCATAAAAGAAAATTCAAAAGGCAGATTGTGAACGTAAATAACAAAATAACGTGACTCGCTTGTTTTGTAGTAGGCTTGAATTTTATCAAGTAACGTTATAAAATCAGACCAATATCTACCTTCCACTTCTTCTCCGTCAATACAAGCAGACCACACATACATAAATGCGTCAATTGGTTTTGTCACTTCTTCGCCTTGATCATCTTTCTCAATTCGAGTCCGTGAAGTTGTTTCAATGTCAAAAGTACCAAATTGATCAATATAATACGGACTGTCTTTCTTTTTGCCTAAAGGCTTGTGCAGAGAAAAGCCATGTGACGGCACATAGTCCGTCACTGACTTCACTTCTATATCATCATATTGATTTGATCTATTTACACATTGAACTATCATAATTATAACTCCTGTTTTATAGCTTTTGGTTTTGGCTTCGCTCTATTGCTCTTGTATAGTTTGTTTGCCGCTTTAAATTCTCGTGCTTTATCTTTCCATGATAGCGAACTATTTTGTACAATTGCAACTCTAAACTCTGCCTGATCTTTTAAGTTCGGATATAATTCCTCCGCTGTTTTAAAAAGTTCTTGCAAGCCCTCTCTGTTATTTGTATTTATTGACTCTGTTAACAGTGTAACAATTTGATCACTTGAAAGCTTTGCATATTTTTTATCTGCTAAATAATGCAAGGTATTGAAAAGCTTATCACGAACGCTTTTGCTAAGGTTAGATATATCAACCCCGTAACGTTCCTTGAATGTTGCAACACGCTTGTTTTCTACTTCGATGCTGCCTCTTGCCGTTGAAGCTTTTGCCTCGAGATAATGTAACAACTTGTTTTCGAGTGCTCTTAATTCACGAATTGAAAAATCTTTATAAACTGCCTTGCCCGTTGATACGTAAGAAGCGTTATAAGAAACGTGCTTGTTAAAGTAGTCAACCGCGTCTTGATATCTAAAAAGTGCTGTTCTATCCTCTGTGATTCTGCCTTTTGATATCGCTGTTGTTAGCGTTTTGGCACGCTTGTTTGCAACGTTGGCAAGTTTGCCAACACGGGCGATATACTCGGTCTTACTTGAAGTGGACTCGATAGAATCATAATGCCAACGTGTGAAATATTTTGCTTGAATTTCTGTCTGTTTCATAACTCGATACCTCTCTTTTCTAATCTTTTCTTGATTAAGTCATATTTATAATTATTTGGTACTATCTTTCTAAACATACTTGTGATCTGATTATCACTATAACCGTGCTGTTTAAATACCATTAACAAAAAGTCTACCGCTTCCAACCCTTCAAAAGTTCTACATCCGGATTGTGCTCTCGGTGAATCATTCCATGTCGTTGTTTTGATATCTTCAACCGCTTGTATAATGATTGAATTTACAAGATTTTCTATTGGTGTCAATTTTGAGTTATGCACTCCATCGCTAGGGCGTTTCATTTAACTAACCTCTCTTTTTGTTTTTCTTTTATTGTAGCATGTGTTTGTGAATAAATAAAGTATAAATTATGAACAGAGTGTTAATAAATTATTGTTATAGTTGTGATAGAACAGTGAGATGAACAAATGTGCTACCAGCGGAGGCGACAGCCGA
>OGHH01001759.1_pt1 | contig 14445 bp, 8 predicted proteins | sample 1571471 | NCBI WGS metagenome assembly OGHH01 (sample SAMEA2581936, study PRJEB24529) | metagenome | biome: Human gut stool | place: China | collected 2011
TTAAGGTAGTAGGAGAGGATGCATATTTCCTGGCATGGACCACAACTCCATGGACACTTCCAAGCAACGTGGCACTCTGTGTGAACCCTGATGACACATATGTAAAGGTAAAGGCTGTTGATGGCTACACATATTATATGGCAGAGGCACTTGCAGACAAGGTGCTCTCGCAGCTTCTTTCAAAAGAGGACGCAGAAGCAGGCAAGAAGGCATATGAGGTGCTTGAGACATACAAAGGAAAGGATCTTGAGTACAAGGAGTATGAGCCGCTTTATGACTGCGCGAAGCAGGTTGCTGATAAGCAGGGCAAGAAGGGCTTTTTCGTGACATGTGACACATATGTTACTATGTCAGACGGTACAGGAATTGTTCATATCGCTCCTGCATTTGGTGAGGATGATGCCAATGTCGGAAGAAACTATGACCTTCCATTTGTACAGTTTGTAAACGACAAGGGAGAGCTTACAGCCGAGACTCCGTTTGCCGGTATGTGGGTAAAGGATGCAGATCCTGAGGTATTAAAGGACTTAAGCGGCAGAAAGCAGCTTTTTGATGCTCCGAAATTTGAGCATGAGTATCCACACTGCTGGAGATGTGATAAGCCTCTTATCTACTATGCAAGAGAGTCATGGTACATCAAGGAGACAGCAGTAAAGGATGATCTTATCAGAAACAACAATACAGTAAACTGGATTCCTGAGTCTATCGGTTCAGGACGTTTCGGAAACTGGCTTGAGAATATACAGGATTGGGCTATCTCACGTAACCGTTACTGGGGCACACCACTCAATATCTGGGAGTGTGAATGCGGACACAGAGAGTGTATCGGAAGCCGTGCAGAGCTCGCCGAAAAAGCAGGAGATCCAAAGGCAGCAGAGGTAGAGCTTCACAGACCATACATCGACGCTGTGACAATCAAGTGTCCTGAGTGTGGCAAGGATATGCACCGTGTACCAGAGGTACTTGACTGCTGGTTTGATTCAGGAGCCATGCCATTTGCACAGCACCACTATCCATTCGAGAACAAGGAAGTATTTGAGAAGCAGTTCCCGGCCAAGTTTATCTCAGAGGCAGTTGACCAGACACGTGGATGGTTCCATTCACTCATGGCTGAGTCTACACTCCTTTTCAATAAGGCTCCTTATGAGAATGTCATAGTGCTTGGACATGTACAGGATGAGAACGGACAGAAGATGTCCAAGTCAAAGGGCAACGCTGTAGATCCGTTTGACGCACTTGAGACATATGGTGCAGATGCTATCAGATGGTATTTCTACACAGCATCAGCTCCATGGATTCCAAAGAAGTTCTCAGGAAAGCTCGTGCTTGAAGGACAGCGTAAGTTCATGGGAACACTCTGGAACACATACGCATTCTTCGTGCTTTATGCAAATATCGACAATTTTGATGCTACAAAATACAGCCTGGAGTATGATAAGCTTGCCGTAATGGATAAGTGGATTCTTTCAAAGCTCAACTCAGCAGTGGCAGGAGTGGATGAGTGCCTGTCAAACTACAAGATTCCGGAGGCTGCAAAGTATCTTCAGGAGTTCGTAGATGATTTGAGTAACTGGTATGTACGCCGCAGCCGTGAGCGTTTCTGGGCAAAGGGAATGGAGCAGGACAAGATAAACGCATACATGACACTTTACACAGCACTTGTCACCATATCAAAGGCAGCAGCTCCTATGATTCCTTTCATGACAGAGGATATCTACAGAAATCTTGTCTGCTCTATCGACAAGAGCGCACCGGAGTCAATCCATCTGTGCGACTACCCTGTAGTTGATGAGAAGCTGATTGACAAAAAGCTCGAGGCTGATATGGACGAGGTACTTAAGGTTGTAGTACTCGGACGTGCATGCCGTAATGAGGCAAATATCAAAAACCGTCAGCCAATCGGTAAAATGTTTGTAAAGGCTCCGGAAAAGCTGGATGAATTTTATGTGGATATCATAGCAGACGAGCTCAATGTAAAAGAGGTTGAGTTCACTGATGATGTATCACACTACACCACCTACAAATTCAAGCCACAGCTTAGAACAGTGGGACCTAAGTATGGTAAATACCTTGGCCAGATTAAGTCAGTTCTGGCTGAGCTTGATGGTCATAAGGCTATGGAGGAGCTTAATAGCACCGGCTCTCTCAAGCTTGACAGTATTAGCGATGAAGTTGTATTATCTAAAGAGGATTTACTTATCGAGATGACTCAGATGGAGGGATATGTGACACAGTCTGACAACAACATCACAGTTGTTCTTGACACTAACCTCACTCCTGAGCTTATCGAGGAAGGTTTTGTAAGAGAAATCATCAGTAAGATCCAGACAATGCGTAAGGACGCAGGCTTTGAGGTCATGGATCACATCGCCGTGACATACGAGGCTGATGAGAAGCTTTCAAATGTATTTGAAAAGTTTGGTGATGAAATCAAAACCGAGGTTCTTGCCGTATCAATTAAATCAGGCGAACTTAAGGGCTATGAAAAGGATTGGAAGATTAATGGCGAGGCTGTTAAGCTTGCAGTTGAAAAACAATAATCTCTGCACTAGAGGGAGCATTAATTTGCTCCCTTTTAGTGCCATAAGGAGGAAAAAGATGAGAGATAATACGTTTAGCAAAAAGGTGTTTATTAAGACTGTATCAGACAATTTAAAAAATAAATATCGTAAGACTATAGATGATGCCACACAGCAGGAGCTTTATCAGGCTGTATCAGAGGCTGTAAAGGATGTCATCATGGATGAGTGGATTGCCACACAGAGAGTGATGGACAAGGATGATCCAAAGGTTGTTTACTATATGTCCATGGAGTTTTTGATGGGAAGAGCTCTCGGCAACAACCTTATAAACCTCTCAGCATATAAGGAGGTTAAGGAGGCTCTCGATGAAATCGGTGTGGATATCAATGCTATCGAGGATCAGGAGCCGGACCCGGCACTTGGAAACGGAGGACTTGGAAGACTGGCAGCATGCTTCATGGATTCACTTGCCACACTCGGATATCCTGCATACGGCTGTGGAATCAGATACAGATATGGTATGTTCAAGCAGCAGATTTCAGACGGCTTCCAGATAGAGGTGCCTGACAACTGGCTCAAGGACGGATATCCATTCGAGCTTCGTCGTCCTGAGTACTGCTATGAGGTCAAGTTTGGTGGATATGTGCAGGAGAGCACAGATGAAAACGGAGAGCTTCATTTTGAGCAGAAGGACTATCAGTCGGTGCTTGCAGTGCCATATGATATGCCTATAGTCGGATATGACAACAACGTGGTCAATTCACTTATGATATGGGATGCCGAGCCAAAGAACGGCTTTTCTCTCGAGTCCTTTGACCAGGGTGACTACGACAAGGCAGTGGAGCAGGAGAATCTTGCAAGAAATCTTGTTGAGGTACTCTATCCAAACGACAACCATGTAAAGGGAAAGGAGCTTCGCTTAAAGCAGCAGTATTTCTTTGTCTCAGCGAGCATCCAGCGTGCACTCGCAAGGTTTAAAAAGCATCACAGCGATTTAAAGGATCTTCCGAATAAGGTTGTTTTCCAAATGAACGATACCCACCCTACGGTTGCAGTTGCAGAGCTTATGCGAATCCTTGTGGATGAGGAGCATCTGCCATGGGATGATGCATGGGATATCACTACAAGATGTGTAGCCTACACCAACCATACAATCATGGCTGAGGCACTTGAGAAGTGGCCAATTGAGATATTCCAGAGACTGCTTCCGCGTGTATACCAGATTGTTGACGAGATAAACAGAAGATTTGTGATTCAGATTAATGAGAGATATCCGAGTAATGAGGACAAGGTAAGAAAGATGGCTATCCTCTATGACGGACAGGTCAAGATGGCAAATATGGCTATCGTTGCTGGCTATTCTGTAAACGGTGTTGCAAAGCTTCACACAGAGATACTTAAGAATCAGGAGCTTCATGATTTCTATGAGATGTTCCCTGAGAAGTTCAATAACAAGACAAACGGAATCACACAGCGTAGATTCTTAGCACATGCAAATCCACTCCTTGCAGACTGGGCAACAAAAAAGGTAGGAACCGGCTGGATTACAGATCTTACAATGCTTTCAAAGCTCAATGCTTATGCGGACAGCCCTGTTGCACAGCAGGAGTTTGCTGAGATTAAGAGAGCAAACAAGGTGCGTTTAGCAAAGTATATCAAGGAGCACAATGGTATTGATGTAAATCCGGATTCTATCTTTGATGTGCAGGTTAAGAGACTTCACGAGTACAAGAGACAGCTCATGAATATCCTTCATGTGATGTATCTGTACAATAAGATTAAGGAAAATCCGTCTATGGATTTCTATCCTAGAACATTCATTTTTGGAGCAAAGGCAGCAGCTGGCTACAGAAATGCAAAGAAAACAATCAAGCTCATCAACAGTGTGGCTGATGTCATAAATAACGATGCTTCTATCGGCGGCAAGCTCAAGGTCGTATTTATTGAGGATTACAAGGTATCCAATGCCGAGATTATTTTTGCGGCAGCAGATGTCAGCGAGCAGATTTCCACAGCGAGCAAGGAGGCATCCGGAACAGGAAACATGAAGTTCATGCTCAATGGAGCGCTCACTATCGGAACTATGGATGGTGCCAATGTCGAGATGTTCGATGAGGTAGGAGCTGACAACATGTTTATCTTTGGAATGAGCTCTGATGAGGTCATCTCACATGAGAACAGACATGACTACAATCCTGTTGATGTATATAATAGCGATGCAGAGCTCAGAAAGGTAGTAAACCAGCTCGTAGACGGCACATATTCGCCAAATGACCATGAGCTTTTCAGGGAGCTTTACAACTCACTGCTCAATCCACAGCAGGGACAGGTGGCTGACCGCTACTTTATCCTCGCAGACTTCCGCTCATATGCAAATGCACAGCAGAAGATTAATGATTATTACAAGAATAAGAGCGCATGGAGAAAGAGTGCACTGCTCAATATCGCACATGTAGGAAAGTTCTCTTCAGACAGAACAATCCAGGAATATGTGGACGATATCTGGCATCTTGACAGGATTACCGTAAATATGGCAGGAGTATAGGATTTTGGAAAAAGTTATCGCAAAGTCTGGTATCAGTGGAAGCACGCTTAAGCTTATAGCCATTTTTACCATGCTCATAGACCATACTGCGGCAACGGTTATTCTTCAGATGATAAATAACGGGATAGGTGGACAAACGCTTATTGATATCTACTGGGTCATGCGTTCTATAGGGCGCATGGCCTTTCCTGTTTTCTGCTTCCTGCTTGTGGAGGGCTTCAAATATACACACAGCAGGGAAAAATATGCTGCGAGGATGTTTATATTCGCGCTTATCTCTGAGATACCGTTTGACCTTGCAATAAACAATACAGTGCTCGAATTTAAGAGCAACAATGTGTTTTTTACACTGCTTTTAGGCTTGCTTGCAATCACAGTGCTTGACTGGCTTAAGTCGGTCGATAAAATAGAAAAGTCATCCTCTGCAGTTAAGTGGTTTTTTATAACACTGATCAGGTGTATAGTAATGGTATCAGTGGTACTTGTTATTATGATTATTGCAGAGTTTGTGTTTTGTTGCGATTATGGAGCAGCGGGGGTGGGCTGTATTGTCATGATGTACCTGCTTTCTTCAAACCGAGATGTTGCATTTGCCGTGGCAGTCATACTGCTTGGACTTTTCTCAGGTACCATAGAGTTTTTTGCACTGTTTATGCTTATACCGCTTCGCTATTACAATGGAAAAAGGGGTATTTCTCTTAAATATGTGTTTTACGCCTTTTATCCGGTGCATCTTTTTGTACTGTACCTGATATGCAGGCTTACTATGGCTGTTACCGGTAACAACTAACAGTGTGACCGGCAACGATTACAGTTCATTTAAATGGGGGAATAGATGAAAAAGCTTTTAAAAACAATACTGGCACTTGTGTTTGCCGCCTGTTGCTTTGTGTTTGCTTCAAAATGCTTAAATACAGGAGGTATGGCCGGTGCCATAGCTGATCTTCCTACAGCTATACACAGAGCCGTAAAGGGGCAGATGCAGACCACAACAGATTATTTAAACGGCGAACAGACAGAGTACGACGAGTCAGTATTTACAGGGGAATATCACTATTATTACGAGAAGCTGTCAGATGATGACAAGCTTATTTACAGGCAGATTTATGCGATGATGCAAAAGCGCATGGATGGAATTTCGTTAAATACTACCGATACTGACAACGTAAGCCGCATACAGCAGTTTGTGCTGCTGGACAATCCACAGTTTTTCTACATAGAAAAGAGTCAGTATATTGTGAGAAACAGCATCATTTTTTCGCCTGTATACAATATGTCGGAGACTGATATCGACAGTGCGGTAAGTGCAATTTCAGGCTATGTGTCATCCTGTATGGCAGGTATTGAGGAAGGGGCATCGGATTATGACAAGGCAGTGCATTTCTATGAGTATGTGATAGAGCATGCCGAGTATGAGGAAAATTCTCCTCACAACCAGGATATGTACTCAGCAGTGCTTGGAAGGACGGTCTGTCAGGGCTATGCGATGATGTTTAAGTATCTGTGTGACCGGGCCGGTATCAGCTCACTTATTGTGACAGGCACCACATCTGATGCAAACCACGCCTGGAATATGGTATATCTGGACGGTGCGTGGTGTGCGGTTGACTGTACCTACGGTGATGGTGATTATCTGGGAAAGGGCATATCATACAGCTGGTTCGGAGTGCCGCTTGATGTGGTAAAGCTAACACGTACATTGGACAATGAGGATATGCTGCCGCAGGAAGCGACTGTGGAGGATGATTATTATTACAGGAATGGGCTGTATTTTACATCCTACGACATTAAAACATTACAGGGCATGACAACGTCATCTAACTATATCACGTTCAAGTTTTCGGACAGAGAAACCTATGACACTGCATGTCACAGTCTTTTTGAGAAGGGTGACTACAAATATCTGATACCAACGGCAAGAGACGGCACTATCACATATATGCAGGAGCCCAATTCGCTTGCGGTGTTTATACACATAGAGCTTGGGCGCTGATACAAAAATAAAGAAAGAGGAATCCAAATGTCATTTTGTCATCTTCACACCCATACCGAGTACAGTCTGCTCGATGGGTCAAACAAGATAAAAGAATATGTAAAGCGCGTCAAGGAGCTTGGCATGAACTCTGCCGCAATCACAGACCATGGCAATATGTACGGTGTGGTGGAGTTTTATAAGACGGCAAAGGCAAATGATATCAATCCGGTCATAGGCTGCGAGGTATATGTGGCGCCAAATTCACGCTTTGACAGGGAGACAAGTCACGGTGATGACAGGTATTATCACCTGATTCTGCTTGCTGAAAATAATACAGGCTATGCCAATCTCATGAAGATAGTGTCAATAGGGTTCACAGAGGGCTATTATTACAGGCCGAGAGTGGATTTTGAGACGCTTGAGAGATATCACGAGGGGCTTATATGCCTGTCTGCCTGTCTGGCAGGAGAAATCCCCAGATACATCGTCAGAGGCTTTTATGACGAGGCGAAGGAGATTGCAAGGAAGTATCAGGACTGCTTTGGAAAAGACAACTTCTTCCTGGAGCTGCAGGACCATGGCATTGATGACCAGAAGCTTGTGAATCAGCAGCTTCTTAGGATGAGCAAGGAGCTTGAAATAGGGTTAGTGTGTACTAATGATGTGCACTACACCTACGAGTCCGATGCGGAGGCGCATGATGTGCTTTTGTGCATCCAGACCGGTAAAAAGGTGTCGGACGAGGACAGGATGCGTTATGATGGCGGCCAGTTTTTCGTGAAGAGCGAGGAGCAGATGAGAGCGCTTTTCCCATATGCCACAGAGGCTATTGAGAATACACAGAAAATTGCTGACAGATGCAATGTAACGCTTGAGTTTGGCAATTACAAGATTCCAAAGTATGAGGTGCCCGATGGCTATGACAGTGCCGAAGCCTTCCTCACAGAGCTCTGCGAGAAGGGCTTTAGGGAGAAGTATATAGGCTGTGGCGAGTATAGTGATGAGGAGCTAAAAAAGATACATGCCGATATGGACTATGAGCTTGGTATCATAAAGACCATGGGCTTTATAGAGTATATTCTTATCGTGTGGGATTATATCAACTGGTGCCGCACGCACGACTGCTGGGTAGGCCCGGGACGAGGCTCAGCGGCGGGAAGCAGGGTGTGCTACTGTACCGGGATTACGGATATTGACCCGGTTAAATACAATCTGCTCTTTGAAAGATTTCTTAACCCTGAGCGAGTTTCCATGCCTGATATAGATGTGGATTTCGAGTATGCGGAGAGATATCGCGCTATAGAGTATGTTCAGGAGAAGTACGGACACGATTCGGTAACGCAGATAGTCACCTTTGGTACGATGGCGGCAAGAGGTGTCATAAAATCAGTCGGAAAAGCGCTGGATTTCCCATATGCAGAGACTGACAGGCTTGCAAAGATGGTGCCTCAGGAGCTGAATATCACAATTGACAAGGCACTTCAGATGAACCCTGAATTCAAGGGCATTTACGAGAGTGATGCGAGAGTGCATGAAATGATAGATATGGCAAAAAGGCTCGAGGGACTGCCAAACCATACTTCAGTGCATGCCGCAGGAGTGGTAATTTATCCGGGCGTGGCGAGCGATTATGTGCCTCTTGGAAGGGCAAATGACGGAAGCCCTACCGCAGAGTACAATATGGTACAGCTCGAGGAGCTTGGCCTTTTAAAGATGGATTTTCTAGGGCTTCGTACACTTACGGTGCTAAAGGATTCCGTGAAGAATATCAAGGCATCAAGGGGCATTGATGTGGATATCGACCATATTGATTTCAACGATAAGGGCACACTTGACTTTATCGGAACAGGAAAGACGGAAGGGGTATTCCAGCTCGAGTCTGCCGGTATGCAAAGCTTCATGAAGGAGCTCAGTCCACAGAGCTTTGAGGACATCGTGGCAGGTATTTCGCTCTACCGTCCGGGTCCTATGGATTTCATCCCAAACTATATAAAGGGCAAGAACAATCCAAATGAGATAAGCTATGTGACGCCGGAGCTTGAGAGTATTTTAGAGCCGACCTACGGCTGTATAGTATACCAGGAGCAGGTTATGCAGATAGTGCAGAAGCTCGCGGGCTATACAATGGGACAGGCGGACAACATCCGCCGCGCCATGAGCAAAAAAAAGCAGTATGTCATCGATGCGGAGCGGCAGAGTTTCGTCTACGGAGATTCAGAGCGCGGCATCAGGGGCTGTGTGGCAAATGGCATTGATGAGAAAGCGGCAAACAGTATTTACGATTCCATGGTGGATTTTGCAAAGTATGCGTTTAACAAATCCCATGCGGCAGCCTATGCGGTCATCAGTGTGCAGACCGCGTGGCTGAAGTTTTACTATCCGGTGGAATTTATGGCAGCACTTATGACGTCCGTGATTGACAATTCAGCAAAAGCCGCGGAGTATCTGCTGCATTGTAAGGAACTCGGTATTTCCGTGCTCCCGCCGGATATCAATGTGGGACAGGGAGAATTCACGGCAGAGGGAAATGCCGTGCGCTATGGTCTGTATGCCATTAAATCCCTGGGACGTCCGGTGATTGACAGCATCATCGGGGAACGCAAAAAAGGTGGTTCATACCGCACCCTGCAGGATTTCATTGAACGTACGGTGCAGCGGGACATCAACAAACGTGCGATCGAGAATCTGATCAAGGCAGGTGCCTGTGATGGGCTTGACGGTAACCGGCATCAGATGTCCATTGTCTATACGTCCATGGTAGATGATGTCGTGCGACGGAAAAAGACCGGGCTGGAAGGACAGATGAGCCTGTTTGATTTTGTCGGGGAGGAAGATAAAAAGGACTACGAAGTCCATTATCCGAATGTGGAGGAGTTCCCGAAGGAAGTGCTGCTTGGCTTTGAAAAAGAAGTGCTTGGGATTTATTTAAGCGGACATCCACTGGAAGATTATCTTGGCAAAATGAAGAAAAATGTCACGGCAAATGCAGCGGATTTTGTCAGGGAAGAGGAAAGCGGCACAATTCGTGTGACAGATAATATGCATGTGGTTGTGGGTGGCATGATTGCAGCAAAAACCGTTAAATATACAAGGAATAATCAGGCAATGGCATTTCTGACAGTGGAGGATCTGACCGGTTCTGTGGAAATTATTGTATTCCCAAAAGATTATGAGAGATACAACCGCTTTTTGAATGATGAGGAGAAGATTTTCGTAGTCGGACACGCAACGGTGGAGGAGGAACAGGACGGAAAAGTGATCTGCGAGCGGATCGTTCCGTTTGACGATACCAGAAAGGAACTCTGGCTGCAGTTTCCGACAAAGAGTGATTTTTCGGAGAAAGAACAGCAGGTGTATGATATTCTCCGGGATTCGGACGGAAATGATGAAGGGGTAATTTATATATCGGATGTCAAAGCATTTAAAAGATTGCCAAGAAACCGTGCGGTTGGTACAAATTCTGTGCTCTTGGCACGTTTGACGGAATTTCTGGGCGAAAAAAATGTAAAAGTTGTGGAAAAAGGCATTGAAAATCGCGCGTAATAAGTATAGAATAAAACAGATTAAAGAATTTCATTTTAATTTTAATAAATGGAGGATTTCACAATGGCGAAAGAGATTAACACAATTGGTGTACTGACCAGTGGAGGAGATGCCCCGGGAATGAACGCTGCAATCCGTGCAGTTGTCCGTCAGGCTATATCTAAAGGAAAGAAAGTGAAAGGAATCAAGCGTGGATACGCTGGATTATTAAACGAAGAAATTATTGACATGAACGGACAGAGCGTTTCAGATACAATCTCTCGTGGTGGTACTATTTTACAGACTGCCCGTTGTATGGAGTTTACCACACCGGAAGGACAGCAGAAAGGTGCGGAGATCTGTAAGAAGCATGGAATTGATGCAATTGTAGTTATCGGTGGAGATGGTTCTTTCAAGGGTGCACAGAAGCTTGCTGCACTGGGAATCAATACCATTGGTCTTCCGGGAACCATTGATCTGGATATTGCATGTACTGATTATACCATTGGTTTTGACACCGCTGTTAATACAGCCATGGAAGCGATTGATAAGGTTCGTGATACTTCTACATCTCATGAGAGATGCTCAATTATTGAGGTTATGGGTCGGGGAGCCGGACATATCGCATTATGGTGCGGTCTTGCGAACGGTGCTGAGGAGATTCTTCTTCCGGAAAAATATGATTACGATGAGCAGCGTCTGATTGATCAGGTAGTCAACGCAAGAAAGAACGGAAAGCAGCACTATATTATTGTAAATGCTGAGGGTATCGGTCATTCACAGAGCATGGCAAAGCGTATCGAGGAAGCGACAGGTGTTGAGACACGCGCAACGATTCTCGGACATATGCAGCGTGGTGGAAGCCCGACATGTAAGGACCGTGTCTATGCAACCACAATGGGTGCAATGGCAGTTGACCTTCTCTGCGAAGGAAAGAGCAACCGTGTCATTGGACATAAGGGTGGCAAGTTTGTAGATTTCGACATTGATGAAGCTCTGGCTATGAAGAAAGATGTCGATGAGTACATGTACGAAATCTCAAAGACACTGGTATAGTTATTCCTTTTATTGGAGAACATAGTGCGGCAGGGAATTCTCTCTGCCGCATTTTTAGGTTTGAAATCAATGGGATTTTCAAGGAGACGGGCAATGGACAACACCAAGGAAATTCTCACACTGGCAGTAGAAATCGGGGACGCGATGCTGCGGTGTGGAGCAGAAATTTACCGGGTGGAAGATTCTGTGATACGCATATTGGAAGCTTTTGGCCTGGATGATTTTGATGCTTATGTTTTATCCAACGGAATTTTTGCAAGTGCAAATGAGAGCAGGGAGGATGCCTGCAGTGTGGTAAGGTATGTTCCTCTTTCGGCAACCCATCTGGGGAAACTCGCTGCTTTAAATCAGCTGACCCGAGATATCTGTAATCATAAATGTTCGGTTGCAGAGGCATCAGAGCGGTTGAAACAGTGCAAAAAAATTCCGGTTTATGCGAATGCGGTACAGTTACTGGCATGTGGAATCGGTTGTGCAGCGTTTACCTTCATGTTTGGAGGGCATCTGTCGGAAGCACTGTATGCATTTTTTGTAGGGCTGATAGAGCAGCTGGCATTGGTTGTGTGCCGGAAGCGTAAAGTTTCCAGATTTTTAACGAATGTATATGTCAGTCTGCTGATCTCTTTGCTTAGTCTGCCAGCGGCCGCGGGTGTGATACCTGTTTTGCATGACAAAGTGGTGATCGGGGCAATTATGCCGTCAGTACCTGGAATTGCACTGACAACATCCATTCGTGATTTTTATAATGGCGATTATTTGTCCGGAACGATCCATCTGATTGATGCACTTCTTACGGCACTTTGCATTGCAGTGGGCATTGCACTGCCGATTCTGTTGTTGCGATATGGAGGAAATTTACCGGTATGAGTTATGTGCTTCAGTTTTTTATTGCAGCGGTTGCCACGGTTACTTTTGCCATTTTGTTTGCGGCACCCAAAAAAGAACTGATTTTTTGCGGTATTTCGGGCGGGCTTGCCTGGCTGGTTTATTTTATTTTGTACAGGCAGTCGGGGAATGTGGTTTTGGGCAGTCTGGTGGCAACCTTTGTTTTGACAATTTTAAGTCGTATTCTGGCAGTAGCAAGATGCAATCCTGCCACGATTTATCTGGTATCCGGGATTTTTCCACTGGTTCCGGGAGCCGGTATCTATTATACGGCATATTATCTGATATCCGGAATGCCGGCAAAATGCTCGGCAAAAGGGCTGGAAACTTTTGAGATTGCCCTGGCCATTGTATTTGGGATTATTTTTGGCTTCTCGATTCCGGAAACACTGTTTCATAAAAGGAAACAGTAAGTAATGGGAAAGGATTGTACGGATGATATGATTACAAGCAGTGCAAATCAGCAGATGAAACATCTGTCACAGCTGATGAAAAGGGCGAAAGAACGAAAAAAAGAACAGGTCTTTGTTGTGGAAGGAATAAAGATGTTTCAGGAAGCACCGGCGGATACGGTGGTGTCTGTCTACGTGTCGGAAAGTTTTCTGGAAAAACCGGAACATGAAAAATGTCTGCAGGGATACCGGTATGAGGTCGTGAGTGATGCGGTATTCCGGGAAATTTCGGATACACAGACTCCGCAGGGAATCCTTGCGATTGTCCGCATGCCGAAGTATGATCTGCCCGATCTTTTGCAGGGGGATCACACGCATCTTTTAATTCTTGAGAGCGTGCAGGATCCGGGAAATCTTGGAACGATGGTGCGCACCGGAGAGGGTGCCGGCATCACGGGAATTATAATGAATAAAACGACGGTGGATCTGTTTAACCCGAAAACCATACGCTCGACGATGGGAAGTATCTACCGTGTTCCGTACCTGATCACGGAGCATCTGCCGGATCTGCTTGATGAGCTGCATAAGGAGAATATCCGATTGTATGCGGCACATTTAAAAGGAGATACATATTATGATGCCTTTGATTTTACCGGGGCATGTGGCTTCCTGATTGGAAATGAGGGGAACGGTCTGTCTGATGAAATTGCAGAGTGTGCGGATTGCTATCTGAAGATTCCCATGGAGGGAAAGGTGGAGTCGCTGAATGCAGCCGTTTCCGCAGCACTTTTGATGTATGAATGTAAGAGACAGCGGGGAGAGCACAATGAAAATATGGTTTAAAATCTGGGAAAACACACACTTATTAAAATCGGAAACCATAGAAGATGATACGGAGGATACACGTACACATAAGATTTTTCATGCGCTTGAAGAAGTCTGTCTGAAGTGGGATCTGGGAAAACCGATCTGGTTTGATGCGAATATAGCGGAATTTCAAAGGCATGCGCGAACGAGGTTTGGCAAGGACAATTTTGTGGAGGAAACAGAATTTGATTATCTGGAGATACAGGTGATAGACGAAGATTAAAAAAATATTAAATTTGTTGCTTTCTGCGCACAGAACGTGTTTCTTGTGATATGATAATACCGTATGGGAAAGCACGTTAATACATGTGTGAGGTCTGCTTTCGCATTTATGAAAGGAATGTCTGCCATTGTGGCAGGAAAGAGGAGGAATGACATGGGAACATCGCAGATGCTGGGGGAAGATATTGATAGTTGGGAAACTATGATGTTTTTATATAATTCTGCACTGAAAGAGGTGGGAACAAAACTTGAGATTTTAAATGACGAGTTTGTTCATATACATAAGTACAATCCGATTGAATATATTAAGTCGAGGATTAAAACACCGGAAAGTATTGTAAAAAAATTAAAGCGTGACGGATATGAGAGTACGATCGAGAATATGAGAAATTATATTAACGATATTGCAGGAATCCGTATTGTCTGCTCGTTTACTTCGGATATTTACCGTCTTGCAGA
>OGHH01001767.1_pt1 | contig 14399 bp, 9 predicted proteins | sample 1571471 | NCBI WGS metagenome assembly OGHH01 (sample SAMEA2581936, study PRJEB24529) | metagenome | biome: Human gut stool | place: China | collected 2011
AAGCCTCTGGACAGTTCCCTGTCCGTCTCCGTCACATTCCCGGAGGGCATTCGTCTGGTGGATGCGGCAGACCTGCTGGAAGAGAACAACGTCTGCGACGCAGACGAGTTCCTGGACCACTTCAACCATGACAGCAAATTCGGCTATGCCTATGAAGACCACCTGCCCAGCTTCCAGGACGAAAAATTCTATCAGATGGAGGGCTATCTCTTCCCGGACACCTATACCTTCTACCAGGAAATGGACGTGGAACTGGTCTGCCAGAAGATTCTGGAGAACTTCAACGACAAGATCACCAAGGATATGTACGACCGCATGGATGCACTGAACGTCACCCTGGATCACGCCAACGCCGAGCTGCGCCAGATCTACCTCCACCAAGTATGTGGAAGAGGTCATCAAGCCCCACAGCGAATCCTACAACGAGGATCTGTACACCTCCTATGACACCTATCAGTGTACCGGTCTCCCGGCAGGTCCGATCTGCAATCCGGGCATTGAGGCGATCCAGGCGGCGCTGTATCCGGATAACACCAACTATTACTTCTTCTACTCCAACATCGACACCAAGGAGACCTATTTCGCCGAGACCATCCAGGAACACGAGGCAAATCAGAAGAAGGTACAGGGTCAGCAGGCAGCGGCAGAGGAATCTGCTGCCGCCGAGGAAAACAGCGAGGAGGACAGCGATGGCACAGAGGAATAAACCGGAACTGCTGGCGCCTGCCGGCGATCTGGAACGGCTCCGGGCGGCGCTGGACTACGGCGCTGATGCCGTCTATCTGGGACGGGAAAGCTTTAGTATGCGTGCCGCCGCCAGCAATTTCCACAGCGCCGAGCAGCTGCACGAGGCAGTTGCCCTGGCGCACCAGTACGGCAAAAAGGTATATCTCACCTGCAACACCCTGCCACGGAACGAGGAGATTCCCACGTTCCCCCGGTTTTTGCAGGAGGCACAGGATGCCGGCGCAGATGCGCTCATCCTGGCAGACCTGGGACTGCTGGCAATGGCACGAAAGCTTGCGCCGGATATGGAGATCCATATGTCCACACAAACGGGCATCGTCAACTACAGCACCTGCCGGGCGCTGTATGACATGGGCGTGAAACGTGCCGTGCTGGCACGGGAGCTGTCCCTGGAAGAGATTGCCGGCATTCGGGCGAAGATCCCGGCAGAAATGGAGCTGGAGGTCTTTGTCCACGGAGCAATGTGTATGTCCTTTTCCGGACGGTGTCTCCTGTCCGCCTATCTCACCGGACGGGACGCCAACCGGGGTGCGTGCGCACAGCCCTGCCGCTGGAACTATCAGCTGGTGGAATCCAAACGGCCGGGACAGTATTTCCCCATCGAGGAGACCGACGAAGGCACGTACATTTTCAACGCCAAGGACCTGTGCATGGTGGAGCATCTCCAGGAACTGCTGGACGCCGGCGTGGACAGTCTGAAGATCGAGGGACGGGCCAAGTCAGCCTACTATGCCGCTGTTGTCACCGGCGCGTACCGGCACTGCTTGGATGATGCCGCTGCGGTCCACCCCATAGACCCGGTGTGGCGGGACGAGGTGGAGCATGTCAGCCACCGGCACTATTCCACCGGATTTTTTTATGGCCAGCCGGGGCAGTTCTATGAGGACGCCCGGTACATCCGTGATTGGCAGATCTGCGCCGTGGTGACGGACTGTACGCCGGAGGGCCTGGCCACCCTGAGCCTGCGCAACAAGTTTGCCTGCGGGGATCAGGTGGAGGTGGTGGGGCCGGACACCAAGCCCTTTACCATGACGGCCCCCATGATGACCGACAGCCAGGGGCTGCCGCTGACGGAGCCGAAAACGCCGCAGATGGTGTTTACCATGCAGCTGCCGCGTCCGGTGCTGCCTATGAGCTTTATCCGCCATGCGGTGGACCTGGGCGGAAGATAAATGTGTTGAAGCGGGAATCCGACTTGCCGGATTCCCGCTTTTGATATAAATTCCCGAGCCTGGATTGCCGTGATGGTTCGGCCATAGCCCGATCACGCAAAAAGGATGGCCATCAAAGCTCGGAATGGAAACCTGGCCGACTTTTTCCCTTCTTGGTTCAGTTTATCACAACAGCATCCTGGTTGATATACACGGTGTAACCTTCAGAGAATTCGGGAATATAGGCAAAAAAGCAGTACATTCGAGCCACCCCATTCTCAATTTCGTAGGAGTAAAATGTAGAAAATGCGGAGTCTGACACGGATGGGAGCGGATCCTGATCTGTCGACATGTAAGTAAGGTGAATATAGTGGTCTCCATAGTCCGGGACGAAGCACTCTGTTATGTGGCACAAGTTGTCCTCTATTTGTGCCACTTTATCGGTGTAACGCAAAGAAATAGGGGCGACCTGTCCATTGTCGAGGATCTGAAAAACATTCCATTCGTAGTCGCCGTTTGATGCATCGTACCAATACAGTAGGGCAGTTTCCGTTCCATCTACCCGCAGGATGACATCCTTTTTTGATAAATCAACGAATGAAGGCCAAACGGTAACTGAAGACATGCAGGCCGTCAGCATACAAAGCAAGGAACACACGCAGAACGCGATGGCGAAGTGTCGGAACGGTTTCATATGTTTTCTCTCTTTCCTCTTATATGGCGGTGTCGAAGCTCTCACCCCTACTATATACAACACCGTTGCAGCCGTTTTGCAACGGACTTTTTGTATTTTTGGAAAGATTGTGGTATATGCCAAAAAGCACACGTGTTTTTTGGCCGTTATGCCCGGGGAACGGAGCCTCTGTCGGGATAAATGCCGCAAAAGAGAACGGCGCGACCGAAGCCGTGCCGCTCTCTGAAAACGAAGGGTTCTTATCGCTTTTTAATTATCCGGCGTTGTGATTATCTGGCTGCATTGTGCCCGGCCTTATTGATCCTCGGCCCGGCGCTTATAGGACTCGTATTTGGCCTTGGCGGCGTCCTCCGCCTCGGCGAACAGGACCTTGGCGTTCTCCGGGAAGATCAGCTCCAGGGAGGAGTAGCGCACCTCGCCCTTCATGAAGTCGTACAGGGCCATGCTGGGCTCCTTGCTGTCCAGGGTGAACTTGTGGGTCTCGGGGCTGTAGCGGTACAGGTTCCAGTAGCCGGAGGCCACGGCGTCCTTCATCTCCTGCTGGACGCAGCCCATGCCCTTCTTGATACCGTGGTTGATGCAGGGCGCGTAGCAGATGACGATGGAGGGACCCTTGTGGGCCTCGGCCTCCCGGATGGCCTTGATGAGCTGGGCCGGGTCCGCGCCCATGGAGCACTGGGCCACATAGACGTTGTCGTAGGTCATCATCAGCATGCCCAGGTCCTTCTTCTTGGTCTTCTTGCCGCTGGCCTGGAACTGGGCCACGGCGCCCACGGGAGTGGCCTTGGAGGACTGTCCGCCGGTGTTGGAATACACCTCGGTGTCCACCAGCAGGACGTTGACGTCCTCGCCCATGGCGAACACATGGTCCAATCCGCCGTAGCCGATGTCGTAGGCCCAGCCGTCGCCGCCGTACATCCACATGGTCTTCTTGGACATATCCTTGCGGCGCTTGAGGATCTCGTCCACCACGGCCTGCTCCTGAGCGGAGAAGGTCTCGCTCTCCAGCAGGTGCAGCAGCTCCTGGGTGGCGGGGGTGGAGGCATCCAGATCGTCATAGGTCTCCAGCCACTTGGCGATGGCGGCCTTGACGGCGGCGTTTTCGGTCATGTCGTCCAGCTGATGGACGTAGTCCGTGACGGCGGCGCGCAGCTGCTTCACCGCCAGGCACATACCATAGGAGAACTCGGCGTTGTTTTCAAACAGGGAGTTGGACCAGGCGGGACCCTTGCCCTCCTTATTCTTGCAGTAGGGCACGCAGGGCATGGCCGCGCCCCAGGCCTGGGTGCAGCCGGTGGCGTTGGCCAGGAACATCTTGTCGCCGAACAGCTGGGTCAGCAGCTTCACATACGGGGTCTCGCCGCAGCCGGCGCAGGCGCCGTTGAACTCCACCAGGGGCTGGCGGAACTGGCTGCCCTTCAGGGTGAACTTGTCGAAGCGGTCGTTCTTCTCGGGGATGGTTTGCAGGTAGTTCCAGTTGGTCTGGTCCAGGGATACCTCGTGGGCCGGGACCATGCGCAGGGCCTTGCCGCTCTTGGGACAGGAGGCCACGCAGCTGCCGCAGCTGGTGCAGTCCAGGGTGGACACGCCCATGGTGTACCGCAGGCCGGCCAGTTGGGGACCCTTGGCGTCGGTGAGCTCCAGACCGGCGGGGGCGTTCTTCACCTCGTCCTCGTTCAGCAGATACGGACGGATCACCGCGTGGGGACACACGAAGGAGCAGCGGTTGCACTGGATGCACTCGTCCTTGTCCCACACCGGCAGATGGGTGGCGATGCCGCGCTTTTCATACTGGGAGGTGCCCAGAGGCATGGTGCCGTCCTCCATGCCCCGGAAGGCGGAAACCGGCAGATCGTCGCCCTTCTGGGCGTTGATGGGCACCAGGATGTTCTTGATGACGTCGGGCACATCGGCGCGGGGCGGCTGGATGGCGGCGCCGGACAGGTTCTTCCACTCGGGCTTCACCTGCACCTGCACCAGGGCGTTGATGCCGGCGTCCACGGCGGCGATGTTCATGTTGACCACCTTTTCGCCCTTGAGACCGTAGGTCTTTTTCACGGCGGCCTTCATGTGCTCCACGGCGTCCTCCACGGGGATGACATTAGCCAGCTTGAAGAACGCCGCCTGCAGCACCATGTTGGACCGGTTGCCCAGACCCAGGGCCTGGGATTCCTTATTGGCGTCGATGATGTAGAAATGAATGTCGTTTTCCGCGATATAGCGCAGGATGTCGCCGGGGATGTGCTGCTCCAGCTGGTCCTCGGTCCACTCGCAGTTCAGCAGGAAGCTGCCGTGGGGCTTCAGCTCGGAGATGATGTCGTACTTGGTCAGATAGGTCTGGTTGTGGCAGGCCACAAAGTCGGCCCGGCTGACATAGTAGGTGGAGCTGATGGGGTGCTTGCCGAAGCGCAGGTGGCTCTTGGTGATGCCGAAGGACTTCTTGGTGTCGTACTCAAAGTACGCCTGACAGTACATATCCGTGGTTTCGCCGATGATCTTGATGGAGTTCTTATTGGCGCCCACGGTGCCGTCGGAGCCCAGGCCCCAGAACTTGCAGCTGATGGTGCCCTCGGGCTCGGTGAGCAGGGGAGCGCCCACGGGCAGGGACAGGTGGGTCACGTCATCCTCAATGCCGATGGTGAAGTGGTTCTTGGGCTGATCCAGCAGCAGATTGTCGAACACGGCCTTCAGCTGGGCGGGGGTGGTGTCCTTGCTGGACAGGCCATAGCGTCCGGCGAAGATCAGGGGGCGGTCCGCCTCGTTGATATAGGCGGCGCAGATGTCCTCATACAGGGGCTCGCCGATGGAACCGGCTTCCTTCACACGGTCCAGCACAGCGATGCGCTTCACGGTCTTGGGCATGGCGGCCATCAGGTGCTTGCGGGAGAAGGGGCGGAACAGGTGCACCTGCAGGAAGCCCACCTTCTCACCCTTGGCGTTCAGATAATTGACGACCTCCTGGGCGCAGCCGGACACGCTGCCCATGGCCACGATGACGCGCTCTGCGTCAGGCGCGCCGTAATAGTTGAACAGGTGATATTCCCGGCCCGTCAGGCGGCTGATCTGGGCCATGTAGTCCTCCACCACGTCGGGGAGGTTGGCATAGTCGGTGTTGTTGGACTCCCGCAGCTGGAAGTAGATATCGGGGTTATCCACCAGGGAGCGCATCCGGGGATCCTCGGGATTCAGGGCGTTGGCGCGGAATCTGGCCAGGGCCTCGTAGTCCACCAGCTTGGCGTATTCGTCATAGCTCAGCACGTCGATCTTCTGGATCTCGTGGCTGGTGCGGAAGCCGTCGAAGAAGTGCAGGAAGGGGATCCGGGCCCGGATGGCGGACAGATGGGCCACGGCGGCCAGGTCTGCGGCCTGCTGGACGCTGCCGCTGGAGAGCATGGCAAAGCCCGTCTGGCGGCAGTTCATCACGTCGCTGTGGTCGCCGAAGATGGAGAAGGCGTGGGTGCCCACGGTGCGGGACGCCACATGCAGCACGCCGGGCAGACGCTCGCCGGAGATGCGGTGCATGGTGGGGATCATCAGCATCAGGCCCTGGGAGGCGGTGAAGCTGGTGGCCAGAGCACCGGCCTCCAGTGCGCCGTGACATGCGCCGCAGGCGCCGGCCTCGGACTGCATCTCCACCAGGCGGACGGTCTGGCCGAAGATGTTCTTTCTTCCGTTGGCGGCCCATTCGTCGGTTTTCTCCGCCATGGGGGACGACGGGGTGATGGGATAGATGCCCGCTACCTCGGAAAAGGCATAGGCAACATAGGCGGCGGCTTCATTGCCGTCACAGATTTTCAGGAGCTTGCTCATATAGGTTCCTCCTCACACATTTTTGCGGCGGCCCCACACAGACCGCCGTCCGACCTATACATACATTTTTCATTTTAGCACTTTGAATTGAGATGTCAATGATTTAACAAATGATTTCATTGAATTTTTCCGTAAAATCTAATCGGGAGTCGTGGAAAGAAACAAAAAGCCATGGAGCCGGTAACTGGCTCCATGACTTTTACATAAAAATTATTATATTGGTGAGAATTATTTATTTCAGCAGCTCCAGGAACTCGTCCTCCGTCAGGACGGGGATGTTCAGCTCCTGGGCGCGGCGGAGCTTGGACCCCGCGCCGGGCCCGGCCACCACATAGCTGGTCTTTTTGGACACCGAGGAGGCGGACTTGCCGCCCCGCTGCTCGATCATCTGACCGGCCTCCTCCCGGGTGAAGCGCTCCAGGCTTCCGGTGAGGACGAAAGTCATTCCGGCAAAACGATTGTCAACCAATTCCTCTTTACAGCTCATATTGACCCCGGCGTCCTCCAGACGCCGCAGCAGGTCCCGGGATTGGGGGCTTTCCATCCACTGGCGGATATAGGCGGCGGTGATGGGGCCCACATCGTCGATGGAGGTCAGTTCCTCCTCCGTGGCCTGGGACAGGGCCTGCATGGTGCCGAAACGGCGGGCCAGGACCTTGGCGGCCTTTTCACCCACCTGCCGGATGCCCAGGGCGAAAATCAGACGCCACAGGTCGTTGTCCCGGCTTTTATAGATGGCGGCCACGGCGTTGGCGGCGGACTTCTCGCCCATGCGCTCCAGGGGGGCGATGTCGGCGGCGGTCAGGTCGTACAGGTCGGCGGCGGTTTTCACCAGGCCGCTTTCGATGAGCTGATTCAGCACCGCCGGGCCCAGGCCGTCAATATCCATGGCGTTCCGGCTGGCGAAATGGGTGAGATTCCGCAGGCGCTGGGCCGGGCATTCCGCGCCGGTGCAGCGCAGGGCCGCGCCGTCCGGGTCCCGCTCCACCGGTGCGCCGCACACGGGACAGGTCTGAGGGAGGTAGTAGGGGACCGCTCCGGCGGGGCGGTGCTCCGGCGCCACCTCCACGATCTCGGGAATGATCTCTCCCGCCTTCTGTACCACCACGGTGTCGCCGATGCGGATGTCCTTCTGGGTGATATAGTCCTGGTTGTGGAGGGTGGCGAAGGTGACGGTGGTCCCGGCCAGGCGCACCGGCTCCAGCTGGGCCTTGGGCGTCAGCACCCCGGTGCGGCCCACCTGGACCACGATGTCCAGAATGCGGGAGGTCTTGCGCTCCGGGGGATATTTATAGGCGATGGCCCAGCGGGGAAACTTGGCGGTGCTGCCCAGGGTTTCCCGGTCCGCCAGGTCATTGAGCTTCACCACCGCGCCGTCCATGTCGAAGGGACGCTCCATCCGGGTGTCGTTGAGGCAGTCGATTTCCGCCATGATATCGGCATGAGTACGCAACAGGCGATAGGGGATGACCTTGAAGTGCTGGGAGCGGAGATAGTCCAGGGTTTCCGTGTGGGTGGTGAAGCTGCGGCCTTGGGCCAGCTGGAGGTTGAACACGGCGATATCCAGCTGCCGCTGGGCGGCGATCTTGGGGTCCAGCTGCCGCAGAGAGCCTGCCGCCGCGTTGCGGGGATTGGCCAACAGGGGCTTGCCCTCGATCTCCCGGCGGGCGTTGAGCTTTTCAAACACACTGCGGGACATATACACCTCACCCCGGACGATGAGACGGGGCAGCTTCTCCGGCAGGGTCATGGGGATGGAGCGGATGGTGCGCAGATTTTCCGTCACGTCCTCGCCCACCTGGCCGTCGCCCCGGGTGGCCCCCCGGACGAACACGCCGTCCTGGTATTCCAGGGCCACGGACAGGCCGTCCACCTTGGGCTCCACGCTGTATTCCGCCTGGGGCATGGTCTCCGCCACCCGCAGCAGGAAATCCCGGACCTCCTCGCCGTCAAAGACGTCCTGAAGGCTCTCCAGGGGCACGTCGTGGCGGACCTGTTCAAACTGGGACAGGGCCGGGCCGCCCACCCGCTGGGTGGGGGAGTCCGGGGTCACCTCCTCCGGGTGCTCCCGCTCCAGGTCCTCCAGGCGGCGGAGCATATGGTCGTACTCATAGTCGCTGATGGTGGGGGCGTCCAGCACATAATAGCGGTAGCCGTGGGCGTTGAGGGTGTCCCGCAGCTCCTTCATCTCGGTTTTATAGTCCATGTTTCACTTATCCTTTGTTCATGATGTTGTCCCGGGCGGTATCCTCCAGCTCATCGGGCGTGGTACTGAAGTAGGTGTACGTCTCCGGCACGGAGCCGACGATGACGGTCTCTGCCACGGCGATCTCGTTGCTGACCTTGGTGGAGGCGGTGAAGCCCGGCAGGAGAATGCTGGTGTACACGTCCACGCTCAGCAGAATCTGGTGCCGGGTCTGGTTGATACCGGCGGCGGAAAAGGCGTTGCGGAGGCTGGCGTCGGTGGAGCCCACCGCCTGCATCCGCACCCGGACGCAGGGCCCCCGGCCCGCCAGCAGGGTGGAGCCGGTGAGGGTCCCCACGGGGATGGACAGCTCGCTGGTGGATACCTCCGACAGCCGCCGGAGAATTTCGTCGGCGATCTGGGACCGCAGACGGTTAAAGGCCGCCATGTTGCTCTCCAGAGCCGCCACCCGGCCGGTTTCGTCCTTTTCCAGGTGAATCAGCACGTTATAGTCCACCTGGCCGCTGTCGATGGCGTCCCGGACGGCGTCCACCACGATGCGGTTGACGGCGTTGGACACCCGCGCGGTGGCCAGGCTGACGATGATGGGCCGCATATGCAGCACCGCCGCGCAGCCCAGGCCCGCCGTCAGCAGGACCGCCAGCACCAGCCAGGTCAGCCGCCGCTGCCGCCCGGTGAGACGCAGATAACGCATTCTTCTCACGGCACACACCCCCTATGGGTCAATATATGCCGCAGGGGGAGCGGCCGTTACTCCTGCCAGGAGTTGACGATGGCCTTGAAGGTCTTGCCCCGCTCCATGAAATTCTTGAACTGGTCAAAAGCGGCGCAGGCAGGGGAGAGGGTCACCACGTCCCCGGGGACGGCCCGGTCACGGGCGGTCTCCACAGCCCGCTGAAAGGGTGTCACATCCAGTATTTCCGGATGGCCCGGCCGGTAACCGGGGGCCTGCTCCACGGCGGCCCGGATTTTATCTGCCGTGGCGCCGCACAGAATCAGCAGCTTCACGTGCTCCACCACCTCGGGACCCAGCACATCGAAGGGAATGTGCTTGTCATAGCCCCCGGCGATGAGGATCACCTTCTCCTTGAAGGAGCGCAGGCCCGCGATAGTGCGGGAGGGACTGGAGGCGATGGAATCGTTGTAAAACCGGACGCCGTGATAGGTGCGCACCAGCTCGATGCGGTGCTCCACGCCGTTGAAGGTCCGAGCAAAGGTGCGGATCACGTCGTCCGGCACCAGACCGTCCACCGCCGCAATGGCGGCCATGTAGTTCTCCACGTTGTGGACGCCGGGCAGGCGGATGTCTTCGGTGGTCATGATCTGGCGTTCATGACCGTCCCGGCGGGAGATCACGGCGTCACCCCGCAGAAACACGCCGTTTTCCGGCTCTGCCTGGCGGCTGAAATACAGGGCGCGGCCCGGGGCATGGGCGGACAGCTCCCGGGTGATGGCGTTGTCCAGGTTGAACACGGCGATGTCGCCGGGCTGCTGGTGGCGGAAGATGTTCTCCTTGGCCCAGACGTACTCCTCCATGCTCTTGTGGACGTCCAGGTGGTTGGGGGCCAGGTTGGTCAGCACCGCAATGTGGGGGCTGCGGGTCATGGTCATCAGCTGGAAACTGGACAGCTCCAACACCGCCCAGTCGGTGGGCCGGATGGACCCGGCCTCGGCCAGCAGTGGGTGGCCGATGTTGCCGCCCACATGGACGGTGTGGCCCGCCGCCCGCAGAAGCTCGGCAATAATGGTGGTGGTAGTGGTCTTGCCGTCGGAGCCGGTGACGGCGATGATGGGGCAGGGGCAGACCTGGAAAAAGACCTCCATCTCGGAGGTGATGACGCTGCCCCTGGCCCGGGCGGCCTCCAGCTCCGGCACGTCGGGCCGCAGGCCCGGGGTGCGGAAGATTACGTCCTGGTCCAGGCCCTGAAGATACCCGTCGCCCAGCTGCAGCACGGCTCCGGCGGCCTCCAGCTCCTCCGCCAGAGCGCCCAGCTTCGCCCGGTCGCTGCGGTCGCAGGCTGTGACGGCGATGCCCTCCCGCAGCAGTAGACGCAGCAGCGGCGTGTTGCTGACGCCGATGCCGATAACGGCCACGGTCTTGCCCCGCAGAGAGGCGATATATTCCTGCAAAGTCATAGGATGAACCTCCTTATCGTATCTGACCCGGTTATTATACCGCATTCCGGGGCGGGGTTCAATCAATTTCCACAAAAATCGGTTGACTTTCCGAAGCGGGTCGGGTACAATATTTGTGCGAGTAAGCCAGACAGTCGCGGGGACAAGGCGAAAGCCTGTTCATGAGGAAAGTCCGGGCTCCACAGGGCAAGGATAACGGGTAACGCCCGCCGAAGGCGACTTCAGGAAAAGTGCAACAGAGATATACCGCCTCCGTTGGAGGTAAGGGTGGAAAGGCGAGGTAAGAGCTCACCCATCGGCTCGAGAGTGTCCGATGCTGTAAACTCTATCCGGAGCAACACCGGTATGGGAGCAATAGGGCGGCCCGTCCGCTCCCGAGGTGGCTGAAGCGCACCGGCAACGGCGCGCTTAGATAGATGACTGTCAAATACAGAACCCGGCTTACAGACTTGCTCGCGCACACCATATGGGCCCGCCGGCGGAGATCGCCTGGCGGGCCCCTTTTATGCCCGCAGCGAGGCGGAAGCCGACTTTTTTCGAGAATCTCTGTTAATCTATTGACAAACTATGGAAAAGGTGATTTAATTAACAATATCAAAACACAGAAAGAGGCGGACAGGCTATGGCGATACCGTTTGACTATACGTCGGAATACAAACGCAAGCTGCGCACTCCGGAGGAGGCTGCGCGGGTGGTCAAAAGCGGCGACTGGCTGGATATCTCCATGGGTGGGGCTTTCCCGTCCCTGATGGACGAGGCCATTGCCAAGCGGAAGGACGAGCTGCGGGGCGTGAAGATCCGGGGCTATCTGATCCAGCAGCCCATTCAGATGGTGGAGTGCGACCCCAGCCGGGAGCACTTTATCTATAACAGCTGGCACATGTCCGGCTATGAGCGCAAGCTCTGCGACCGGGGCCTGTGCAACTTCAACCCTATGGTGTTCCGGAATCTGGGGGCCTACTATGACCATTTCCTCACGGTAAACGTGGCTATCACCTGCGTGACCCCCATGAACGAGCACGGGTATTTCAATTTCTCCGTGTCCAACGCCTCCGCCCGGGCGGTGCTGGATAAGGCCGACGTGGTGATCCTGGAGGTCAACGAGAATCTGCCCTGGGTCTATGGCGGGCTGGACGAGTGCATCCACATCGACGATGTGGATATGATCGTGGAGGGCCCCCACGGCCCCCTGCCGGGCATCAAGACTCCCGCCGCCAGCGAGACGGAGATGAAGATCGCCGAGTATGTGGTGCAGAACATGGTGGACGGCTCCACCCTGCAGCTGGGCATCGGCTCCCTGCCCAACGCCGTGGGCCAGATGATCGCCCGCTCCGATCTGCGGGACCTGGGCATCCACACGGAGATGCTGTGCGACTCGTACCTGGATATGTACAAGGCCGGAAAGATCAACAACAAGAGAAAGACCCTGGACCGCTATAAGAGCGTGTTCGGCTTTGCCATTGGTTCGCCGGACCTGTACGACTGGATCCGGGAGAACCCCGGTGTGGTGACCTATCCCATCAGCTACTGCAACGATCCCTCTATCGTGGGGAAGATCGACAACTTTGTGTCCATCAACAACTGCATCTCCGTGGACCTGTACGGCCAGATATGCGCCGAGAGCGCCGGCACCCGGCAGATCAGCGGCACCGGCGGCCAGCTGGACTTCCTGGAGAGCGCCGCCGTGTCCAAGGGCGGCAAGGCCTTCATCTGTCTGACGTCCTCTTTTACCAACAAGGAGGGGGAGATGGTGTCCCGCATCAACCCGCTGCTGACTCCCGGCGATATCGTCACCGATCCCCGGAGTCTGGCCTACTACATCGTCACCGAATACGGCGGCGTGAACCTGGTGGGCTGCAGCACCTGGGAGCGGGCGGAGAAGCTCATCTCCATCGCCCACCCCAAGTTCCGGGACGAGCTGATCGCCAACGCCGAAAAGCAGGGCATCTGGCTGCGGTCCAACAAGCGGTAAAGGGAATACATACATAATAAGAACACCCGCTGCGGCGTAATGCCGCAGCGGGTGCTTGAATATAGCCGGTTACTGGATAGGCTCCAGAACGCCCAGGACCACATAGCGGACGTTCTTGAACTCATAGGTGCAGGTGGACAGGGTGACGATATGACTGTCCGCCGAGGGAACGCCGGTGGTGGGGCGGAAGGTGGAGTGGTTTACCATCTGCTGCAGGAACTCCTGGGTCAGCTGGAACTGATAGACGCTGCAGTCGGAATAGGCCACCTGGCCATTGCCGTCGAGGATATAGCCCGAGGCGTCCACAATGACCCCGGCAAACAGGTGCAGCTTGTAGCTCTGCTGGGGGGTCAGCATATAGAGGTAGGGATGCTGGTCATAGTAGGCCTGCTGCTTGTACTTCACCAGGTTGGAGAACATGGCCCCGGACGTCATATTGTGGCCGTAGATCAGGCTGTTCTGGTCGGAGAAGTCGGCGCTGTTGGCGCAGTCCATGAAGATGCTGCCGTTGTCGTTCCAGGTGCCGTCCAGCAGGTGGCGCAGGTAGTAGTCGTTGTCGCTGCCCTGGACCACCGGGTAATTGATATGGGTATTGGCCCCGTAGATCCAGGCGATGACGTCGCCGTTGGTTTTCAGCAGCTCGTCAAACTGCACCGTGGGGCACTCCGGGTCGCCGCTGGGGTCCTGGGTCGGGTCGTTGTTATCGCTGTCGCCGGGAAGGGTCACAAAGCGGTTGGCCTCGGAAATGACCTTATCGCTGCGGTATTTTTCCAGATAGTAGCTGCCCACCTTGTAGGCGGCAAACAGGAACACGCCCACAAGCAGGGCGAGGATCACATAGTATACGGGCTTTTTCATGGCGGCGTCTCCTTTTGTGGGATGGCTCTATTTTATCAGCTTTTCCCCGGTATTGCAAGGACTTTGCATTTTTGGTATAATAACGCAAAAAGCCAAGGGGAGGCAGGGGAGGCACAGCGATGCTGATTTTTGACATGGACGGCACCCTCATTGATTCCAACGGGATCTGGCGGCAGGTGGACGAGGCGTTCCTGGCCAAGCGGGGGTATCCGTATACCCGGGAGTATTACGAGGGCGTGGCCCACACCATTTTTCCCATGGCCGCGAAATTCACCAAAGCCTATTGCCATCTGGAGGAGTCCGAGGAAGAGATCATGGCCGAGTGGATGCAGATGGCCGGGGACGCCTACGCCGTGCGGGTGCCCATCAAGCCCGGGGTCCGGGAATATCTGGACCGGTGCCGGGCGGCAGGGGAGAGGATGATCGTGCTGACCTCCAGCGTGCCGGAGCACTGCCGGGCCGCCTTGGGACGGCTGGGGCTGACGGAGTATTTCGAGCGCATCCTCTTTGCTCACGACCTGGGCATGGACAAGAAGGACCCGGAGACCTTCCGCCACGCGGCGGCACTGATGGGCGTGACGCCGGAGGACTGCACCATGTATGACGACTCCGTGGCCGCCTGCCGGGCGGCCCGGGAGGCCGGAATGCAGGTGGTGGGGGTGTATGACGCCTTTTTCCACGTTTCCTGGCCGGAGATGCAGCAGGTGTGTCACCGGGTCATCCGCAGCTTTGAGGAGCTGTTATAACAAAAGGACCTCCGCCGCTGGCGGAGGTCCTTTTGAGACTGTCCAAAAAGGGCAGCGCCCTTTTTGGACAAAAGGCTTG
>OGHH01001773.1_pt1 | contig 14335 bp, 9 predicted proteins | sample 1571471 | NCBI WGS metagenome assembly OGHH01 (sample SAMEA2581936, study PRJEB24529) | metagenome | biome: Human gut stool | place: China | collected 2011
TTAAGCGTTCCCGCTCCTCCTCCGACGTGCCGCCACCCCCCGGGAACATAATGCCCGACGTGTCCAGACAGGTATGAATCCCGCGTTCCTTTGCCCCTGCAAAGAGCTCCGTCAAAAAATCAATCTGGAGCATTGGCTCTCCGCCGGTCGCAGTGATTCCGCCGGTCCGGTAAAATGACCGGTTGCGCTCCATGCGTAACAGAATCTCTTCCGCGCTCATCTCCTGCCCATCCTCCAGATGCCAGGTGTCGGGATTATGGCAGTACAGGCAGCGCATGGGACATCCCTCAAAGAACACCACAAAGCGGACTCCCGGTCCATCCACAGTTCCAAAGCTTTCCATCGAATGAATTTTTCCCATAAAGTCCTCCTTTTTGATCCCATCCGTCTGATATTCGACTCCGATCATATTCAGACCGGTTTCCACCATCTGCGTAATATCCCGGATCACCTGCCCATCAATCTTCTCGCCCGGTGTTATAACTGCAATTCCAGGTGGATATGCATATACATAATCTGCCGCTATGCTTCCTTCCGCCTCTGCCAGCTTCTCTCTGCTGCTATCCAGTCTCCACGCTGCTCCCGGCGTCATAACCTGCTCCGGCAGATGAAACCCTGTACTACATAAAACGGCATTCTCCATATCCGGTAGCACCGACATGGAATCTGCATGGTTCATCTGATCTGCATTTCTTCCTGCTTTATCCGCTGCTTCTGTCAGCTCCGAATCTATATGTTTCAATATCTCATAGAGATGCTCAAATGCCTTTTTCTTATCTGCAAATGAGGTCATCAGGATCACATGATGCGTTCCTGCCATCTCAACCACCTGCTGATATTCCGCCGCTAATACATGCGCAAGCCACGGTCCTGTAGCCGGAATGTCGTTCCGGCTGTCCGTTCCCGGTTCTGCCGGGTGCACACCTGATACAGTAAATACAAGCTTACCTTTATCATAAGCATAACATGTCTGCTTCGGTTGTAACAGTCTGATATGCCTCAGTTCCTTACATTTTTTTCGAAAATGCTTTAGTCGTTTTCTATATGCATCAAATACTTCCGGATGATTCCCCGCATATACGACTGCTTTCTCCATGCTCTGTGTGAACAGATAAGAGGGTGATGATGTCTGAAAAATATGCAAATACCGCTCCACCTTCGGAACCAGCTCCTTTCGGTTCACATGAAGAAGTGCTGTCTGTGTCAGTGAAGGAAGCGTCTTATGTGTACTCTGTATGACCAGATCTGCTCCTGCTGCGACCGCTGACAGATTTCGTTTCGGCATAAACGGGAGATGTGCTCCATGTGCCTCATCTACGATCAATGGAATATTATATGGCTCAAGCACATTTTTAATCCCACAGATATCTGATATCACGCCCTCGTACGTTGGGGATGTGATAACAACCACAGCCGGCAGCCTGTCCGTTTTTTTTAGTTCATTTAATGCCTGTTCCATCTGTTCCGGTGTGATATCTGCAAATATATCCGTTCCCGGCAGCAACTCCGGTACGACATATTCCGGCTTCAGATTCAGAAGACTGACTGCATGGCAAACCGATTTGTGACAATTCCGTCCCATCAACACAGATGCCCCCTCCGGTGCACAGGCATACAGGGCTGTCAGGATGCCTCCGGTGGCTCCATTTACCATCATATAGGTTTTCTCCGTACCATAAAACCGCTGCATCTGCTCCAGACTGTCCTTCATGAACAGCTCCGGTTCATGAAGATCGTCCAGCCCTTCTGCTTCCGTAAAATCCCGGAGAAACATATTTTCCCAGAAATCATCTTTAAATACATCCTGCCTTTTATGTCCCGGCATATGCCATGGGTAATAATCCCCTTTCCTGTATCTGTCCAGATATTGATTAATATATTCTTTCAAGCTGATCTCTCCTGTTCTATAAGAAGAAAGACCGGAGAATCTTATCTGCAAAAAATCCCTGTTCTCTGCAAATAAAACCATCCAGTCTCCATCCTTCATCTTTAGCTGCCAATTATATTATGTATCATTTCCAGCTGACTGCGAAGTGCTTCTACATCGATCTGCCCCGGTGCAGAAGGGATTCCCGCAGTTGCGAATGAGATACAATTTCCGTACATTTCTCCGGTCGTTCTTGTGGATACGCCAAGCTCACCCATCGAAATAACGATCAATGGTGTCTGATTTCCAGATTCCTGAAGCTCCTTTGCAGCCTGCATCATATCAACAACCTGCGAGCCATCTTCCGGCATCATTGCAATCTTTGCAATATCTGTTCCGGTATTGATCATATCTTTAAACCGGTTTACGATCTGCTCCATCGGTAGCGTAGTCTTAAAATCATGATTCGATACAATAACCTTTACGCCATGTGCATGTGCTGTCTCGATCACTTCCGTCACGAATGGAATATCATAGAAATATTCTACATCGATCAGATCCGCATATCCGCTTTTGATCACATGCAGAAGCATTTCCCGGTACTGATCCGGTGTAATATCATGACTGCCGCCTTCACTTCTGGTACGAAATGTGAAAATGATCGGGAACTCAGATAACTTATCCTGAATCTTTTCCAGCGTCTTTGTTAATATATCCATATCCAGACAGTCCTCAAAGCAGTCTGCCCGGAATTCTACCAGATCTGTCTTAGATCTTTTGATCGTACGGATCTGCGCATCTACATCATAGTCTGTCGGTGCAACCATCGGTACGCAGATCTTAGTTGCGCCCTCACCGATCCTTACCCTTTTCACTTCTACTACATTCATATTATCTGTGCTCCCGGAATTCTTTTCTCCTGCTATTTCTGTATATCAATGACCTGATCATTTACAAGCTCATCTGCTATGGCTGTTATATCTGCCTTTACTTCTTCGCCTTCTCCGTCTGCCCATACATTGACATTTACAACCAGGTAATCCTTGTCGTTGACAGGATAGAAGTAATAATAATCACGGGTATTTGTTCCGTAAACTTCTGAATTTATTACATAGCAGTCCAGCGTCTGGCCATTTGCACCTGTAACCTGCTCCATCTTCTCATCAACTACTTTGCCATCTTCTCCAAGATAATCAAAATATGCTTTAAAGTTCTCGCATTCTTTTTCTTTATCACAATCCGGTGTCAGTGTGTAGTATACATTGTACTTATCATTGTAAATATCAACTTCAGAATCATCTGCATATCCACGGTCATAGCCGGACGGATCCTTGATCGCGATCGTATAGCTGTCGCCTGACATCTTGATGCCGGAATAGTCCTGATCATCAATATCAGCACTGTCTACGACCATCTCAGAATCATCCTCAATGTCTGAGATATCTCCAAGATCAATATCAGAAGATGTCAGATCTCCAAGACTGATATCATCCTTTATATCTGCTGATGAACCAAGTGCCTTTTTCCATGCAGATACGATCTTTTCCAGATTGTCTGTGTTCATATTATTCTGCATGTAATCATCTGTCATTTCTGTATAATCGATCACATTCTTGGAAGAATCCGGTGCCTTAATCTCAGCACCAAGATCACCTAATTTAATCTCACCGCTCAGATCTGCATATACGGTAGAATCACCGTTTGTTACCTTCAGGGAATCTATAGCAACTGTATAGGACTTTCCTTTGTTGATGTCCTTCAGGCTTCCTGTCAGATCATAAGCAAATACAGGCTGTTCTGCTGCAGAAACTGTCATATGGCTCTCAAATGCATTTGTTGATTTTACAAATGAACTGTTCTGTGTAAGAGTTGCGGTCGTTTCTCCATTTACAACAACTGTCTCTTCCAGCTTCTTTGTATATGAACCCTTGCCATTCTCACTCTTGTCACTGATCGTAACAGATGCAAGTTCTTCTTCATCCTTTGTAACAGAAAGCACTGCATAGATATCATCAGCCGGACTGTCTGTACCCATAAAGTCAACTGCCAGTGAAGCCTCCGCATTAAGTACAGTAAACTTGTAATCCATACCCAGTTTAACAACTTCATTATGCTTTACATATACATTTAATACAAAATCTCTTGAGAACAGCATACCATAATAGGTTGGTACATAATTAAATATCTGTGCAAGATCTGATCTTGTTATGTCAGCAGACTCAAGCTGCTCATCTGTTATAAATTCAGATGCATATGCATTCAGATAATTGCATAATGCAGTAACATATGCCTTTACATCTGCAGTTGGGAGTGTAACTGTATACTGTTTACAGGAAACAGAATCTCCATTGTGGTTCTCTACTGTTACATTTCCGACCTTATCAAAAGAAATTGCTTTCTTAAGCTCTTCATTTGCAGGAGTCATATATTTCTCATACAGCTCTTTCACTTTATTCTGTGTATCTGTATCAAGATCAGATGTGTCAAGTGCATCCATCATAGATGCCAGATCCATTTTAAACACATCATTGTATAATTCCGGCAATTCAAAATAGATCACCCGGTCAACACAATACACACTTGCGGATAATGCCTGATCTGCGATTGAAAGAGTACCATTCAGATTCATATTATATGAATTGTCACTCTGCTTCTCAAATGCACCATTCAGATCCAGATTAGATCCTGCGATACCATCCATCTGATAGATACTATTGACTGTCATATCGACATCAAAATCCATCTTGTCATCACTGAATTCTGAAATACCGGTTGCTTCCTCCACCGGAGATTTATCTACCGTATCAGTAATTGTTTTCTTGATCGAACTCTTGATCACTTCTTCCGGTGTTTTTCTTACAAGGAAGAATACAACAGCAACAATTGCAGCAACTAATACCACTGCGATAAGTGAGATCAATGCGATCTTGCCGCCTTTTTTCTTCTTTGGTGCAGGAACCTGATATGGAACCTGATCTCCATATGCATTCATTTCCGGCTGTACATAACCGCCATTGCCTGCGTCTGCATTATAGTCTGCATAGCCACCCATATTCGGATCCGCATTATAACTGCCATATGCATTTCCATTTGGATCTGCGTTATAACTGCCATATGCATTTCCATTTGGATCTGCGTTGTAACCGCCATATGCATTCCCATTTGGATCTGCGTTGTAATTGGCATATTCCCCATTATTCGGAGCTGCCTGATAACCGTCTGGATTTTCTGGAAATCCCTGATTCATATTATTTTCGTCCATTTGTCTTTCCTTTCATAATAAATATGTTACAGAAATCAGCTTTCTGTTTATATTTGCCTTAAGCCCTGACAAATCTTACATTAGTAGATATCTCCGGATTTGTCAAAGCATTTGCCTGATTTTAATTTACTTTTAATACCTCTATATTCCTTTAATCCTCATCAGACAAGCCAATCTGCCCGATCAGGCTCTTCGGAACATACGCCTCCACGAAAATGCCATCCTCCAGATATTCTTCTGTGATCATTTCGCCATATTTCCGGATAAGCCCCGGTTTTCCCGCTTCCTGATAGGAAAATGTATGGCGGATATAGGTTTTCTGCTCCCGGAGAACTTCTTCGATCACCGACAACAGCTCCGGTATACCTGCTCCGGTTCTTGCCGACATATAAACCATACGATCCGCTCTCAAATCCTTGATCGATGACTGATCGGCATCCTCCGGCAGCTTATCGATCTTGTTAAATACCGTGATCACCGGCCGGCCTTTCTCCTCATCAATATTCAACTGTCTGAGCGTTGTATATACTGTAGCAACATGATCATCCCAGTTCGGATCCGATGCATCCACCACATGAAGGATCACATCACTGTATCTGGCTTCTTCCAGTGTTGACTTGAATGCCTCTACCAGATGATGCGGAAGTTTTCGGATGAATCCGACTGTATCCGTAAATAACACCTGCTGCCCCGCCGGAAGCTCCGCATTCCTTGTTGCAGGATCCAGTGTTGCAAATAGCTTATCTTCCTCCAACACTCCGGCATCCGTCAGTTTGTTCAGCAGAGTGGATTTTCCTGCATTCGTATATCCTACGATGCTGATAACCGGGATTCCGGTCCGGCTTCTCTGCTTTCGCTGCTCCGTCCGTCGGTTTTCCACCTGCCGCAGATCCGCTTTCAGCTTGGATATACGGTCTCTGATCACTCTTCGGTCGATCTCCAGCTTTTTCTCACCAGGTCCTCTGGTTCCGATTCCACCACCCAGACGTGACAGGGAATCCCTCATTCCGACCAGTCTGGTCGCACGGAACTTCAACTGTGCAAGCTCGACCTGCAGCTTGCCTTCATAACTGCCTGCATGTGCCGCAAATATATCAAGGATGACCATTGTACGATCCATAACCTTGATCTCCAATGCATCCTGCAGATTCATCAACTGTGCCGGCGACAGCTCATCGTCACACACCACTCCGGTCGCATCATACATTGCGATCATGCTCCGAAGCTCTTCTACCTTTCCTCTTCCAAGATACAGGTCACTGGCTGCCCGGTCCCTGCTCTGGATCAGACGTCCAACCGACTGTGCTCCTGCTGTCTTTAACAGCTCCTCCAGTTCGTCCAGCGACTTTTCTGTTTCAGAAACCTCCACACCATCCATCGCTGCAGCAAACAGGATAACCCGTTCCTCTGTTTCCGCCAGAACCTCGTAGCCGGATTTCTGTTCATTTTCTGACTTAATCTCCAATTATGCTTCTCTCCTTTATATCAGGATATCTTCAACTATTGTTTATTCCAGTTCGATCCATATTGTATAACTTTCGGATCGGTTGCCTGCCGCATCTTCTGCGTAACAGGATATCTCATAGCTTCCCGGTATATCCTCCACCCTGGAAAGATCTATAACAAGCTCTGCATCCTCTGTTGTATCCTTCTCTGGTGTCCATCTGTATTGGATGATCTGTTTCTCATTGTCATAAGCAGTAATATTTCTGGCGATCAGGTCTGCCAGTTCTTCTTTATCTCCATGATATCCGGCCAGATATAACCGGTCTGGCAGCATCGTAATAACCGGAGCTTCTGTATCAACAACCCGGATAAATATATCCCGCTCTATTTTCTTTCCATTGTCATAGAAAGAATACGCTAACTTATATTCCCCCGGTATCTGATTATCCACTGTACCATCTACCATAAGCCGGTCTGTTACATTCTGTCTGTCCGATGAAAATGCCATGACCCCTGTTCTGCTGTCAAATGGTTCACCAATCTTGATCGTATGATCCTCTGCGCCATAGATCGCTGCCGTTCCTTCATACGGGCTGTCATCTGCCGTATCTGTCGGATCCCATCCGGTTTCAGACACATCTGGCTGCTGCGGTCTGCCAAGCGGTCCCGGATAGTCACTGTTAAACAGATAAACCTGTGTTCCCGGCAGACAGTTCTCATAGATCCACTTGACATCTGCCACACATAACCGGATACAGCCAAGGGATGCACCCTCACCAAGCTTGTTATATTCCCATGTTTCCAGCTTATCATGTTTATTTTCTGTATATGGCACAGAATGGAAATAAATTCCTCCATGGATCTGATATGCATATTGTCCATATACATTTCCCTGCAGGAACGCCCATTCCAGACGCTTCTCTGTCGTCGTAAACAATCCGACCGGTGTTGTATCATCCAATGAGATCGAGCACCGCATTGCTCTTACCGGCACTGTATAATGTCCCTCATCATCCAGACTGTATACCGTTACGATATTCAGTGTCCGGTTGATCCTGATCGCATAAGGCATCCCGTTATCATCCAGCCGCAGACCGTTATATTCCTGTTTCTGCGGAAGCTCTGCAACTTCAAGGATCTCTGCCTCTCTTGTCAGATGAAGTACCTCCTGCAAGGTCTCTGTTTCCTGCCCGGTTCCATCCTCCGGTGTTGCCTCTTTATATATGGATATCTTTCTTCTGCTTGTTTCTCCTGCTCTTGTAACAGCCATCACTCCGATACCCACCAGTACCAAAATGTAGACTGCAAAAAATAAAAATCCTTTTTTCTTCATATGTGACCAGACCTTCCAGTTATTTTATTCTAGCATATAACTATTTTATCAAATCTAAATTTATCTTACATATCCGGTTACCCGGTTTTGCTGCGCATTCATTTTCCTGTATCAGAAATCATTTTCTTCCACAAACCGTCATTTTCACTAAATTACCTAGATCATTTTCTCCATACCTTTTTGCCGTATAAGCTATTTACACTTTTACAAAAATGTATATAATTCTATAAAGCAGAAAGGAGGATGCAGCAATTTTTAATGCTGCCGTTTATATATATGAAAGATTTAACCGAAGGAAAACCAATAAAAGTAATCTGGCTCTACGCTCTTCCAATGATCCTGGGTCAGATCGCACAGCAGCTTTATAACTTCTGTGACTCCGCTATCGTCGGAAACTGTATCAATCCGGAAGCACTTGCCGCAGTTGGAGCGACCAGTGTTATTTCCAACACCCTGATCGGCTTCTTAAACAGTGCCACTCTGGGTCTGTCCATACCGATTGCCCGATATTTTGGTGCGCAGGATAAGAAAAATATGAGAAAATGCATCGGTGTTTCTGCCATTCTCACACTTGTCTCCGCCATTGTACTTACCATCGTAGGATTACTGTTTATCTATGACCTTTTGGTGCTTCTTGATACACCTGAGAAAATTATACATATGGCTGACAACTACGTCAAATATATTTTAGCCGGACTGATCTTCTCCGCTGTTTATAATTTTGGCGCAAATCTGCTGCGTGCTGTCGGTGACAGCAAAACACCGCTTATCTTCCTGAGCATATCCGTTGTATTAAATATCGGTCTGGATCTGCTGTTCATTCAGGTCTTCCAGTCAGGCGTTGCTGGTGCTGCCATCGCAACTGTCATCTCGCAGGCAGTCGCAGGAATTGCATGTTTTATCTATATATTTACAAAGTGTCGTTTTCTGATTCCGGAAAAAGACGAATTCCGTGTTGCCCGTGCAGATTTTAATGATCTGGTACAGTCCGCTCTGGCTATGGGCTTCATGAGCTGCATCGTTAATTTCGGTACTGTCACCTTACAGAGTTCGATCAATAAATTAGGAACAAATATCATTACCGCACATACGGCTGCCAGAAAGATCTTCGACATTCTGGATGTCGTTCTCTATATCATCGGAAATGCAGTTACAACATTTGTCAGCCAGAATCTGGGTGCAAAGCGGATCGACCGTGTAAAAACAGGTGTCCGTGCCGGCATCATTATCAATACGATCGCAACCACGATCATCATTCTGATCGGATTCCCTGCTTCCCCGCTTCTGATCCGGCTGATCGCAGGAACAAATGACCCGGCAGTCATCGATCCGGCAGTTATGTATATAAGGATCAGCGTCTGCTGCTTCTATGTCCTTGGACCTTTATTTGTTCTCCGCTGTGCAATGCAGGGTATGGGAAGAAAGATCGTACCGGTTCTTTCCAGTACCATGGAAATGGTAGGAAAAATCCTTGCTGTTCTGTTCCTTGCTCCTGCACTTGGCTATCTCGGTGTTGCGATCACAGAACCGATCATCTGGGCAGCCTGCACGCTTATGCTTACGATCATGTACCTGTCCAATCCTCCGGAGAAAATGTTTGCTTCTATTTCAAGATCTTCTTCAGCATATGAACACGATTAAATGGGAATGAGAAATAATATCCGTCTGCAAAATCATCTGTCATCGCCATGAATTCTCTGGCGATCTGGGCACCACAGGCTTCTCCTTCTTCCCGGCTCATATCTTCCCGGTATCGTTCTATGACCGTATCCGGTATCTCAATACCGGTCATTTCATTTTTCATAAATACCGCATTTTTACGGCTGACAAGGGGCATCAATCCAACCAGGATCGTTGCCCCGGTTTCTTTTTTCATCTGCCTTATAACATCTGCCTGCTCGGCTGAAAAGATCGGCTGTGTCATAAAGAAGGTCGCTCCCGCTGCCATTTTTCTTCTGATCCGTTCTGTTTCTGCCTTGGTATTCATCCGGTTGTGATTGATCGCCCCGCCATAGGTAACCGGATGGTCGGTAAATGTATCACTGTTCATCTCCTGAACAATCTTCATCATTCCAACCGAATCAAAGTTAAATACACTCTTTGTTGTCTGACGGAACAGTATCGGAACCGGATCCCCTGTCAGCAAAAGGAAGTTCGTGATATGGTTCAGGCTCGCGCCAAGGATCGTAGAACGGATTGCAATCGCATTCTTATCCCGACAGCAGATATGCGGCATTACACATAATCCGGTCTCCAGCCTGATCTTCTCTGCCATCAATACGGAATCCGCTCTGGTTCTTCCGGATGGGGAATCCGGGAAAGTTACAACATCGACCTCTGCATTTTTTAATATATGCGCCGCATCTAATAGCTTTTCATCATTTGCATTCAATGGTGGCACCAGTTCAACTGCGATCAGTTTGTGGGCAGGCTCTTTCACACGGCGTTCCATAAATCCATATGCCGGATGCTCAGGGGCAGTAATCTTCTCTGCCTAACCGGATGATCGGCTGATATGCCTGCTGCGATCCTTCGGATATACTCCGGTGTTGTACCGCAGCAGCCGCCAAAGATACCGACATCAAGAGCTGCGATCTCTTCCATCTTCTCAGTAAAATATTCTGCATTATCTGTGAATGTCAGACGATTGTTCAGATACTTCGGGTATCCGGAATTTGGAAACACCGACAGAAATGTCGTATCGTCCGGTGCGATCTTCCGGATCAGCTTCTCCATATGTCCGGGACCGACACCACAGTTTAAACCGGTACCATCAATATACGGGCAGGCATTTGCCTCTGCGATCAGACGTTTTGCAGACAGCCCTGTATTGCTGTAACCAAACTGATTCACGCTGAAATGTACCAGGATCGTACAGTCATGGTTTTCTTTCAGATATGTAACCGCCGGAAGGATCGTTTCGAGCTCCGGGAAGGTCTCAAATAACATGATATCGATTCCTTGACTGAGCAATGTTTCTCCAATCGCAATATATTCCTGTGTCAGCCGGTCAGAATGCAGCATACCTTCGACAGGGATCGGTCCGATATCACCTGCAAGATAAATTTCCCGATCCACTTTGCCTGCTGCCATTTTTGCACACATAACCGCTGCACGGATATTCTCTTTCACTTTTTCCATATCAGCAGAAAGACTCTTTGTATTTGATGCAAATGTATTCGTCCGGACAAACTGTGCGCCGGCCTCTATATATTCTGTATGGATCCCGATAACACGCTCCGGCGCTTTTATATTAGCAAGCTCCGGAAGATTGGAAAGTCCTGCACCATTTTCAGCCCTGCTCCCATCCCCATATAACGATATATAATAAGTACCAAACGCTCCATCTGCAATGATACGTTTTGTCTGTATGTATTCCTTTAATTTCATAAAAATCTGCTTATCTCCTTGTTCGTTTCAAAATCCGACTTGCACAACATTATAAATCAAAAAATGATCTGCATGCAAGTCTGTCATTTCTGACTATCCTGCATACAGATCATTTCATTTAATCAGAACATTATGATACCTTTATCATCTGCTCTTTTTCTGCAACGTACTTCATCATCCGAAGCACATAGGATGGCATCTTTCTTTTTCCTGCCTCCCAATCCTGCACGGTACGATATGGAATCCCATAATAGTCACAGAACTTTTTACGGTTCATTCCCATACTGTCTCGAAGTTTCCGGACTTCATTTCCATATACTTCTCTCTCATCCATTCTTGTTTCCTCCTTAACCCATTTGTATTCGTCCCCAAAACCAATACAGCATCAGTTTACAAAAATACCGGTCAATTTGCAATAGTCCCTACAAAAATGTCCCGTTTTCTGTCTTATTTTACCGTTTTTTAATCGTTTCAGGAATATATTGAACCCAGACTCCCTTATCAGAGTCAGATCAACTGTCTGTTTTTTGCTTCCAGTACTGCACCAGCTTTATCTTTTACACCTAACTTTTTATACGCCTGTGCCATATGATATTTTACATTTGCTTCCGTCATATCGAGCTGCTCTGCAACCTGTATTCTGGAATATCCTTCTGCCAGAAGTTTAATGATACGGATACCGGTTTCATTTAACCGGACCTCAGCCTTTCCTGCTTTGAGATACCCCGGATACGACTTTGCAACATTCTCCGTTTCCTTCATTACCTGTCTGTAATACTGGCGGTGTGTTTTCACCAGTTCTGCATCCTCCTCTGCCTTACCTTCGTCATCCGGAAATGCCTGTAGCAATGGATATATAGCCGCTCCTTCTCTGGATATCACCCTTACAAAATGGTACTCTTCCGCTTCTGCAAGACCTTTCTGAAGAACCACTTTCCAGTCATCATTTCCCATCCGGTACAAAGTAACCGCCATCAACAGATTACATTCTATCCGGATATAAGTACGCTTCATGACATCTGCATAATATTGCAGCTTTACTAGCAGATTATATGCCTGATCATATTTTCCACGCTGGATATATACCCGCACCTTCGTTATATATAAGAAACGCTCATAGATCGAAAATTCCACATTTTCATCTGCCGTCTGTTCCATCCATCGGTTCACTTCTGACCACTCGCCCTTGTACAATGCACACCGGATCAGAAATGCCTGTATATTCGGAAGTAGCTTTTCTGCACCTTCCTTTTCTGCTTTTTCATAAAAGCTGCGCAGAATCTCTTCTGCCTCCTGAACTTTTCCATTTATGATATGCAGCCATGCCAGGATTCCATCTGCTACAAAGCACTGCTCGATCTTGCCGCCTGCTTCTGCCTGCATCCGTCCTTTATTTGCAAGGACAGCAACCTCGTAATTGTCTTCGCCTTTTTCAAAAAAGCTCTCTGCCAATGCCAGATTGACCAACCCTTTGCCGTATTTGCCAAGGACAAATTCCACAAGCTTACCTATCTTGCCTGCCAGTTCGCGGTCTTTTTTGCTCCATTCACAGAAATCCTTGCCGCCGTTCATCATTGATGGCTGGTTGGATGTAACTGATAATTCTCCAAGCGTTGCCTGCCGGTCAAATACCAGCCGGTATGCCTGCTTCATAATATTGACCATATCCACAGAACCTCTGTGCGGCAATCCGATCTCCAGATACAACAGATTATTTTTTGCGATTCTCCGGCTACTGCCCTGATGACTGTCTGCATATGCCTGCAGTTCCTGATACCACCGTTCACTTTCTTCCGGATTCAGCAATAGCGATTGCAGCATACTCATGCCACACATAAGCTCCGGACTTTTTTTCACGCTCTCTTCCGGCAGTGCGAGATAATATTGCTTCAATTCATAAAAATATGCGCTGTTTGGTGATTTTCTTGCATTGTCGATCAGGATAGAAAGCATCCGTTCTGTTGAACCTGCTTTCTCATACATTGTAAGTGCCTGCATTGGATCACCAGCTAACTGATAGAACAGTCCAGCATTTTCATATACATTTTTTATCTGTTCCTTTGTGTACTTTCTGTGCATCCTGCGCTGCATGGATAACCGCATATGATCTCGAAGCTTATAGATTTTTTCTCCATTTGCTCCCATCTGTTCATCTAAGAAATTACCCATCCATCTTGCATGTTCGATCAAATTTTCTGCATCATTTGTTCCTGTGATCATCTCTGCCAGACGAACCGTAAATGTATCCACGATCGATATCTTCATCAAGAATTCCTGCATACGGATATCCCACTTGTCGTATACATGAAATTCCAGATAATTCCACATCTGCTCTATTACTTTTCTGGAATATTCATCATACTCTGAATCAGTCAGTCCATTTGTATATCCCAGTTCATAATACATGGACATTGCCACGCACAATGCAAATGCCATACCTCCGGTTTCGCGTGACAGACGCTGCTTCTGGGCTTCTGTTAAAACCATCTGTGTCTGTTCCACATATTTTAATATAGCCTGCATGTCCATAATAAGCATGGTTTCATCTATGATATAGAAGCCTTCCCGAAACCGGATCGTGGTAAGCCACGGCGGAACCGGACATCGTCCTGACAAGATCACCCAGACATCTTCCCTCACGATCAACCGGAAAATAGCATCCTGGATCGCATCATCTTCTTCCCAGATCAACTCATGCAGATCATCGATCACTATGATCTTCCGCACCGCTCCTTCCGGAATCTGAAGTTCCTCCGGTGTTATCGTTCCTGCATGAAGCATTTTGTATTTTCTCTTTCCCAGATAGCGAGTGATCAGGGTGCTTTTTCCTGTTCCACTGACTCCATATATGTACGCGGTTACATTCTCATCATCTGCTGTCTTTAATAACCGCCACGCTTTTTTCGGTTTGATATAACAGTCTTTTTCTATTGATCCAGTTCCGTTCATAACCGCTGTCCTTTCGTTTGTTTCTTCTTCTCCGTGAATAACTGCGATTTCTCCGTTCTTCGAACTCCCGAAATTGCCTCAGCCATTC
>OGHH01001777.1_pt1 | contig 14313 bp, 10 predicted proteins | sample 1571471 | NCBI WGS metagenome assembly OGHH01 (sample SAMEA2581936, study PRJEB24529) | metagenome | biome: Human gut stool | place: China | collected 2011
AATCATATGGATATGAAGAATTCATAGAGGGAATTAAACCGATTATTGATGAGAATAAGCAAGATATTGGATATACGATAGAATCAGGAGTGTTCAAGGAGTTTTGTGAAAATGCGAAAAGCATTGTTCGAACAAAGAACGGTGATTCTATTGATGCAGGGGCTAGAATATGGAAGTTAACCATTATGAATGGAGATCTGAATCAAGTAAAACAGGAATGCTTTGAAGAAAATAATGTTCGAATGGGATTTGACATAGATTCAGATGAAGCGCGTTCTTTTGTGGAAGATGTGAAGCTTGGCGATATTATTTTGTCATTTAAAACTCGAAAGACAATTGACGGAATTGCAATAGTAACAGATGAAGCAGCTGTGCTGCAAGATAAGAGTATGTATAAGACTGCAAGAGCAGTGAAATGGCTTGCAAAAAATATTGATGAGGATATTACTGATATAAATAATGGTAAGTTACTTCATAGAATGACTTTTGCAAAAGTCCCTAATATGAATGTAAAGGATGTTATTAAGTTAGCAGAGAAAGTAAATCCAGGCTTAGAAAGTACAGTGATTGAAGAAAATACAGAGCCACACGTATTTATTATTGATGAAATTAACAGAGGAAATATCTCAAAAATATTCGGGGAATTAATTACATTAATTGAAAGTACAAAGAGAGCTGGGATGTCTGAATCAGCATCAGCTATATTACCATATTCAGGAGATGAATTTAGTGTACCATCTAATGTGTATATACTTGGAACAATGAATACAGCAGACAGATCAATTGCATTGATGGATACAGCCCTTCGTAGAAGGTTTCAGTTTATTGAAATGATGCCGGATTCTGATGTGCTTAGAAAGATTCATGCTGATAAGGTAGAGGATCTGGATGTGGCAGCAGTGCTTGATAAGATCAATGAAAGAATCACATTTTTATATGATAGAGAACATACAATTGGACATGCATTCTTTACCGGACTTAAGGATGATGCATCACTTGCAAAGTTGCAGTCCATATTTGAGAAATCCGTAATTCCATTATTACAAGAATATTTCTATGAGGACTATCAGAAGATACAGTTTGTTTTAGGCGATAACGCAAAGAGTGATGATAGTTTGAAGTTTATTCTTGATGAGAAAGTAGTGGCAAAGAATATTTTCAAAGGTAACGTTGAAGATGTGATTGATCTTCCGGAAAAGAGATACTCAATCAATAAGGTAGCCTTTAGCAATATCAACAGCTATAAGGAAATTTTGTAAAGTGTGGTGATAGCATGGGTAAACCGTTTGAGGTAAAAGAGTTTGATTCCATTATCTGCAATGCGGATTATAAGGATGATGAAAAATATAAATATTTGAATCAGAAAGAATTCGAAAATCTGGTGGCGTTTATCCATGAGTTTACTGGAGACGCAGATAGTGCAGACGCGTTAGATTTTATGAAGATAGGCTACCTACGTAATGTTGGAGAAGTGGTTTCTATAAAGAACTACGTTGGCTTGATTCAAATGAAGAATGGCTTCCAGATTCAGGTACTTCCAAAGATATCGTTTGGAGAGGAAGATGAAGGAAATGTTCAAACCAAGAGAGTTTTCCTTAGAATGCTTCGAAGCATGAAGGATTTTCCAAGCAAGGTGTTTAATGATGCTTCATTAAAAGTTGATCAGATGAATTTGTATGAACTGTTCATCAATATGTATCTACAGGAAGTGAGACAGTTGGTGAAACGCGGGATAAAGTCAAATTATGTCGGTCAGGAAGATAATTTGCGCTATTACAAAGGAAAACTGCTTGTAAATCAGCAGGTGAGGGCAAATTTGGCCCACAAAGAGCGCTTTTACGTAGCCTATGAAGAATTCCATCCCAATAGGGCAGAAAACCGGCTTGTAAAGGCAACACTCGCAAAGTTACAGAAATTGACGACAAGTGCAGAAAACTCAAAAGAGATAAGACAGCTACTAACAGCTTTTGAAATGGTGGATGTTTCAGTAAATTATGCGAAGGACCTTTCACAGGTGGTTATTAATAGAAATACCAAGGATTATGAAATGCTTATGCAGTGGTCAAAGGTATTTCTGATGAATAAGAGTTTTACTACATTTTCCGGCGCAACAGCATCAAGAGCATTGTTATTTCCGATGGAGTCTGTATATGAAAGTTATGTGGCCAAACAGATGAAAAAAGTTATGAGCCCGGAAGGTTGGGAGGTTTCCAGCCAGGATAAGGGACATTATCTTTTTATGGAACCAAGGAGACAGTTTGCACTGAGACCGGATATTGTTATGAAAAGAGGAGAGCGTACAGTAATTCTGGATACCAAGTGGAAAAGTCTCGTTGATAACGAAAGAGTAAATTATGGTATTTCACAAGCGGATATGTATCAGATGTATGCATACTCCAAGAAATATAACACTCCTGAAATATGGTTGTTATATCCGATGAATGATGAAATGAGAAATCATTCTCCAATCCGGTTTGAAAGTGGAGATGGAACAACAGTAAATTTGCATTTTGTTGATGTCGATAAAATAGAAGATAGCTTGCAGAAACTGAAGGATAAATTGATATAGATGATAAAGGAGAGAAGTACAATGGATGGTTTAACATTGCTGTCCCAGAGGGATAATATCGAAGAAGCATTTAAATCTCTGATAAAAAGTGGTCGTCCTGATATTCGAGACGATGAAAATAAAAATTTGTTGCCACAATTATATGTGGATTTGTTTGAAAATGATTATTTCTTAAAACAAGCATTAGATGGAAACCATGCTATTTTTAAGGGGCGGAGGGGAACTGGAAAGTCTACTATTTTTTTACAAGCAGAAGAAAAACTCAAAGGAAAGAAAGGTGTAATATCAGTATACATAAATTTACAATCTTGCTACGAGGAAATTAGAACATCAAATAGTGAAGAACAGGAGCTGATGAACAAATATAATGTCTATTTGAAGTTTTTTTATCAAATATTAGAGAAAATAAAAAATGATTGTAAGAAGATTTTTCAAGATAAAGATATTGAAAAACTCTTTGAGGAAATAAAAAAAGGTGAATACATAGATGAAAATTTCAGAAGAACAATGCAGTTCACTACAAATAGTGAAAAAAACACACAGTTTAGTCTAAATGCGAATACAGATAAAAAAGCAGAGGCGGGACTGTCTTTCGCGCAAAAGAATGCAACAGAAGAACAACATACAAGACAAGAAATGCGTATTTTCTCCATAAATACGGTTTTAAATAAAATGAAAAAGATATTAGATAAACATTCAGTGACGAAAGTATATCTATTTTTAGATGATTTTAGTGAATTGACAAAGGATTCACAGAAATTGATAGTAGATTCCTTAATATCGCCAATTATTTCTTCTTATAATGATGTTTTTGTTATTAAACTCGCGGCATATCCATATAGGATATATTTGGGGAATATAGACTCGTCGAAAATAGTATCATATTCTCTTGATTTTTATGATGTATATGAGAAAACATCAACGAACTACAAAAATGTTGAAGCGTCAGGAATTGATTATATAAAGAGAACGCTGAAAAAGAGAATTTCAGTATACACGAATGGTCAATTAGACGCAGACGATATTTTTGATACTGCTAAAGAGAAAATAGATATATACTATAAAACGTTATTCTATGCATCCGCAGGCATCCCGAGAAGCCTTGGTTATATTTTGAAGTACAGTTTTCTTAATTCTATCAATAAAGGAAATGGTATCACGATTGCAGATTTAAACAATGCATCTAAAACATATTTTGTAAACAATATATTGGCAGACTTTTGCAACGACAGTAGATATAAGGAATCCTTTTTTGATGAGAATAAGATTCTTACACAAATGACACAAAAGAAATTGATGGATGACTTAATAGAAATGGCAAAAACAATAAAAAGAGGTTTGATAGAAAAATACACAGGAAAACAAAGTATAAAAGATATATATAAGCAGACTCTAGAAATGTATAAATCTGGTATAACATATTGGCTTCCAACATCGCATTTCTATATTGATAAAGAGATTGAAAGCATTTTACAAACGTTAGAGTTGTATTATATTGTAAGCAAGTTTAATGAAGGAAGTAGTAGAAAGCCCGGCATCAGGGTATCTTATTACGGATTGAATTATGGATTGTGCTTGGAAAATCAAATAGATTATGGCAAGCCTGAGATTAGAAGAGCATATGATTATTGGAGACAGGATGAATTTGATTATACTGATTTTATACCAGCAGCCATAAATGCTGTTGAAGTTCCAAAATGTAGTAATTGTGGTTATGAATATAAAGATAAAGCCGAATATGAAGTTGCTAAAAAATTTGGATTCTGCTTAAACTGTCAAGGAAAGAATTGTATTCAGGAAGTAAATCAATTAGAAGAAATCATGAAGGAGCAGATAGCAAAGTGGAAATCGGAAAGCTTGCCTGATATAGAAATTGATATACTGCGTGTTTTATACAATAATAGACAGCATGAAATGTCTGCGGTAGAGATCGGAAATGAAGTTGATCGGCATCATTTGGCAATAACAAAGATAATGGAAAAACTGTCAAAAAGAGACTATGTATCATATGTCACAAGAGATAAAAGATACTATTCAATTAAGGAAAAAGCAATTTCAATATTTTTTAATGATGTAATGGAGACAGTAGAAAATGAAAACAGTTAAAGTAGTTGCTGCAGTTATTTGTGATTCTGTAAAGAAAAAGCGTAAAATATTTGCTACAGCCAGGGGATATGGAGAGTTCCAAGGTCAATGGGAGTTTCCAGGAGGAAAAATAGAAGAAGGCAAAACATCTCAACAGGCTTTGGAACGGGAGATTAAAGAAGAATTGGATACAGAGATTAAAGTATATGATTTAATAGATACTATTGAATATGACTATCCAAATTTTCATCTTTCAATGGACTGCTTTTGGTGTGAGACAATAACTGGAGAGCTGGTACTGAAGGAAGCAGAAGCTGCTAAGTGGTTAAGCAGGGATGAGCTGAATTCTGTTCGGTGGTTACCGGCAGATCTAATGTTGATAGAGAAAATAAAAAAATATTTGGAGGTGGAATTGCATGAGTGAATCAAAAAAAGTGGTTGCAAAGCGTAGACCAACTAAAGGTGAAGATAAAATACGTAAAATACAAATGCTCAAAGAAACTGCTAATAATGCTATAAGTGATGCAACGGAATTTGATAAAGCAATTCTTGAATCGAATGAAGTATATGTAAATAAACTGTGCGAAGCGGATAATGCAGAATATGAAATTCTAAAATTAAATATGGAAAAGGCAGAAAGTGATGAAGAAAGAGCTGCTATAAGAAAAAGAATTGCTGAAATGCAAAAAGAGAGGTATGCAAAAGATACAGAAAATAAACAGTTTTATGAGAGACAGCAGGAAAGTCATAGAAATCATAACATGAAAATATTAGGTTCATTGGCAGTGGTTTCTGGATTAGTTTATACATTTAGGAAGCCTCTTGCAGAGGCGGGGAAAAAGTTGATTACAAAAATATAGTACCCCAGTTTTGGTTAAGATGCACATAAAACGATACTTAATAACTTTAGTTCAAAAGTCGGAGAAAGCCTATAAATAAAGGATTTTTATATTTACTTTTGCCATAAAGAAAGGGTAATACCCCACTGAATATTAGATATGGTACAATTATGCACATTTAATACATAATATAGTGTTTCTGCGGGATGGGAATTCCCTGGAGGAAAAATAGAAGCTGGTGAAACTCCACAGAACGCTCTGGTCAGGGAGATAAACGAGGAATTGGACGCAAGGATAAATGTTGGAGAATTGCTAGATACGATCGAATATGATTATCCAGCTTTTCATTTGTCGATGGATTGTTTCTTGTGTGAGCTGGCAGCAGATCATTTAGAATTAAAAGAACACGAAGATGCGAAGTGGCTCACTATAGAGGAACTTGATTCAGTCGATTGGCTGCCGGCGGACGTGACACTGGTGGATAAGATAAAACGCAGGCATGGACATATGTGATATTTGGAGAACTACAGAATATTTGTAGTGATGTGGAAATATTTATAACAGGTGCTGAAAGAATAAGGGTGTGGCCGGGGATAGAGATAGGCCGAAAACTATGAAATGAGTTACTAAAAGATACAAGGAGATATCGCGGAAAATGTTAGACTACAAAGACGCACGGGATAAATTTATTGATAGCGAATTTAAACAAATCGGTTTTAATCTACAGGTGGCTCGAAACGAGGCAATAATATTTTCTACAAAAAAAGCCTGAGCGGATATGTACACCATAAATATTGAGAATATCAAAGCGATCACACGGGATGCCAAGGTGTATACGGAAGTAATGGGGGGGGTACATGATCTTGTTGATGATCTGCTAAAAGAATGCAATGGTAAATCGGCAATTGAATTTGATGAGATTCACAGAAAGTTCTGTGATCAATTCATCGGAATCATGACAGAAAAACTGGGTTACGATTTTAGTGGTTATTTTGGCAAAGCACAGAAATTTATCAATATGGCTTTAAAGTATTTATCGTGTTTTGAGTGTTTGGATGCGGGGATGTTTAAGTTCTGTCATATGCCACTTGATGTGTATACACTGCATTGGATTTACCAGGTAACAGGCGTTTTTATTAATGGATGGAGCAAAGTAGGGCCGGATGTTTACTATCAAATTCAGCGGGATATAAGAAAGGCCATTCCGGAAGATATGACATTATTGCAGTATGAATTTATTATTTGGGAGAAAGAAAAACAAGCTATGGTTGATTGTGATAAGCTTACGATAGATAAGTATAATGAATTAAAAAGAATATAAAATTAGTTGGCTAAATTGATTTATCTGGCGTTCTGTGTATAACAGGACGCCTTTTTATGTGGAAAAAATTTCTCATCACATTTGATATAGTTATTACGGTTAGGGGAAGAACTGTAGATAGGAGTGATTAGAAATGGCAGAAAAATATGAGATGCAAGGTCAGGTTCCTTCGTTTGATTCACTGGGACAGATTGGAGATTTAGATGGGGAACGTGCTCGAAATCATGTAAAGGAAGTTACATGTATGGATCTTCCTATGGATAGCTAATTCGATACGCTATGCAGATAAAATGCCTCCAGAATTTTCTGCTGTTCTGATGAAAAATTATATGTGTATAGAGGAGGGGGATATGGATAAGTTGATTCGTATTTCGGAGTTTAATAAATGGCTTCAAACGAAAGGAAGATTGATGAATGGTATTGTCTGAAGAAAAAAAGCGTGAATATGTTCGGAGGCTTTTGTTATCAAGAATGAGGATTCTTGTCACAAATGGATTTTATGGACTTCTACTTATGCATAGCTGTTTTATCCTGCCCGACTTTAACGATAAAGACGAGAAAGTTTACGACATTTTATTTATGATTGATACATCGGGATCCATGTCTGATGAGATGATTACAGCAGCCTATTCTGAAATTAAGGGGGCTGTCGACCAATTCAATGGTGCTTTAGAAGGCTGGGTTGGATTTTTTGATGCAGAAGTTGTTGAGCCTAAGCCATTTGACGGTGAGGCGGGGCTTGAGATAATTAAGCCAGTTGGCGGAGGCGGAACAGATTTTGAAATTATATTTGACTATATTCATAAGTATATGAGTAATAGATTGCCGTCAAGTATTATAATTCTGACGGACGGATTGGCACCATTTCCTCCAGAGTATATATCTATGGGGATACCAGTTTTGTGGGTAGTTAATAACGATAAGATCAATCCACCATGGGGTAAAGTGGCAAGGATTGCAGTAAAGTAAAAGGAGAAAGTTGGCATGCTGTTTTATCAAGTTGTACTATATACAGTTTACGAAAAAGGCAATGATGAAGGTACTTTGCTGGGGCACCGGCAGATAGAAGGAAGTCATCGCCTTAGTGACAAATGTGATCAATATTCTGGGCAGTTGGATGATAAAGGATGTTTTTTCCTCTGCGATACGTCTTCGTCGTATTTAAAGTTTGGATTAGGAGCACGTGAAATAATTGATACAAATAAATTGGTTGATCGATTTATAGATCGATTTATAGACAGTTCTTTTTTTAATATTATAGATGTAAATATTGAAGAGATAACATTGTCAAAGTTTCTTAATATTTTGAAAATGGCAGACATGAACGGTTATGTAATGGATGATGGTGAGATCCTTCGTGATTTTGGAATTGAGGAATTGGCATGGAACGGCCGCCATAATGAGGGATTAGAATACGAAGAACGAATTATTTCAGAGAAGAGCAAGAAGGCAATATATTCATCGGCAAGCAGATTTTTTACGAAAGATTCATTTACAGAGGAATTGAACAGAATCTATATGGATGAAAAAAGGAAATATTTTGTTGGACATCCAGTGGATTATATGTTGGAAACTGACGATGCAGCTACAGCACTTGGAATGACCAGACTTTTGCTCCAGGCGCTATATAGTGTTGGCAGGCTGGAAAGCAGACGATATTCCAAATTGTATATTAAAACGGGAAATCGCTGTAGGAGAAATTGGCTTAAAGTGCTTTATAGAGCAAGCGTCGGAGGTACTATTGTTATTAGATTAGATATTGGAGATGATGATGAGAAGAATTTTGCTTATGGGGATTTAGAAATTTTAGAGACCTTGTGTGAAATAGCCCGGTTGTATCGCAGAGACGTTCTGACAATATTTTGTCTGCCCAGAAGTTGCGCAAACCTGAAGAGAAAAATTTTTGAAAACATGAACGGATGCACTTTCGTGGAGATTTGTGAAGAATTGGCTTATTACGATAAAGCTGTAAATTACTTAAAAGTGAAGGCGGCAGAAAACAGGATTCGTTGCGATAAAAAACTTTTTGCAGGGCTCGAATATGGAATTGGATACTTGACGCCGGAATTAAATGAGATGTTTGATGAGTGGTATAGTAAAAAGTTAAAAAACAGTGTATTTAAGCAGTATAAAGACTTTGATGGAGTAGGCAATGCGGTGGCAAAAGAAAAGCCTAAGGGCAGTGCATATGATGAACTCCATGGAATGGTTGGTTTAGATTCCGCAAAGCGGGTAATTGACCAGGCGTTAGATAGTTACAAAGCATTTAAGTTATTCAAAGACAAAGGCATTGTTTCTGATGAAATTTCCCATCATATGATTTTTACTGGAAATCCGGGTACAGCCAAGACAACAGTTGCCAGGTTATTTACCCGGATAATGAAGGATAACGGCATAATTGATAAGGGGCAGATTGTTGAGGTTGGCAGAGGAGATCTGGTTGGAAAGTATGTCGGATGGACTGCTCCGATCATACAGCGAAAATTTAAAGAAGCTGCCGGCGGGGTATTGTTTATTGATGAAGCATACTCTCTCGTTGATGACAGGGATGGATTGTTTGGTGACGAAGCTATCAATACAATTGTTCAGGAAATGGAGAATCACAGAGGAGAAGTTATCGTTATATTTGCTGGATATCCTGACAAAATGGAGGGTTTCTTAAGGAAGAATCCAGGCCTCAGATCAAGGATAGCTTATCATGTTTACTTCGATGATTATAGTCCTGATGAATTATGTGAGATTGCAAAACTGATTGCTAAGCAGAAAGGCGTAAAGCTCGATGCTGGGGCGATGGTTAAAGTCAGAGAGATTATGGAGTGTGCAGTCAGAGAAGATGATTTTGGTAATGGGCGGTTTGTGAGGAATGTTATTGAAAAGGCAAAAATGGCTCAGAGCAGCCGTCTAGTACATATGGATATAGAATCTGTGACAAAAGATGATGTTATGCGAATATGCGCAGAAGATATTGATATTCCAGAGATTAATACTAAGGAGGTTAGGCGAATAGGATTTGTTGTTTAAAAATTACCATGCATTATGATTAAGATCCTAGAGAAGAAAGAGTTAGACAAAAAAGATTGCCGATGTGGAAATTTTCGGATATGATAAAAGAAAACGGTGAAGGAGATTTTTGCATGGCTGATAGAGAAGATGTAAATGAGAGAAAACCTAAAAAGCTGGTATTATTTAATATTCTTGATATTCTTCGTAAATATACGGATGAAGATCACAGACTTAGCCAGAAGGAAATCGAGGATATATTAAGAAAAGAATATGAAATGACTGTGGATCGCAAGACAGTTAAATCGAGTTTAATGAATCTTGAAGAATTTGGATATGAGCTTGAATATAGTGAGTTTATGAGGCCGATGAAAAATAGGCGTACCGGCGAGCTGGAAGATACATATATTCTTTCGGACTTTTATTTGAGGCGGGATTTTGAAGATAGTGAGCTCCGTTTATTGATCGATAGCCTGTTGTTCTCAAAACATCTTTCATACAGCCAGTGTAAGGAGCTGGTTGGCAAGTTAGAGAAGTTGTCAAATAAATATTTCAAGTCTCGTATTAAGCATATTGCTATTATGCCACAAGATAGAACGAATAGTCAGCAGCTTTTTTATACAATTGACGTTCTGGATGAAGCAATAAGTAATCATAAAAAAGTGCAATTTAAGTATATGGAATATAACACCGATTTTACTCAGACTGCGAAAAAGACTTCAACCGGTCATGACAGAGTATATGTTGTGAGTCCATATCAGATGGCTGCGAAAGAGGGAAAATATTATTTGATCTGTAACTATGATTATTACAATGATATTTCAAACTACAGGGTAGATCGGATAATGGACATTGAAATTCTTGATGAAAAAGCAAAGCCATTTGAAAGTTTAAGAGGTTCTAATGGCCATCCGCTAAATCTTGCAGAATATATGAACGAGCATGTATACATGTATAGTAGTGATACCACCAGAATTGAAATGCGTGTGATCAAGAACATGGTCAGCGATATTATTGATATGTTTGGTACATCTGTGAGGTTCAAGGCTGAAGATGACGGGCATGTAGTTGTCTCAGTATTGGCCAATGAAGTTTCTGTGGTACAGTTTGCAAAGAACTTTGCACCTGATGTGGTTGTCATAGAGCCTGAAACGGTGAGAAAACGGGTGATTGAATCATTGAAATATGGTTTGGTGGGGTATGGAGAATGATTTTAGATGTTAGGAGTCTTAATAAAAATCGTGTCAGCAGTGACTTACAAACTCCATTGCTATGTTTGAGATTAATAATTATAATGTAACATATTAAGCAAAATATCAGACGGACTACAAGGGGTTACACCACAAGGAGCACACCGAATGGAAGACAAACGAAAGAACGCAGTCCTGGAAATCTTAAACTACTGGAAAATCACAGAATTTCTAGGGCAGACCGACATTCCACAGGAAAGTTCAGAGGACAAAAAGCTAATTAAAAATATTAAGAATGGCAAAGAGGTTAAGGCAGAGAAGATCGAGGTCTTCTTTGATTTGCCAGTTTTGTCATCTCCTGATATTGATCTGGAAATGATCTTGGGAAATGACAGGGACGAATATGCGAAGTTTCCTTCGGTTGGTGAAGAGATCCATTTCTGTCTGGGGAAGGTAGAGCGGAATACAGTAGTTGATTATCTTGAGAAGTTTATAGAGGATAAATCCGATAATCCTGAGATAGCTTATCCGAAAAAGAGCGCGATCGCATGGTGCTCATTCAAGACAGATACGAAAGGTGTGTATCTTAAGAACAGTTTCCAGCTGTCATCGATACTGTGGGCAGTTGCCAAGTGGGATGAGTCAAGAGCACATAATAGTCATGACTTTTCTCTCGATACTAGCGAGTATGAAGAACTTGTTGGAGAGATCGATGAGGAACTGCAGGACCAGAATGTTGATGAGTTCATTTCAACCATATATGAAAAGATTTTTAACGAGTATGTGCAACACAGATTCTCAGAGGATTCGCAGGAATCGATGGGAATTGCCGAATACAACAGGTATGCGAGCGAACAGGCCAGAGATGCGGACGAGGACGCATTTGACTATGCGGATCTGGGTAAAAGCTTCTTTTTGAATGACATTATTCAGTTGTCAGAGCTGGTTCAGAACGGGAGCTTTGGCGATGGGAATGAATATGAGAAGAAAGTGATCGAGTACATTCTGGCAGGGTACGAAAAGTCGAAAGGCCCAGACGATTTACCGAGAACGATCATCTCGCCGGATGCGGGAAAGAGTGAGATGAAGTTGTTCTTTGACAGAATTCTTAACGTTACAAATTCGCCAAGGGGAAAATGGCCGGCCAAATATATGCCGGCGTTGATGCAGCAGGTTGCAGTCAATATTGCGATCAGACAGGACGGGGATGCTCCAGTTTTTTCTATAAACGGACCTCCCGGAACGGGAAAGACTACATTGCTCAAGGAGATCGTGGCAAGCAATATTGTTGAGCGTGCCAGACTCCTTGCTGAGAATGCAGAAGATCCGGATTCTATATTCGAAATGCATTCATTTTCGCATGGACCGCTAGAGGCAAATGCGAATGCCTATTACCAGTATGCGCCTCATTATTATTCGATAAATGTTGATGAGATCAACAATTATAGTATGCTGGTCGCGTCATGTAATAATGCGGCGGTGGAAAATATCACGATAGATCTTCCGAAGGCGAGGGATATACTTGACAGTCTGGAGTCGTCTAGAGATGATGAAGAGGAGATCCGCTGCGGTCTGGATGAGGTTCATGATTTGTTTGATATCAACAAGTCAGGTGATGTGGAGACTATAACCAGATATGGTAAGAGCCATGAAGAGAAGGACATTTATTTTACGCGTTATGCGGATAAACTTTTAGGCGGAGCTGACTGCTGGGGATTGATATCCGCTCCATTTGGCAGAAAAGCAAATATTCGTAAGTATTGCAATTCGGTCCTGAAGCCATTTGTGGAGGACTATAGATCAATTGGTGTCAGAGAGCAACATAAGGCAAAATATCTGGAGGTAAGAAAAAAGTTTTTATCTCAATATAAACTGGTGGAAAGCCTGCGAAATGAGTTGGAACAGATCTGTGCTCTGGCAGGTTCGGTTCCTATGGAGCTGCAGGAAGATGCACCAGAGGATTTGTCATGTGAAATAAGTGATGTGGAAAGAAAGCGGCAGATGCTTGAGCGTCAGTTATTTGCTGAACAAAAAGAGCTGATCGAGCTTGAGGAAAGCAGACCGAAGGGATTGTTCGCAAGGCGTAAGGATACATCCGCAAGAGATATATTCATTCAGGAGAAGAAAGCGACAATATCAAAACTTAATGGAGAGATAACTTCTTTGAACAACAGGATATCTGGTCTGCAGAATCTTCAGGAATATCAGCGGTGTATTTCAAAATATTCGCATGGGCAGATGAAGATGACCCCGGTGGACGCTGTATTTATGGAACGTTATGTATCCGAGGATGATCGGCTGTCAACAAAAGCACAGATAACCAATCCATGGTTTACCGCCCAGTACAATAGAGAGCGTGAAAAGCTATTCCTGTATGCATGTAAGCTGCACAAAGAATTTGTCATTTCTTCAAAATGCATGCGGCATAATATCATCAACCTGATGATTGCGTGGAATGTGTTTGATGATTGTGGTGAGAGGATGAAGCTTGCAGACAGAGAAGAAGCCATGCCATATATGCTCCAGAGCATTTTTCTGCTCACCCCTGTAATATCCACAACATTTGCTTCTGCGCAGACATTTCTGGGCGATGTGAAGAAAAGCGGAGTGCTTGGAACTCTTATCGTCGATGAGGCGGGACAGGCACAGCCACAGATGGCAGTTGGTGCGATGTTCAGATGCAGAAAGGCGATCATAGTCGGAGATCCAAAGCAGATCGAGCCTGTGGTTACCGCAGAGACTGACATGATAAAGCAGTTGCTTACAGCAGAGATATTGGCAGGTTACAAGGATAAGAAAATCTCTGTGCAGGCTTTTGCTGACTATATAAATCCGTATGGAACTTATCTTGGAAAGGATGAGGAGAAAGAGTGGGTAGGCTGCCCACTGGTAGTCCATAGGCGCTGCATTGACCCGATGTACACAATCTCAAATGTTCTTTCGTATGATGGAACTATGAAGCAGCAGACGGCAGCTCCTAAGGAGGACAGGGCAAGAACATTTATCCTGGACAAGAGCTGCTGGATAGATGTAGCAGGTGCTGAGAATTCGGGCAAGAAGGATCACTTTGTCAAGGCGCAGGGCGAGCTTGTTCTGAAACTACTGGAGAGAAAATTTGAACGGGATTCCGGTGATATCCCTAGGTTGTTTATCATCACACCATTTACATCGGTGAAAGAGGGGATGCTGGAGATGATAAAGAAATCAGAGTTATACGGAAAAGAGCCAAGAGTCAGAAAATGGCTTAATGCAAATAACATTGGAACTGTGCACACTTTCCAGGGCCAGGGAACGGATGAGGTTATATTC
>OGHH01001784.1_pt1 | contig 14253 bp, 14 predicted proteins | sample 1571471 | NCBI WGS metagenome assembly OGHH01 (sample SAMEA2581936, study PRJEB24529) | metagenome | biome: Human gut stool | place: China | collected 2011
AGCATAGCAGCTACACCACCTTCAAGGGCGGCAATCTTGGCGGTGACCGCCGGGAAATTTGTTAAATCCGGTGCCGGCTGTGATGGTCAGTGTGGCGGATCAGAATCATCGGCCAAACATTATTACCGTGGCATGGGCAGGAACCGTCTGCACCAATCCGCCGATGGTTTCCATTTCCGTCCGCCCATCCCGTTATTCTTATGAGATCATAGAGAAAACCGGAGAATTTGTGATTAATCTGACCAACGAAAAACTGGCAAAGGCCTGTGATTACTGTGGCGTGGTCAGCGGAAGAGATGTGGATAAATTTAAAAAAACAGGACTTACACCGGTTCCGGTGGAGAATGTGAAAGCTCCGGCAATTGCGGAAAGTCCTGTAAATATTGCCTGCAGGGTGGTGGAGAGCCATCCGCTTGGCAGTCATACGATGTTTGTGGCGGAAGTACTTGGCGTGACGGTGGATGATGCGTATCTGGATGAAACAGGAAAATTTGACATCAACGGAACCGGGCTTATCATGTATTCTCACGGAGAATATTTTGCTCTGGGGAAAAAACTCGGCAAATTTGGATACAGCGTACAGAAAAAGAAAAAATGACACGCGGCTTATTGCAGCAGCGTGTCCATCAGTACAGCATATACATCTTCACTTTTCTTTTTCCAGTTATTGCAGATGGCTTCTGCCTGTTCTTTTGTAGTTACGCAAAGCGTCAGGTCGATCAGAGGATTGCCGTCAGACCGTACCTGACAGCGTACTGCGTATTTCTGATTGGTTGTCTTATAGTAATCTGCCAGAATGGAATTTTCCTGTCGGAATTCTAATTTATTCTTTTCAAAAAATCCCTGAACATCATTTTCAATTCCATCATTTAATTTATCTTTGAAAAATCCAAGTGTTTCTTTTCCCGCAGAAGTCAGAGAGTACTGTGTGTTGCTGTGCGTGGACTCTGCATGGATTAAATTGGCATCGACCAGATCCCCGATTACTTCCTGTACACGGAAATAGTCTGTGTATTCCTGTTCCAGAAAGAAATTGGAAATCTGGGTGTTGGAAAGCGGAAACCCTGCTTTGCTCAGCATATATAAGATCGTAAGTTTATAGATTGTAAATGGTTCAGCCATAAAAATGTTCTCCTTGTCTGGTATTGCGTTCTTTGAGACGGCGATGAATGGTGTTTAAAATGCGTTTTTTGTCTGTGCTCCAGGACGGGGCGAGTAATAGACTGCGGGGACCATCTCCCGTCAGACGGTGAACGACCATGTCCGGGGGAAGAAGTTCCAGGCAGTCGATCACAAAATCGCTGTATTCATCAAGTTCCATCAGGGGAAACGGATGAAGCTGATACTGTTCTGCCAGTGCAGTGCCACGCAGGACATGCAGAAGCTGCAGCTTGATTCCCGAAACCGGAAGTGCGGCGACATGCCGGACGGTATCTTTCATCATTTCTTTTGTTTCACCGGGAAATCCTAAAATAACATGTGCGATCACAGAGATTCCAAGGGCATGAAGTTTGGATACAGCGGCATCAAACTGTGCAACCGTGGTATGCGTGTTCATGGCAGACAGCGTCTTTGCATGGATGCTCTGCAGACCAAGCTCTATCCATATGGGTTTTTCCTGATTGAGATCGGAGAGGAGTTCTAAGGTTTCCGGAGGAAGGCAGTCACTTCTGGTTCCTATGGAAAGTGCAACGATTTCTTCCGGTGCCATTGCCTCGGAATAGAGCTGACGCAAAACGTCAACGGGGGCATAGGTGTTGGTAAATGACTGGAAATACGCAATGAATTTCTGGCAGTGTGTTTTGGCGGCGATTTTCTGTCTGGCCTGTATGAACTGTTCAGAAATCGGCAGAAATGCATCTGCGGCAAAATCACCGGAGCCTCCGGCACTGCAGAATGCACATCCTCCGTAAGAGAGTGTTCCGTCGCGGTTGGGACACGTCATCCCACCGCTTAGACTGAGACGGTACACTTTTTCCCCGAAGACCTCTTTACAGTAATCGTTCAGAGAATAGTAGCGATTAGCGGACATGAGACTTGACTGCTTCACTTACAACTTCTGCCACACGTGGATCAAATGCTTCCGGCATAATGAAATCTTCATTTAATTCCTCGTCAGAAACTAGGGCTGCAAGTGCTTCTGCTGCTGCAAGTTTCATTTCTTCTGTGATCTGGGTGGCATGTGCCTCCAATGCACCGCGGAAAATACCAGGGAAAGCGATCACGTTGTTTACTTGATTTGGGAAATCGCTCCGTCCGGTTCCGACAACTTTTGCTCCGGCAGCTTTGGCCACATCCGGCATGATCTCCGGCACCGGATTTGCCATGGCAAACAGGATGGCATCTTTGTTCATGGAAGAAACCATTTCCGGAGTGACAATGTTTGGCGCAGAGACACCGACAAAGATATCCGCACCGCGCAGTGCGTCTGCCAGCGTTCCGGAGGCATTTTCAAGATTGGTAACCTCTGTCATTTTTTTCTGCATCCAGTTTAAGTTTGGATAATCTTTTCCGATGATTCCTTCACGGTCACACATGGTCACGTGTTTGAAACCGTAAGTCAGAAGAAGTTTGGTGATTGCCACACCGGCAGATCCTGCACCGTTTACCACAACGCGGCAGTCTTCTTTTTTCTTGCCGGTCACACGCAGACCATTGATGATACCGGCCAAAACAACGATGGCGGTTCCGTGCTGGTCATCATGAAATACCGGGATATCAAGCATTTCTTTCAGACGTTCCTCGATTTCGAAACAACGCGGAGCGGAGATGTCTTCCAGATTGATACCGCCGAATCCGGGAGCTATATTTTTCACAGCCTGAATGATCTCTTCGGTGTCCTGGGTGTCCAGACAGATCGGTACAGCGTTAACATTTCCAAATTCTTTGAATAATACACATTTTCCTTCCATGACCGGCATAGCGGCATAAGGACCGATATTTCCAAGGCCGAGAACGGCGCTTCCGTCGGAAACAACGGCAACCGTGTTGGCTTTCCAGGTGTATGTGTAGGCAGCAGTTTTATCTTCCGCAATTACTTTGCATGGTTCTGCAACACCCGGGGTGTATGCAATCGCGAGATCCTCGCGGGTTTTTACTTTTGATTTTGCAACGGTTTCGAGTTTTCCGTTCCATTCTTTGTGGCATAAAAGTGCCTTTTCTTTATTATCCATAGTAATTTTCTCCTTTACATACTCATACTTATTCACAATACCATTCTTGCGCATGAAAAAAAAGACTTCCTATTTTACCGGAAATAGTGTATAATAGCTGCATTAGATAATATTTGAAATGATTCATAGTCGTTTCTGACTGATATCCCATGCAAATAAGTGTAATTTATGAAATGATTTACGGTACGAAACAAGTCTATATTTTTTAAGAAGGAGCAGATGGAATGAGGGAAAAATATGAGAGTCTTTCTTTGGTTGTGTTAAAAGACCTGGCAAAGGCACGCGGACTCAAAGGAATCTCAACAATGAAAAAGGGAGAACTGATTGATCGGATGCTGCAGGAAGATGAGAGGGAAAAAGAGGCAGCGCCGAAGGCAAAGACGGTATATACCGCGCGGACAGCTTCCGGACAGGAAGGAAGAAAGCATACACCAAAACCGCGAAGAGAAGAGCATTCGTCCCATACGGAGGATCACAGCCATCCGGAGCATGGAGAAAGCATGCATGCAGAACATGGAGCACATGCATCACAGGAACAGATCTATAAGGCACAGGAGGATAATGACAGTGCTGCGATCAAAGAAGATATCGTCAGCCTCGACAGTGGAAATACAGCGGGCGGTTTTATCCGCTGTGAAAACTATCTGCCGGGGGAACATGACGTTTATGTGGCGCCGTCCCAGATCCGCAGATTTAATCTAAAGACAGGAGATATTGTCTGTGGAAATACCAAAGTAAAATCCGAGCGGGAGAAATTTTCCGCCCTGCTGTATGTGACTTCGGTAAACGGATATCATCCTTCGGAAGCACAGAAGCGGACAAACTTTGAGGATCTGACCCCGATCTTCCCAAATCAGCGTCTCCACATGGAAAATCCAAGAGAGAAAACTTCTGTTGCCATGCGAGTATTAGACCTGCTGGCACCCATCGGTAAAGGACAGCGTGGTATGATCGTTTCCCCTCCAAAGACAGGTAAGACAACCTTGCTGAAACAGATCGCAAAATGTATCAGTACCAGATACAGTGAGATTCATTTGCTGGTGCTTCTGATTGATGAAAGACCGGAGGAAGTAACGGATATCAGGGAATCCATAGAGGGACCAAATGTAGAAGTTATTTATTCGACATTTGATGAGCTGCCGGAGCATCATAAGCGTGTATCGGAAATGGTGATCGAACGTGCAAAACGATTGGTAGAGCAGAAGAAAGATGTCGTGATCTTACTTGACAGTATTACAAGACTTGCAAGAGCGTACAACCTTACAGTTCCACCAAGTGGAAGAACCTTATCCGGTGGTCTTGATCCTGCGGCGTTACATATGCCGAAGAAATTCTTTGGTGCTGCCCGTAATATGCGTGAGGGTGGAAGTCTTACGATCCTTGCGACAGCGCTGGTTGAGACAGGAAGCAAGATGGATGATGTCGTATTCGAGGAATTCAAAGGAACCGGTAATATGGAACTGGTGCTTGACCGGAAGCTCGCAGAAAAGAGAATCTTCCCTGCAATCGACATTGCAAAATCCAGTACCAGACGGGATGATCTGTTATTATCACCGGAAGAACAGGAAGTTGTATACGCACTTCACAAGATATTATCCGGTAATAAGGCAGAGGATATGCTGGAGGATGTACTGAAATTATTCGTCCGAACCAAGAATAATAAAGAGTTTATCTATTATGTTAAAAAATCATTATTAAGAAAATAAAAAAACACTTGCATTTCTATGTCGGTTTGTGTTAGAATACAAAAGCTGTGTTTTATGAAGAAGTGAGGCTGATGGCCTATTCTCATATATCAATAATATAATAAAGAGGTGAGATTAAATGAGAGAAGGAATACATCCAAATTATTATCAGGCAAAGGTTGTATGTAACTGCGGAAACGAATTTGTTACAGGTTCTACAAAAGAAGAAATTCATGTAGAAATTTGCTCAAAGTGTCATTCATTCTATACAGGCCAGCAGAAGGCAGCTAAGGCTCGTGGTAGAATTGATATGTTCAACCGTAAGTACGGTGTTTCACAGTCAAACTAATAAAAAGGATGATAGGTTGAGGTTAAAGCTTTTAATCTCAGCCTATTTTTGTTTTAGGAAACAATTTTACGAGGTATAGAATTTGAAAAGAGCCAGAATAGGTGGTCAGGCGGTGATCGAAGGCGTAATGATGAAATACGAGGATCAGTACGCAGTAGCAGTCAGAAAGCCGGATCAGGAAATTGAAGTTAAAGTAGAAAGCTATACACCGATAGGTGAAAAATATAAAATCCTGAAATTGCCGATTCTTCGTGGAGTGGTTAATTTCTTTGAGTCGCTGGTAATTGGAGTTAAAACGCTGACATATTCAGCCGATTTTTATGAAGAGGAAGAACCGACTGGAAAGAGTGAAAATAAAGATGATTCCAGGTTGTCAGATACAGAAAGTAATAATGGAAGCGGTTCAGGTGAGAACGGCAGTAAAAACAATAAAAAAGAAAGCAGTACAGGAGATGATCTGATGATGATCGGAACCGTTATTGTATCACTTGCCATTGCGATCGCATTATTCATGCTGCTTCCGGCATTTATTGCAGGACTGCTTGAGCATGTGACAAAAAGCAATGTATTGATAGCGGTAGCGGAAGGTGTGCTTCGGTTGGTGATCTTTCTTGCATATGTAGTATTAATATCATTGATGAAGGATATCAAACGTGTATTTATGTATCATGGTGCAGAGCATAAGACGATCAACTGTTTTGAAGCAGGCGATCCGCTGACTCCGGAAAATGTAAAGAAACATTCCAGATACCATAAACGCTGTGGAACCAGTTTTTTGGTAGTCGTTATGATCATAAGCATTATTGTATTTATGTTTATAAATGTGAAGTCTATGTGGCTGCGATTGCTGTCGCGTGTACTTCTGGTTCCGATTATTGCGGGAATCTCGTATGAATTTATCATGTTTGCAGGCAGAAGTGACTCAAAGCTTGCGAATATATTAAGTGTACCCGGTATGTGGGTACAGCGTCTTACGACGAAGGAACCGGATCTTGAGATGTGTGAGGTGGCAATTCGTTCGGTAGAAGCGGTGATCGACTGGCGTGCTTATCAGGACGCTATGAAGCGTGGAGAGATCGAAGATTAAGAAGTTGAAATGATGCCAGTGAATGTAAAAGGAAATAGACGTATGACTCAGTATCAGCTTGTAACAGCAGGAAAAGAAAAACTGAACGAACATAATGTGCCGGATGCAGATATCGATGCAGAGTTATTATGGCTCTTTGTATCAAAGCAGGATAAGATGGCATATATTATGAACCGGCAGGAAGATGTTACCGAAACAATTCGTTCTTCCTATGAAGCGTTGATCGATAAAAGGTCAAAACGTATTCCGTTACAATATATAACAGGCATACAGTGCTTTATGGGGTATGATTTTGAGACTGCACCGGATGTACTGATTCCAAGATTTGACACAGAAGTTCTGGTGGAACAGGCAAACCGCTTGATTCAGGACATACATTCTGATAAGATGTCTGTGCTGGATATGTGCTGTGGTTCCGGGTGCATTGGATTGTCGGTAGCACTTATGAATCAGAATATTCATATAGATCTGTGTGATATCTCAGATTCCGCGATCGCACTTACGACAAAAAATGCGAAACGATTAGAAGTATCTGATTATACTGTTATAAAATCAGATTTATTTGATAAGATAGATAAAAGATATGATATGATCCTGTCCAACCCACCATATATAGAGAGCAAAGTGATTGACGGATTGATGCCGGAGGTTCGGGATTATGAGCCGAGGCTGGCATTGGACGGCGATGCGGACGGATTGAAGTTTTACAGAGCAATTATAGAAAATGCGGAGAGTTATTTAAATGAAAAAGGATATATTTTATTTGAAATTGGTAATCATCAGGCACATGATGTGCAGCAGCTCCTTGTAGATAAGCATTTTGAAGATGTACGCGTAGTGAAAGACCTCGCAGAAAATGACAGGGTTGTAATTGGAAGAAAAGCCTGAAAAAAGGCTGGATATATTAACAGACACATGAACAGGAAATGAGCATGTGCTGCAGGAGGATTATTATGTTTGATAAATTAGAAGATTTAGTAGACAGACTTGATACATTAAATAACCAGTTGACAGATCCGGATATCGTATCTGATCAGAACAAATTCCGCAAATTAATGAAGGAGCAGAGTGAACTGACTCCTATCGTAGAAAAGTACAAAGAATATAAAGATGCAAAACAGACGATCGAAGACAGTCTGCTTATGTTAGAAGAAGAAAATGATGAAGAGCTTCGTGAAATGGCGAAGGAAGAATTAAATGAAGCAAAGGCAACAGTAGAAAAGACGGAAAATGAATTAAAGATTCTGCTTCTTCCAAAAGATCCGAACGATTCCAAGAATGTTATCGTCGAGATCCGTGCAGGTGCAGGCGGAGATGAAGCCGCATTATTTGCATATGAGATCTACAGAATGTATCAGAAATACGTTGATCAGTTCAAATGGAAAGTAGAACTGATGAGCGTGAATGAGAATGGAATCGGTGGTTTCAAGGAAGCGGTATTCATGATCACAGGTGATGGTGCATATTCCAAGATGAAATATGAGAGTGGAGTTCACCGTGTACAGAGAATCCCGAAGACAGAGTCTGGCGGAAGAATCCATACCTCAACTGTAACAGTTGCAGTTATGCCAGAAGCAGAGGAAGTTGATGTAGAGATCAATGAAAATGATATCCGTATCGATGTCATGCGAGCATCCGGTAACGGTGGTCAGTGTGTCAATACAACAGATTCAGCCGTTCGTCTGACACATATACCAACCGGTATCGTGATTTACAGCCAGACCGAGAAGTCCCAGCTTCAGAATAAGGCGAAGGCATTTGCGCTGCTCCGTTCCAAGCTGTATGATATGGAGCTTCAGAAGCAGCATGATGCAGAAGCTGCAGACCGTAAGAGCCAGATCGGAACCGGAGATCGTTCAGAGAAGATTCGTACTTATAACTTCCCGGAAGGCCGTGTAACCGATCACAGAATCAAACTCACCTTGTATAAGCTGGAACAGATCTTAAACGGTGATCTGAATGAGATTATCGACAGTCTGATCGCAGCAGACCAGGCAGCCAAGCTTTCACAGGTGAATGAGGAAGAATAAAAGAAACCCTCGATATTGAAAAAAACAAGTTGGCATCTGCCTGATCCGGCAGATGCCATTTTTAAGTAAAAGAGGGTGTTGGCGAAATAAACCGAATAAATAGTTCAAATTGATTGACATATTTTTGAATAAGTGGTTATATTATATGTGGCTTAAATGGACATACTAATGATAATTTACAGATATGAAATGAGGTAGCTAGATGTATAAAAAGAATGTAAGGTTCTTTTTTGCTTTGTTCATGGGCAAACTGGCAAGAACCATGCAGAGAATGTTGAAGATGAACGCAAGTTATTTTCCGGGAAAGCTGGCAGTCAAGCTTTGTCCGGATTTCATGGGATGTATAGATAAACCGAAAACGATCATAACAGTAACAGGAACCAACGGCAAGACAACAGTATGTAATATGATCATAGATATTTTGGAGGCAAATGGCTATGACGTTTTGAACAACCGTGCTGGTTCTAATGTGAATGCTGGAGTAGCGAGTTCATTGATCGCAGGAAGTACTCTGACAGGAAAGGCAAAGAAAGAATATGCAGTATTTGAAGTCGATGAAAGAAGTTCAAAGCTGATCTATCCATATGTAAAGCCAACATATGCGGTATGTACGAACCTGTTCCGTGATTCCATTCAGAGAAATGCAAACCCGGAGTTTATTTTTAACTTTATCAATAATAATATGCCAAAAGAATCACATCTGATCTTAAATGCGGATGATCTGATTAGTTCAAATCTTGGATCGGAAAATGAAAAAACATACTTTTCAATCAACAGACTTCCATCTGACCGGGAGGAATGTATTAATCTGATCAATGATATGCGGATCTGTCCAAAGTGTCATCATAAATTAAAATATAACTATGTCCGGTATCATCATATTGGAAAAGCTGTCTGTGAGTTCTGTGGATATACGTCACCGGAAGGCGATTATAAGGCAGATGTTGATTATGAGAACAAAGTAATAACAGTTACACATAATGAGAGCAGGGAACAGTATCCGATGATCAGTAACAGTACATTTAATCTGTACAATGAGTTGACTGCAGTTACCGCTCTTCGTGAATTTGGTTTGACAGGTGAGCAGATCCGGAACGCGATCCAGAATCTTAATATTGTGGAATCGAGATATTCCAGAAGTACAGTGGATGGGATCACGATAGTGACCAATATGGCAAAAGGACAGAATCCAATTGCATGTTCCTGTGTATTTGATTATGTGTCTAAGGAACCGGGAAATAAAGAGGTCATTCTTTTGCTGGAAGATATATTTGACCGGAAAAATTCATCTGAAAATATGACATGGATCTTTGATACGGATTTTGAGTTCTTAAATCAGCCGAATATTACGAACATTGTAATAGGTGGTCTGCGGACGAAAGATTATAAGCTCCGTTTAATGATGGCCGGGGTTCCGGAAGAAAAGATCAAAGAGACAACGGATGAAGCAGGTGCATATAAATCCCTGAATCTGGATGGAACAGACAGTGTATACATTCTTCATGATATTCATGAAAATGATACAGCGCTTGTACTTCGGGATAATCTGAAACAATATTTGAAGGAAAGAGAGGCATAACAAATGGGAACAGATATTACAATAGAAGTTCTATATGGAGAATTTGCCAATCTTTTCGGTGAATTACAGAACGTAAATTATTTAAAAGACTGTATGCCGGAGGCAACAGTTATTTATACCGGCTTATATGATAAACCGGCATTTACAGAGGGCAGGGCAAACCTTGTATATATGGGAGCAATGACAGAGAATCAGCAGGAATTGGCGATTCAGGCATTGAAACCATATAAGAAAGAGCTGGAAGAGCAAATCGAGGCTGGAACAGTATTTCTCTTTACCGGGAATGCAGTCGAGATCGTTGAACAGTACATTGAGAATGAAGATGGAAGTCGAATAGAAGGACTTGGTATTTTTAATACCTATGCAAAGAGAGATATGATGCATAGATATCATTCTCTTGTATTTGGACAGTATGAAGATATAAAGCTGGTTGGTTTTAAAGCGCAGTTCAGTCATTCTTATGGAGATAATTCAAAGGATTATTTCTATGATGTGATTCGCGGGGATGGTTTTCATCCGGGAATAAAACAAGAAGGTTTGAAGAGAAAGAATTTCTTTGCAACATATACAGTTGGACCATTTCTTATTATGAATCCGTTGTTTGTGAAATATCTGATGCAATTACTTGGTATAAAAGAACCGGTTCTTGCGTATGAATCCGTTATTATGGAAGCATACAGACAGCGTTTGGAAGAGTTTGAAGATGAAAAATTAAAATATCAGTAAGAGAATATAAAGGAAAAACTTCCGGATATGACCTTGTATTGTAAAACAGAGGTTCCTATCCGGAAGTTTTTATTTTACAAAGTTATCAGGAGAGTTGGCGTTTTTGCTATATAAGTATATTAACAAATATTCACTTGACAAAAAACAGGTAACATGAAACTATGGATGTAGGATTTTTTGTTACAGGAAGGAATGGGAGGTTACTTAATATGGATATAAATAATACACCGCCAAATTTTGGAGAACAGCCGAATTATAATAATGTACCGCCAAACTATAATAATGTGCCACCAAACTTTGGAGGACAGCCAAACTATAATAATGTACCACCGAATTTTGGAGGACAATCAAACTATAATAATGTGCCGCCAAATTTTGGATGGCAGTCAAATTACGATTATAAGCCGAGAAGATCAAGACCGGGGGTATCGCCCGAACGGTTTGAGATTTTTGGCGGTTTTGCGTTTGGTTATGCCATGATCTACAGTGTGCTGATGTACCGGAATTATGCAAGTATCTGTGCTGTATTCATGGCAGTTATGACCGTTTTGTTTATGAGTTTCAGTATCATGCGCCATGAGAAGAATCTGCCGGTAAATGACGGAGAATCGTTATCTTTTGGGAAACTTTTTGGAAAGCAGACGAAGCTGATTCCGCATTATGCAGGTATCCTTTTGCTTGGGGTATCAGTTTGCAGGACCGATGATTCATTTTTGATCGTTTTGGATCATCTTTGCATTTTATTCCTTGTGTGTGCAGGGCTTCTCCGGTATTTTGATGATCTTAAAAACATGGGATTTGTCGAATATGGTCTTACGGTTATCGAGAAGATGGCAGAGCCGTTTACCTGTTTTGACCGTTTTTTCTCAGACTACAGACAATATAACAGAGAACATGAAAATGCAAGAAAACGTGCGAAATTTGTCTATATTCTGATCGGTGTTGTCGTTGCGATTCCGTTGCTGTTCGTAATGATCAGCCTGCTTTCCAGTGCAGATCAGATCTTTGGAGATGCAGTTGAAACATTACTTGGAAATATTTTCCTATCATGGGATGCAATCTGGTTTCTTGTATTTGCATTTGCGGCGTTATTATTTACATATGGTATCATTGTGTCAGCACCGTTTGGAAGCAGATATCACAGACAGACAAAAGAAGGAACACATGAACCGATCATTGCGATCACGGCAATGGGACTGCTTACCCTGGTGTATCTGTTGTTTTCAGTGATCCAGATCCTATATCTGTTTACAAATAATATGTCACTGCCGGATGATATGACTTATGCGGAATATGCCAGACAGGGATTCTTCCAGCTTATGTTCGTATCGGTGCTGAATGTGATACTGGTGCTGATCTGTCATGCAATCTTTCGTAAAAGCACAGTGCTTAATATCGTACTGACTATTATGTCAGCCTGTACCTATGTGATGATCGCATCCTCGGCGCTTCGTATGACTATGTATATCAAAGCATATGATCTTACTTATATGACAATACTGGGGTTTGCAGCACTGGCTGTTCTTGCTGTGGTACTTGCAGGAGTGATCGTCAGAATCTATACTGACCATTTCCCGCTGGTACGTTATTCGATGTTTGTGATCGTTACTGTATATATCATCGTATCGTTCCTTCGTCCGGCTTATCTGGTTGCCAGATATAATCTGGAAAATCAGGATCCGAAGGATGTGGATTTCCGGTATGTGACGTCACTTGGTGCAGATGGAGCGGAAGAAGTATATGAGTTCATTGTAGATAACTATATGACGGGACAGGATGATGATTACTACGAGTACGATAACTACCAATACGACGATTATTATAACAAATATAATAATTATAAGGATATCAAGGGATTCTCGTATAACAGAATGGAATGGTATTTTAATGGAATTCGGGATACCTATAAAGAAAAAGGTGCGATCCGTGGATTTAACTTTTCAAGGAACAAGGCAGAGAAGTATGCAAAACGTTTCTTTAAATGGTACGGGAAAGAAGAATAAAGTGCGTTAAATTAAGATTAAAATACGTTGCACCTATTGTAAAAAAATGGGAAATAGTATAAAATAAAACTAAATTTGGGGCATACAGATGAGAGGTCAGAATGCCGCCGGATAAAAGATGATTTTATGGAGGTAGTAGAAAAATGAAAAAAGCAACAAAGAGATTATTAGCTGCATTTTTAGCCCTTGCAATGGTATTCACATTATTAGCAGTACCTGCAACAAGCATGAAGGATGTCAGCGCTGCAACCAGTAAGACTGTGTATATTAACCCGTATAGTGACAGAGTCGTTTCCTATAAGCCGGGACGTGTAACTCAGGCATCCGGTGTTATCAGTATCATGGGATGTACAAAGGCATCTCAGATCAAAAAGTTAAAATGTTCAAACAAGAACATGAAAGTATCAGCCAAAGATGGATATATTCGTGTAGACTATGGAAAGAAAGCTGGTAAGGCAACTATTACATGTACAGTAAAGGGTGTTAAGCTGAAAACTACATTTACTGTAAAGAAATATACCAATCCTGTAAGTTCAATCAAGATTGGAAGCAAGAATTATACATCAAGCTTTGCAAAGAATACTTACACCTATACTTCAAAGAAAGTATCAAAGAAGACACTGAGCGTAAAGGCTAAAAAGGGATGGACCATTAAGTCAGTCAGCGTATATAATGGTGGAAGCAAATATTATAATGTAAATAAATCCAGTTATTCCAAGAAGATTACATTAAGTAAGAAATATTCAGATGTGATCGTTGTTATGTACCAGAAGAGTACAGGACTTACAGAGTCTTTAATGGTAACATACAGATAATTAAAACATAGAATTAATGAAAAGGTGTTGATATATATATCAGAACAGATTATATGTCAGCACCTTTTTGTTGTGCCTGTTTATAAGGTGTGGTATACTTTACATAGCGATTTGGTAAAATATATCATGTGGTTTTAAAAACCATATTTGCCATAAAATGGTAATGGAGGATGTTAAAATGAATGATTATGTTATATTGACAGATTCATCCTGTGATCTGCCGGATGATATCGTGAAGAAATATCAACTGGAGATCTTACAGCTTGATTTTATTGTTGAGGGCGAGGGAAGTTTTCATAATGATCAGGCAGATATTGAGAAAGTATATAGCAAATTAAGGAATGGGGCAAATATCAAGACTTCTGCAGCAAATATCTCGCAGGCATCGGAGGCAATAGAAGCTTTATTTAATCAGAAGAAAGATATCTTATATCTGGGCTTTTCATCCGGGCTTAGTTCTACTTATCAGACCGTGTATATGGCCGGTCAGGAATTGATGGAGGAGTATCCGGAACGAAAGATGGTCAGTGTTGATACTCTTGCGGCATCTATGGGACAGGGACTTTTGGTATACAAAGCATGTCAGGCAAGAGATGAAGGAAAAGGTCTGGAAGAAAATGCACAGTATATCGAAGATATAAAATTAAAACTGTGTCACTGGTTTACAGTAGACGATCTGTTTTTCTTCCTCTGACCTTACTTACATTGATCAGATGTCCCTCGTCATCCACATGCAGGATCGGCTTGATCAACACCATTGTGCCAATAGCTGCGCGGACAGTTTTTGCCCGTAGGCGTTTATTTAA
>OGHH01001785.1_pt1 | contig 14248 bp, 14 predicted proteins | sample 1571471 | NCBI WGS metagenome assembly OGHH01 (sample SAMEA2581936, study PRJEB24529) | metagenome | biome: Human gut stool | place: China | collected 2011
GCTTTACGCGGATACTTTCCAGGTGTAGATTTTTTCTTATTTATAATGACAAGGGATCGGTCAATCTCGGAGTCCGGCAATTTAAAGTATGTGATGTCTTTCACCTGACCACCGAGGATATTGATTGCTTTCTCTGCTTCTTCTGCCTCTTCCTGTACAGTTCCTGATTTATAGGAAATGAAAGTTCCTCCTGTCTTTACATAAGGAAGACAATATTCTGACAGAGTTGCAAGGTTTGATACTGCCCTGGATACACAGAGATCATATTTCTCACGATACTCTTTATTTTTTGCATACTCTTCTGCTCTTCCATGAATCGCCTTAATCCCTTCTAATCCAAGAAGCTCAAAACTTTCCTCAAGGAAGTTTACCCTCTTTTTCAGAGAATCCAGCAGACATGCCTCCAGATGTGGAAAAGCAATTTTCAAAGGCACACCTGGAAATCCGGCACCTGTACCGATGTCCATAATTGTTTTTACTTTTGTCATATCAATGGCTTTTACACATGCAAGACTGTCAAGAAAGTGCTTTGTAAGTACTTCCTCAAACTCAGTAATACCTGTCAGATTCATAACCTTATTCCACTCTACCAAAAGCTCATAATATCTCTGAAACTGCTCTAACTGATGATCATTTAATTCAATATCTATCTTCTTTACTACTTCATATAGTCGATCCATATTTATGGTATCCTTTCTATATATTTCTGAACATATATATTACATCTCATATTACATGCTTTCAAAAATAATACTTACCTACAGATAATTTTATATTATCTTCATATCTGCTTTTTTATTTATTTTCTGATTCTACGTCATGCTGCTTCATCTTCAGATAAACCAGCAGCACAGATATATCTGCCGGTGATACACCGGAGATTCTGGATGCCTGACCGATATTTTCCGGCTTGATATCCTTTAACTTCTGTCTGGCTTCTTTTCGAAGATTCGATACATCATCATAATTCAGATCAGCCGGGATCATCCTCTTTTCCAGCTTTTTAAACTGATGTACCTGTTCTGTCTGTCTCTTGATATATCCTTCATACTTGATCGATATATCAATCTGTTCGATCACATCCGCAGGCAACGGATGTCTGTCCGGATCAATCGGTACAATCTTTTCATAAGAAAGTTCCGGTCTGCGGATCAACTCTGCAAGACTTACTGCTGTCTTTAACTCCGTTGTCTCCATAGAACGTAAGAATTCCTGAATCTTACTGTTTCCGCCAACCATCGTTTCATTTAAACGCTTTGTTTCTTCTTCGATCATTGTACGTTTCTGACAGAATTTCTCATATCTCTCATCGTCGATCAGACCGATTTCATGACCGATATCGGTCAGTCGAAGATCCGCATTATCTTGTCTTAACAGCAGACGATATTCTGCTCTGGAAGTCATCATACGGTATGGTTCTTTTGTCTCCTTTGTAACCAGATCATCGATCAATACACCGATATAAGCCTGTGAACGATCCAATACAACAGGCTCCTTTCCAAGTCCCTTTCTGGCTGCATTGATACCTGCCATAAGACCTTGCGCTGCTGCTTCCTCATAACCAGAGCTTCCATTTAACTGACCTGCGCCAAATAAACCTTCCACATCCTTAAATTCCAGTGAATGTTTCAAATTGATCGCACTGATACAATCATACTCGATCGCATAAGCATTTCTTACGATCCTGACATTCTCAAGTCCTTTCATGCTCCGTATCATCTTATACTGAACATCCTCCGGAAGAGAACTGGACATTCCGCCCATATACATCTCATTTGTAAATTCACCCTCCGGCTCTATAAAAATCTGATGTCTCGTCTTATCCGGAAACTTCATAACCTTGTCTTCGATCGAAGGACAGTATCTTGGTCCTGTACCCTCAATCACACCGGAAAACAATGGAGAACGGTTGATATTCTCACGAATTATCTCATGTGTCTCCTCATTTGTATAACAAAGCCAGCAGGATACCTGATCCCGCTTGATATCTTCTTCTGTATTTGTAAAGGAAAATGGAACGATATGCTCATCACCTTTTTGTTCCTCCATCTGAGAGAAATCGATTGTCCTCTTATCCAGTCTTGCAGGTGTACCTGTCTTAAACCGGCGGATACCGATTCCGGCTTCTTTCATGGAATCAGATAAATCGTCTCATGGAGATTCCATGACTCTTCAGGGAATCTGTCAGGTAATTTGCTGCCTGAAGTCCATTTGGTCCTGTATGATTTACGACATCTCCATAGATACATCTTGCTTTCAGATAAGTACCTGTACAGAGAACTACTGCCTTTGCATAATAGGTTGCACCGGAAAATGTCTTAACACCCTTAACAACGCCATCTGTTACCATCAGCTCTGTTACCTCAGCCTGACGTAATACCAGATGATCGGTATTCTCTAATGTATGTTTCATTGTACGGGAATAATTTGACTTATCTGCCTGCGCACGAAGAGAATGAACAGCAGGTCCTTTTGATGCATTTAACATTTTGGACTGAATATAAGTCTTATCAATATTCTTACCCATCTCTCCACCAAGTGCATCCAGTTCTCTTACCAGGTGTCCTTTTGAGCTTCCGCCTACATTTGGATTGCAGGGCATCATGGCAACACTGTCCATACTCACTGTAAACAGAATTGTTTCAAGTCCAAGACGGGCAGAAGCAAGTGCAGCTTCACAGCCTGCATGACCGGCACCCACAACTACCACATCATAATTTTCTTCAACCACTGGCATTTATCCATCCTCCTATTTACCCATGCAGAATTCTTCAAATATCTTATCTGCAAGATCATCTCTGTTCGTTTCTCCTATAATAAGCCCCAGATGTTCATAAGCATCCATCAGGTCGATTGAGAAGAAATCCTCCTCCATACCCATATCAATGCTTTCTCTTACCTTTAAAAGGCTTTCTCTGGTCTTCATCAGTTCTTCTTTATGTCTCGCATTTGTAATGTACAACTGGTCATTATACTCCAATTCGCCGGAAAAAAATTTGTCATTTAACAGATCATATAATTTTTCTTTTCCATCTCCTGTAGAAGCAGATAACTCTACAATATCACAACCAAGCTCGCATGTTATCCACATTTTATCCACAACTGTTTGTAAGTCATTTTTATTCATAATAGCAATAACATTTTTGCCCTTAATCTCTGATATTATCTGCTTATCGTTGTCATCTAACGGTACAGATCCATCGATCACATATAAGATCAGATCTGCCTGTGATGCAAATTCCAGTGCCTTATCCACACCCATCTTTTCCACAATATCTTCGGTATCCCGGATACCTGCTGTATCCACAATGTTCAGTATAATACCATTTATGTTGACAACTTCCTCTAAGGTATCTCTTGTCGTTCCTGCAATATCCGTAACGATTGCTCTGTTTTCTCCCAGAAACATGTTGAGAAGTGAGGATTTTCCTGCATTTGGCTTACCTACGATAACCGTCTTGATTCCCTCTTTTAAGATCCTTCCATTATCAAAAGTTTGCAGTAATTTATCCACATTATCACCCAACTTATCCACAATTGTCTGTAGTTTCTGTGGGTAACCATCCAGACTGTAATGTTCCGGATCATCAAGTGCTGATTCTATAAACGCTACATTATATAAAATCTGTTCTCTCATATCTATGATCTGATTCTTCAGATCACCACGAAGCTGCATAAGAGAAGATTTCACCGCAAAATCATTCTTGGCACTGATCAGATCCATGACGGATTCTGCCTGTGACAGATCAATTCTTCCATTTAAGAATGCCCGCTTGGTAAATTCTCCCGGTTCTGCGAGTCTTGCACCATTTTTAATTACTGCAGCAAGTACATTCCTTAATACAACCATTCCGCCATGACATTGTAACTCACATACATCTTCACAAGTATAAGTATGTGGAGCACGCATCAGAAGCAGAATACCCTCGTCCAGCTCTTTATCACCATCATATACCTGTCCAAATGCTGCTGTGTAGCTTTTCATGCTTTCTATTTTTTTCTCTTCATTTACCGGCCTGAACACCTTTGAAGCAACTTCAACTGCATTCTTACCACTGATCCTTATAATACCAACCCCGGCATTTCCCATACCGGTTGCGATCGCTGCGATCGTATCATTTACAAGCATATGATTTCTCCTGTTTCTATCTGATCAATATTCTATATATCATTCACTGACATAACAAATAACATATATTATCATATCACTTTATTTATACTAACATACTTTTAGATAATACACCTATACATACTTTTTTTCTATCCCTAAAAAAAATTTCCGGAAGCCGATTCATCAGAGCCGTTACCCTGATTTTTCATTTTCCGGAAATCATATTTTTCAGAAATTCATATTTACATATGTTTTTCTGTTTTTATACAAGTATCTGTTAGCAAAATACTTTATTATTTGTTATTTCTGTCGTATTTCTTTAAATATACAATAACCTTACGATATGGTTCTTCACCCTCGCTTCTTGTAGATACATACTTATCATTCTGTAAAGTAGCGTGGATAATTCTTCTCTCATAAGGATTCATTGGTTCAAGTGCAAATGAACGCTTTGTTCTCTTTACCTGGAATGCAATGTTCTTGGAAAGATTTTCAAGAGTTTCTTTTCTTCTTGCTCTGTAATTCTCTGTATCAAGCTTTACTCTGATATAAGAGTCGCTCTTTTTGTTTACTGCGAGACTGATAAGATACTGAAGTGCATCTAATGTCTGACCTCTCTTACCGATCAGAATTCCCATCTCCGGTCCTTCTACATCGATATCAAGAAGATTGTCTGTCTCGTTAAACTCGATCTTAATGTCAGCCTGAATATCCATAGCCTTGAATAATGTTTCAAGATATTCTCTTACATCATCCACAAATGTTTTCTTCTTTCTGGCACTGATGACAAATGGCTTTGAACCGATCAGTCCAAGAAAACCTGTGCTTCCCTCACTGACTACATTATATTCCAGGTCTGTACTGGCACATCCAAGCTCAACGCTTGCCTGCATAAGTGCCTCATCTAAAGTTTTACCTTTAAATTCTACAAACTCCATTATTTATTTCCTCCCTTATCATTACTCTTATTCTGATACTGAAGCATGATATTTGCTTTGGAACCAATGCTTCCAGATTTGTAATGAACATTGTTTTCTGACTGTTTCACTTCATCAACTGTCGGATTCGTATAACTTTTCAGTCTTGAAGATGCCATTTTGTTAATACTTTCAGACTGGGTGCTATCTGAACTTACATTACCATTCTGAGCGTCCATCATTCTTTCATAGAATGACTTCTTACCAGGATGCTTTGCTTCTTTCTTTGCCTGCTTCTTAGCTGCTTTTACTCTACATTTCTCAAGAACTGCTTCTTTATCACACTTCTTATAATAATTGTTGATAATAAGCTGTGTAATAATTGTAATTACAGAACCTATGATCCAGTAAAGACCAATCGCGATTGGCAGATTAATACATATAAATAATGACATAAGCGGCATACCGTAAGTCATCATATTCATCATACTGTTTGCCTGTGCTGCTGTAGGATCATTTGAATTTGTGTTAGAAGCACTCATGCTGATCTTTGAAGATACAAACTGCAATACTGCTGACAGGATTGGAACGATCAGTGCTGCTGAAAGCTTCAGTCCGGGAGCATCTGCAATATTCATATTAAATAAAAATCTGTTCATATTCTCAAAGTTCTGAATATAATCTGCTTCTTTTCCACTTGTAAATCCAAAAATATCCTGTAACTGTGACCAGTCATGTGTGGATATCTTATCTAATACATCAATTACCTTATTATTTGTAAGATCTCCATTTGATGCAGCCGTCATCATCTGCTTTGCAGCAGTAACTGCTGTAGAAACCTGACCTTCCTTATCTGTTGCAACTGCATTGATAATATCATAGTAATTTGCACTGGAATCAAGTCCGATTGCCTGTAACTTGGAAGCATCGATCTTATCGATAGTTACACCCTGCATACTTGTTACGATTGCATCATACTTGTCCTTCATATCTCCTACATAAGCAGGGATATTCTGGATAACACGGTACAAACCATAGAATACAGGAAGCTGGATCAGAGTTGGCAGACATCCGGATGTAAGACTTACACCATACTTCTTCTGGATTTTCTGTGTCTCCTGCTGCTTCTTCATCAGGGATTCCTGATCTGTTTTATTGTTATACTTCTTTGTTGCCTTATTAATCTCCGGCTGGATAAAACTCATAATCTTAGAAGATTTCTGCTGCTTGAAATTCAATGGAAACAAACAAGCTCTTATGAAAAACGTAAATAAGATAACGCAGATACTAAGATTAACATATCCTATTCCCATGCTGTTACTGATAATCTCGATCAATTTATACATCAGATCGAAAATCTTACCGAATAACCAACATATCGGTCCTAAGATCATACCGTCTTCTACTGTTAGAAACATCTTGTCCTCCTTTATGGAACGGGATCATATCCTCCTTTAGAAAAAGGATTACATCTAAGTATTCTCCATACAGCCAGGAGGCCACCTTTTATCACTCCATACTTTTCCAAAGCTTCGATCGCATATTGTGAACAGGTTGGAAAATACTTGCAGGTAGGATGTCCTTTTAACATGGACAAATACCTCTGATAAAATCTGATTAAACCAATTAACATTCTTTTCATTTTTAATTTTCACCATCTCTGACTATCGTCAGCTTCTTCAGCCCAAACAAATGCATCATAGCACTTTCTATCTCATGATACCCTTTGTCCTTTGCTGTTACTCTGGCAACGAACACAATGTCATAACCACTGCAAATACAGTCTTTGTTTAATCGATAAGCTTCTCTAATCAATCTGGTTACCCTGTGTCTTACCACACTGTTACCAACTTTTTTACTAACAGAGATTCCAAGTCTATTGTATTCCAAGCTGTTGGCTCTCAGATACATAACTAAATATTTATTGGCCACCGAATCCTTTGTGTTATAAACACTGCCAAACTCTCTGCTGTTTTTTAACGTAATAAAATTACTCATAACATAACCACCAAATCATTGATTGAAAATTAGAAAAACTAAAAAAGGCCACAACCTTGTGACCTATGCTGATAATTTCTTTCTACCCTTAGCTCGTCTAGCGGCCAGTACCTTTCTGCCATTAGCAGTGCTCATTCTCTTTCTGAAACCATGAACCTTTGATCTCTGTCTCTTCTTAGGCTGGAAAGTCATCTTCATATCTACACACCTCCTTTATTTATTATGACCATGATTTATCCACATCCATTCACTTTCTCTGTTTATAACAGACTCAAATGAACACATACAGATACCTACAAAGTCCTTGCATATTATAAATAAATAACCCCATACAGTCAAGTTTTTTTTGAATTTTTCCTTTAAAATCAAGGGTTTTCATATCATAAAACACTTAGTTAGAAAAATGTGATTTTATATTTTTCAAAAATTGGTGTCTATATAATTTTCAAATACAAAATCTAGTGGTTTTTCTTTTTCTCCACATTTATCCATTGATATGAACTTTACCATAATCAATTTACATAATGTTATCCACAAATTGTGAATAACTTGTGGATAACATCTTGATTCATTGTTTTCTTTCTTCCATAAATCCATATTTTATCTTATTTTTTGATGTTCACAATTTATAAGGTAACATTTTTTTTACTTAACATAACAATACTTTTTCATAATTATTATGTAACTTATACACCTTCTTTTTCAAAACAGTTTTTTAACATATATCAAAATGAGTTTCTTCCTATTATATAAAAAATTTTTCTCATATGTCTGTCAGAGGGTAATAAAACTTGAAAAAATGGTCATTTTGTTATAAGATATAAATACGTGGTTCTATGCCTATAACTCCATAGACACAACGACTGGACGGAAAGGATTTTCGGAAGAATGGAAGAATTAATTTTATCAAAATGGGACGAGATACTCTCTCTTCTCGAGACAGAACATGGATTATCCCCTATTGTTGTTAAAACATGGATCAAACCTTTGAAGTTATATTCTGTCGAAGGAAAAAAACTGTATTTTGCAGTTGATGATAGTATGGGTTCAAGAGCCATCGATTTTATTAATAAAAAAATGTACGATATGTTCCTGGTTACTTCTATAAAAGAAGTGCTGGATGACGATTCTATCGAGATTGTAATTGACGTAGAAAGTAATCTGAACAAAACCTCCAAAGAAGAGGTTACCAAAGAAGAATACAACGAAGCGATTACCAAGAGCAATCTCTATCCAAAATATACATTTGATACATTCGTTGTAGGTGAGAGCAATAAGCTCGCTCATGCAACATGTCTTGCTGTCGCAGATTCACCGGGACTGGACAAATTCAACCCACTGTTTTTATATGGTGGAGCAGGTCTTGGCAAAACACATCTGATGCAGTCTATTGCACATTATATTTTACAGCATAATAAGAATATGAAGGTTCTCTATGTACCTTCCAATAAATTTACAAATGAAATCGTAGAAGCGATCAAGAAAAACAAAACCGACGAGTTCCGGGAAAAGTATAGAACCGTTGATGTATTACTGATCGATGATATTCAATATCTTATCGGTAAAGAGAGTACCCAGCAGGAGTTCTTTGATACCTTCAATGCACTTCACGATGAAGGAAAGCAGATCATTCTGTCATCGGATAAGCCTCCTAAAGAAATTAAAACTCTGGAAGAGCGTTTCCGTTCCAGATTTGAATGGGGAGTGCCGATTGATATTCATGCTCCTGATTATGAAACCAGAATGGCAATTCTCAAAAATAAAGTTGAGATGAACGGATACAAGAATATCAGTGACAACATTCTGGAATATATTGCAAATAACGTTACCTATAATGTAAGAGAACTGGAAGGAGCATTAAACAAGATCAGTGTATATGCCGAACTTGGAAATGTTACGATCACAGAGGATCTTGCAAAGAACATATTAAAAGATATGATATCCAAGGAAACCAACGTTACGATCACACCTGATCTTATCATTAATACCGTTTCCGAACACTTAAATATCAGTGTTGATGATATCAAATCTTCAAAACGTAGTCAGGATGTAGCCAATGCAAGACAGATATCCATGTATCTATGTCGTAAGTTTACAACAAAGGGATTAAAGAGCATCGGAGATGTATTTGGTGGTAAAGACCATTCGACTGTTTTAAGTAATATCAACAAAGTAGATAAGAGGATTGAAAGTGATCCTGAATATGCAGAGACGATTGATGTCATTATCAAGAAACTCAGTCCTCACAGCTAATGTTATTTATATGTGGATGAATGTCTGTACTATTGTTATGAAATGTTAGTATCTGACAATTCAATCAATTCAGACGATTTTCAAATGTTTATAAGTCCACTTACAATAACATTGAATATCAGGAAAATTAACATAGACACATAATTGATTTCATAAGAATTTATAAGGATATTTTGAAGTTTCAACAAATCCACACCTACTACTACTGTTATTACTACTTTTATTATTAAATATATATCTACAGACAACCGGGAAAGGAGTTTATAAACAAAATGAAGATTTCGTGTATGAAGGGAAAATTGATGCAGGGAATTAGTAATGTATCAAAAGCTGTATCTACAAAAACCACACATCCAATTCTCTCATGTATTTTCATTGAAGCTGAAAATGGAAATATAAAACTCACAGCAAATGATATGGAAATTGGAATAGAATCTTATGTTGAAGGAACTGTTATCGAAGAAGGAAAGGTTGCGATCGAAGCAAAGCTTTTATCGGACATCGTAAGAAAGCTTCCGGATAGTGAGATACATATGGAAACAAATGAAGATTTCAAGACAACTATCAAATGTGAGAAATCATTATTTACCATTGCAGGAAAATCAGGAGAGGATTTTTCCAGTCTTCCGGTTGTTGAAAAATCCAAATATATTACAATTTCACAGTTTACATTAAGAGAGATTATCAACCAGACGATCTTTTCAATTTCAGACAGCGAATACAATAACGTTATGACAGGTGAATTATTTGAGGTCTCTAATAACAGACTTCGTGTTGTAGCTATTGACGGACATCGTATCGCTATCCGTAATGTAGAATTAAAGGATGAGAGTCAGGATGTGAAGGTTATCGTTCCTGGTAAGGCACTCAGTTATATTAGTAAGATTGTAAATGGTGGAGTAGATGATGATGTAAATATCTACTTTGCAGATAATAATATATTATTTGAATTTGACAGAACAAAGGTTGTATCTCGTCTGGTAGAAGGTGAATTCTTTAGAATTGATAATATGTTAAATGTTGATTATCAGATCAAGTTCACTATCAACAAGAGAGAATTTCTTGACTGTCTGGATCGTTCATCTCTTCTAATCAAAGAATCAGATAAGAAACCGATCAAGCTCACGATAGAAGATAACATGTTATATCTGAAGATAGATTCTCTGATCGGTTCAATGAATGAAGAGATAGAGATTCATAAAGAGGGAAGCAATATCATCATTGGATTCAATCCAAAATTCTTAATGGATGCGATCCGTGCAATTGACGATGATGATATTACTATATACATGAATAATACAAAATCACCTTGTGTAATCAAGGATGAAGAAGAGAATTATATTTATCTGATCCTTCCAATGGGTATCGGAAGCAGATAATCCAGGATTGGAGATAAGAAAAAATGGAAATAATCAAGCTGAGAGATGAATTTATAAAACTAGGTCAGGCATTAAAGGCAGCCGGTTTTGTAGAGTCAGGAGTAGAAGCAAAAGAGGTTATATCTCAGGGTCTTGTTATCGTAAATGGTGAGATTGAGACCAGAAGAGGAAAAAAACTGTATGATGGAGATGAAGTAGAATTTGATGGAGATAAGATCAGTATCCAGAAATAATTCTACACATGTGGCTGGTAGATAGTATGTATGTTGAATCACTGAATATTAACAACTATAGAAATTATGATGAGTTATTCATTATGTTTGATAAGAATACCAATATTTTATATGGCGATAATGCACAGGGAAAAACAAATATACTGGAATCTATCTATATGGCAGCTACAACCAAGTCCCACCGTGGAAGTAAGGATCGGGAAATCATAAAAATAGGTGAAGAAGAGTCACATATACGTCTTTGCATCAAAAAAAGTGATATAAGTCATCGGATTGATATGCATTTGCGTAAAAGCAAGAATAAAGGAGTTGCTATAGATGGACTGCCTATCAGACGTACAACTGAACTTTTTGGTTTATTAAATGTGATATTTTTTTCACCGGAGGATTTATCTATCATAAAAAACGGTCCTTCTGAGAGAAGAAGATTTCTGGATCTGGAGTTGTGTCAGTTAAGCAGATTGTATTATCAGAATCTGTCTTCCTATTCCAAGATATTGAATCAGAGAAATAATCTGTTAAAGCAGATTGCTTATAATAAAAGTCTGATGGATACTTTAGATGTATGGAACATGCAGCTTGTGGATTACGGAAGAAAGGTTATAAAAGAAAGACAGAATTTTATAACGATGTTAAATGATCTGATCGGAGAGATCCATTTGAAGCTGACTTCCGGAAAAGAAAAGCTGGAGATCATCTATGATAAGAATGTTGGTGAAGATGAATTTGAACAGGTGTTGTCAGATAAGGTTCATGTAGATCTGAATTATATGAGCACCCAGACAGGACCTCACAGAGATGACATCATGTTTATGATAAACGGAATCGATGCAAGAAGATTTGGATCACAGGGACAGCAGAGAACAGTCGCTCTTTCTTTGAAAATCGCAGAGATAAAGTTGGTAAAGAATATTATAAATGATAATCCGATACTTCTCTTGGATGATGTTATGTCAGAGCTTGACAGCAGCAGAAGAGAAGCGTTGTTAGAGGAAATCAAAGATATACAAACAATTATAACCTGTACAGGTTATGATGATTTTATAAAAGAACAAGTAGTGATCAATAATGTGTATCATGTTATAAACGGAACCGTTACGAAGATATAAGTTTCGTTTGTTATGGAATATTAAGGAGGAAAAAAATGTCAAATAATTATGATGCTGAACAGATACAGGTTCTGGAAGGACTTGAAGCTGTCAGAAAAAGACCGGGAATGTACATAGGAAGTACGTCTACAAGAGGATTGCATCATCTTGTTTATGAGATTGTTGATAATTCTGTAGATGAAGCTCTGGCTGGTTATTGTAATCACATAGAAGTTTTTATTAACCCTGATAATTCCATAACGGTTGTTGATAATGGACGTGGTATACCTGTAGGTATTCAGGAGAAGACAGGAAAATCAGCACTGGAAGTAGTATTTACCGTTCTTCATGCCGGTGGTAAGTTTGGCGGTGGAGGATATAAGGTATCCGGTGGTCTTCATGGTGTAGGTGCTTCTGTTGTAAATGCTCTTTCCGAATGGTTAGAGGTCGAAGTTACAAGAGATGGTCATATATATAAGCAGACATATAAGCGTGGTAATGTAGACAGTGCATTGCAGATCATTGCCGATGCACCGGAAGATAAATCAGGAACAAAGGTAACATTTCTTCCGGATAAGACGATATTTGATGACTGGATTTATGATTATGATACATTACGGACAAGACTTCGTGAGACAGCATTCCTTACAAAGGGTCTGAAGATTACATTAACAGATTTTCGTGTAGATCCTCCAAAGGAGAGACATTTCCATTATGAGGGCGGTATCAAAGAGTTTGTTGAATACATGAACAGACACAGAGAAGCACTCTATGACAAGGTAATCTACTGTGAGGGACTCAAGGATGGTGTATATGTAGAAGTTGCTATGCAGCATAATGATTCCTATAACGAAATGATACACAGTTATGTAAATAATATTAATACACCGGAAGGTGGTACACATTTAACAGGTTTTAAGGCAGCCATTACCAAGATTTTCAATGACTACGCAAGAAAGAATAATCTGTTAAAAGAAAAAGAGGATAATCTGTCCGGTGAAGATCTGAGGGAAGGTATGTCTGCGATCGTATCTGTAAAGATCGGTGAACCTCAGTTTGAAGGTCAGACAAAGGGTAAACTTGGTACAAGTGAGGCAACAAGTGCTGTTGCAACTGTATTAAGCGAAAAGTTGGAATACTTCCTTGAGGAAAATCCTACAATAGCAAAGGCTATTTTTGAAAAGTCTATGGTTGCATCAAGAGCCAGAGAGGCAGCTAGAAAGGCTAGAGAACTTGTAAGAAGAAAATCTCCTCTTGAATCAGGTAGACTCCCTGGTAAATTAACAGATTGTTCATCTAATGACCCATCTGAAAGCGAAATTTACATCGTAGAGGGTAATTCTGCCGGCGGTTCTGCCGTTGGTGCGAGAAACCCTAGAGTACAGGCTGTATTGCCTTTAAGAGGTAAAATATTAAATGTAGAAAAGGCAAGACTTGACAGAATACTTGGTAATGAAGAAATTAGAGCTATGATAACAGCCTTTGGTACTGGTATTCACGAAGATTTTGATATATCTAAACTTAGATACCACAAAATTATTCTTATGACCGATGCCGATGTTGATGGTGCTCATATTGCAACATTACTTTTGACATTTATATTTAGATTTATGCCTGACCTTATTAAAGAGGGTTATGTGTACTTAGCACAACCACCACTTTATAAGTTAGAGAAAAACAGAAAAGCCTACTATGCTTATTCAGATGAAGAAAGAGATAGTATTATTTCTGAAATTGGTTCTGACGGTATGAGTCCTATTCAGAGATATAAGGGTCTTGGTTAAATGGACCCTGAACAGCTTTGGGACACTACTATGAACCCAGAAAATCGTATTCTTGTAAAGGTTACTATTGACGATGCCAGAGTGGCAGATGCAATTTTTGACCAGCTTATGGGCGATAATGTTGAGCCTAGACGCGAATTTATACAGGAAAACGCAAAATATGTTACTAATCTTGATGTTTAGTATACAGTAAAGGATTGAAATTATGGATGAAAACAATTTAACCTATGATAAAATTGTAGATGTTGAAATATCTGACAAAATGAAAAGTGCATACATAGACTATGCAATGAGTGTTATTGTATCAAGAGCTTTACCAGATGTTAGAGATGGTTTAAAGCCTGTTCATAGACGAATTTTGTTTGATATGAATGAACTCCACCTTGACCCATCAAAGGGCTACAAGAAGTCTGCTCGTATTGTCGGTGATACAATGGGTAAATATCACCCTCATGGTGATTCATCAATATACGATGCTTTAGTTC
>OGHH01001787.1_pt1 | contig 14219 bp, 13 predicted proteins | sample 1571471 | NCBI WGS metagenome assembly OGHH01 (sample SAMEA2581936, study PRJEB24529) | metagenome | biome: Human gut stool | place: China | collected 2011
GGCGGGCACAGGCCCGATGCCAGCAGGCGAGGGCTCGATTTGCAGCGTGCTGTGTGGGAGTTATGCCGCCATATGCTTAAAGGTGTGTGCAGAAAATCTCGTTCAAGCGTAGCGCGTTTGATTTTCTGCACACTAATAGGCTTTGCAGATGGCGGCAGCTACTCCCGCTAAGCTAAGCTGCCATGAGAGCCATCACCTGCAGGTAACGGGGCTGCGCCCGCCACAAGCGTCCGTTGTTCCTCTCACTAATAAACAGATTGGAGTTTTTATGCTTACTATACAGAATTATAAGAAAGTAGAAAGCCTTGAAGAAGCCTATGAGCTTAATCAGAAGAAAGCTAACCGTATTGTCGGCGGCATGATGTGGATGCGTATGGGCGACAACAGAATGAATACAGCTATTGATATGTCAGGGCTTGGACTTGATAAGATTGAAGAATCAGATGAAGAATTTAAGATTGGCTGTATGACTACTTTAAGACAGTTAGAAGTTCATGAGAGTTTTAATGAATATACAGATGGCTGTGCTAAGGAGGCTTTAAGGCATATTGTAGGTGTGCAGTTCAGAAATCTTGCAACAGTTGGTGGAAGTATATATGGAAGATATGGATTTTCTGATGTGCTTACGCTTTTAATTGGACTGGATTCTTATGTAGAATTATACAAGGGAGGCATTGTTCCACTAACTGAGTATGCTGACCGTAATTATGACAGGGACATTGTTGTTAATATTATTGTTAAGAAAAGACCAGTGAATATGTTTTATGAAGCTGTGAGAATAACAGAAACAGATCTGCCGGTGCTTACATGTGCAGGAGTAAAGTTTAAAGATACCGGAGTCTGCAATATCTGCATAGGTGCAAGACCGGGAAGAGCAATTGTTGTTAAAGATACAGAAGGAATACTTGCAGGCGGTATTAATGAGAAGTCGGTAGAAGAATTCAGTACATTTGTTAAGACAAATGTGCCTACAGCGGGCAATATGAGAGGAAGTGCTGAGTATAGAAGTCATCTTTCAGGCGTTCTTGCAGGCAGGGCACTTCAGAATATTAACAGAGATTAATTGGTGATTACGGATTGGAGAATATATGTTAGTTGATATTAAGTTGAATGGAAAATCTGTCAAAGCAGATATTACGGCAGACATGACACTCTATGAATTCGTGAGAGAGCATGGCTGTTACAGCGTAAAATGTGGCTGTGAAACATCTAACTGTGGCTTATGTACAGTATTTCTTAATGATAAGCCTGTCCTTTCATGTTCAGTTCTTGCAGCAAGAGCAGACAAATGCAGTGTTACAACACTCGAAGGATTACAGGAGGAGGCGTCTGAATTTGTCACATTTATAGCAGATCAGGGAGCAGAGCAGTGCGGATTCTGTAATCCGGGATTTGTTATGAATGCATTGGCACTTTTCAGAGAGAATCCTTATCCTGATGAAGAGGAGATAAAGGAGTTCCTTTCAGGAAATCTGTGCAGATGTTCAGGTTATGAGGGACAGTTAAGAGGAATTATGAATTTCCTTGAGGCAAAGAAAGCAAAGGAGGCTGAATAGATGAAGTCGGTTAATAAAGCTATCAGAAAGAAAGATGCGATGGAACTGCTTCTTGGAAAGCCGGTGTATACAGATGATATTGCACCTAAGGACTGCCTTGTTGTAAAGCTTCTGCGCTCACCATATGCCAACGCATTTGTAAAGAATATTAATGCTGATATTGCGATGAAGGTGCCGGGAATAGAAGCAATATTTACATATAAAGATGTTGACCAGAATATGAAAAGATTCACATGTGCAGGTCAGACTTATCCTGAGCCAAGTCCTTATGACAGGCTTATTCTTGATAAGCATGTAAGATTTATAGGCGACCCGGTTGCCATTGTTGCAGGTGCTGATGAACGCTGTGTTGATAAGGCGATGAAGCTTATTAAGACAGAATATGAAGTGCTTGAACCATTGCTTGATTTCACTAAGGCAAAGGATAATGAGATTCTTGTACACCCTGAGGATAACTGGGAGGCATTATGTCCGGTTGGAGCTGATAATAAAAGAAATCTGTGCGCGCATGATGAGAGTGGAGACGGAGATATCGATAAAGTGTTAGATGAGTGTGATATTGTGATTGACAGGACATATCATACAAAGGCATGCCAGCAGAGCATGATGGAGACTTTCAGAACTTTCTGTACAATAGATACTTATGGAAGACTTCATGTCGTAAGTTCTACACAGATAGTATTCCATTGCAGGAGAATTATTTCACATGCACTTGGAATATCGCAATCTAAGATAAGAGTTACCAAGCCAAGAATCGGAGGCGGATTTGGAGCAAAGCAGACATCTGTGTCAGAGATATATCCTGCATTTGTTACATGGAAGACTAAGAAACCGTCTAAGATTATCTTTTCAAGAGAGGAATCACTATCAGCTTCATCACCAAGACATGAGATGCAGATGCATGTAAGACTTGGTGCAACTAAGGATGGTATTGTAAAAGGAATTGATTTATACACATTATCTAATACAGGTGCATATGGCGAGCATGGTCCTACAACAGTAGGTCTTTCTGGACACAAGTCAATTCCATTATATGGAAAGGCAGAGGCGTTCCGTTTTGTAAGTGATGTAGTATATACTAATATAATGTCAGCGGGTGCTTACAGAGGTTATGGTGCGACACAGGGACTTTTTGCAGTCGAGTCAGCTGTAAATGAACTGGCAGACAGACTTCATATGGATCCGTTTGAAATCAGATTTAAGAACATAGTAAAAGAGGGCGATGTAATGCCTGCTTACTATGGACAGGTTAATACAAGCTGTGCGCTTGACAGATGTCTTGCAAAGGTCAAAGAGATGATTAAATGGGATGAGAAATATCCTATGAGAAAGATTTCTGATACTAAGGCACGTTTTGTCGGAATGGGCATGGCAATGCAGGGTTCAGGTATATCAGGAGTTGATGTGGGCAGTGCGACACTAAAGCTTAATGATGAAGGCGTATATACTATGAACATCGGAGCTGCTGATATGGGAACAGGCTGTGATACAATACTTGCACAGATTGCAGCAGAGGTTCTTGAATGCAGCACAGACGATATAAGTGTATTTGGTGCAGATACTGACATATCACCTTATGACTCAGGTTCTTACGCATCAAGTACAACATATGTAACAGGTAAGGCTGTTGAAAAATGTGCATTAGAGCTTAGAGACAGAATCGAAAAGCTGGGTGCTAAGATGTTAGGCTGCGAGAAATGTGATGTCACATTTGACGGAAAGAAAGTAATATGCGAATCAGGTGAGAACAAGGATAAATGTGTAACTCTGGCCGATATATCAACAGCATCTATGTGTGGTAATGATATAGCACTTTCAGTTACCAATACACATACATCACCTATTTCACCACCACCATTCATGGTTGGAGCAGCGGAGGTCGAGGTTGACCTTCTCACAGGTGAGAGCCGTGTTGTTGAATATGACGCATGTGTTGATTGTGGAACACCTGTTAATCCTAACCTTGCAAGAGTACAGGCAGAGGGCGGTATCTTACAGGGAATCGGAATGACAATGTCAGAGAATATCACATATTCAGATAAAGGCAAGCTGTATGAGAACTCATTTTTACAGTACAAGATTCCATCAAGAATGGATATTGGACATATTAATGTTGAGTTTGAGAGCAGTTACGAGAATGCAGGTCCTTTTGGTGCTAAATCAATCGGAGAGGTTGTAATTAATACACCGCTTCCTGCAATTACAGATGCATTAAGCCATGCGGCAGGAAAGAGATTTTACGAGCTCCCTATAACTCCTGACCAGATTGCAATGGCAAGTGTAAAAGATAATTAAAACTGATTGACCATAGAGCCTTGTAATGTTAGAATAATTTCTTATAATATGACAGATAATTTACTTACGAAAGGAATCATTACTATGAATTTTCTTGAAGAAAGAATTATGAAGGACGGAGTTGTCAAAGAAGGCAACATTCTTAAAGTAGACAGTTTTCTTAATCATCAGATGGATGTTAAGCTTTTCAAGCAGATGGGTGAAGAATTTAAGAGAAGATTTGCCGGAAAGAATATTAATAAGATTATAACAATTGAGGCTTCAGGAATTGGTATTGCATGTATAGTTGCAGAATGTTTTGATGTACCGGTTGTATTTGCAAAGAAGTCACAGAGTGTCAATATTGACGGAGATGTGTACTCTGCGGAGGTTGAATCATTTACACATAAGTGCAAGAATCAGGTTCTTATATCTAAAAAGTTTGTAGGTCCAGAGGATCATGTACTTATTATTGACGATTTTCTTGCCAATGGCTGTGCACTTCAGGGACTTATCTCTATTGTCAATCAGGCAGGCGGAACTGTTGAAGGTATTGGAATTGCAGTTGAGAAGGGCTTCCAACAGGGTGGACAGATTATCCGTAACCTTGGATACCAGCTGGAATCTCTGGCTATTGTTGATGGAATGAATGCTGCAGATGGCAGTATTAATTTCAGAGAGGAGTAATCATGAATGAATATCAGTTTTTTTCACCAGTAGATGTCGTATTTGGATGCGGAAGTCTTTCTAAGCTTCATACTCTTAAGATGCCAGGAAAGAAAGCACTTCTTGTTATAAGCAATGGAAAGTCTGCAAGGATGAATGGTTCACTTGACAGAACAATAGATGAACTTAAACAGGCTGATGTTTCATATGTGCTTTATAACGGAATAGGAGCTAATCCGCTGAAGTCAGCAGTTGAAGAAGGCGCAAGAATTGGTCGCGAGAATGGAGTTGACTTTGTTGTTGCTTTAGGCGGCGGTTCAGTTATGGATGCGGCTAAGAATATGGCAATGTTCATTCCACAGCCATCAGATAATCTGTGGGATTATGCTAATAGCCCATCAGGTGGTAAGATGACACCTCCTAATGAAATGCTTCCATGGATTGCAATTACTACATCAGCAGGAACAGGCTCAGAGGTTGATACTATTGGAGTGATTTCTAATCCTGATACTAATGAAAAGATTGGTATTGGTGGAATGGCGGGCATGTTTGCAAAGTATGCAATTGTTGATCCTGAGCTTATGAAAACAGTTCCACCGAAATTCACTGCATATCAGGGATTTGATGCGCTTTTTCATTCATTGGAAGGGTATATAAGCAACAAACATAATATTATGGGAGATATGATTCAGCGTGCCGCGATTGAAAATATCGGACAATATCTTGCAAGAGCAGTTAAGGATGGTAACGATATTGAGGCAAGAGAACATGTTGCATACGCTAATACAATGTCAGGATATTCAATGGTTGTAACATCATGTATATCTGAACATTCTATGGAGCATGCAATGAGTGCATATCATCCGGAGCTTCCTCATGGAGCAGGACTTATCATGCTGTCTAAGGAGTACTTCACATTCTGGATTAATAAGCATGTATGTGATGAGCGATTCGTTGATATGGCACATTTTCTTGGAATGGAAGATGCATCTAAGCCGGAAGATTTCATCACAGCACTTCTTGAATTACAGAAGGCATGTGGAGTTGATGACCTTAAGATGTCTGATTACGGAATAAAGAAGGAAGAAGCAATGACACTTGCCAGGAACGCAAGGGCAACAATGATGAGATTGTTCGTAAGAGACCCTCAGGAAACTACTGATGAAGAGATTGCGGGTATATACGAGAGAGCGTATAGATAATATTTATTAATTATAGGTATAATATTCACATGATGAATGTTGTACCTTTTTTAATAAAAATTAGGTATTTTTAATGTTTTAATAATATATATTAACACATATAATTATATGTGATATTAATATATTAAAAGAATCAAATCTTTTCTAAAGTAACTTGGTGTTGATTGCTTCAATAATCAACACCAGTTGCTTATCAAAGCTGGATATTCATAGATTAACATATATCTATGAAAGTTCGTTTATGAAGGTTTATTTTTCTAAAAACATTTATAGACATTCATTCAGCAAAATCCACATAACACATAATTGAATAATGCAGGCTTGTTTTAGATATCCGTAAATGCTAATATACTTATATAGATAAAGATAATATTAGTATATGTGCGTTGATATCTGCCTGTGAAAGAGACGAGGAGGATATCTATGGCAGAGAAGAAAGACAATGTACCATCTAAATTTAAGGACAATGTATTCTGTATGCTGTACAGGGATAAGAAGAATCTTTTAGAACTGTATAATGCACTTAACAATTCAGCTTACACGAATGTTGACGATTTGCAGGTTACAACATTAAATGGAGGTTCGTACATGAAGTATAAGAACGACGCTTCATTTTTACTATGTATGAGCCTGTATATGTTTGAGCAGCAGTCTAGCAAGAATCCTAATATGCCGTTAAGATTTTTGCACTATGTATCAGATGTGTTCAGAGAGTTGTTCAGTAATTCCATGCTTCACAGAAGAAGTATGATTAAGATTCCTGTTCCGCATTTTGTGACATTTTACAATGGCTTGGAAAAATGGATTGAAGATGAGGAGGAAATCAGGCTGTCAGATATGTATGAGATATCGACAGACAATCCAGAGCTGGAGCTTAAGGTGCGTGTTATCAACATTAATAAAGATGTACATATCCTTAATAAGTGCAAAACGCTGCGTGATTACATGACATTTGTTAATAAGGTCAGATTCAAGATGGGTGTTGAAGGGGACGATGTCAGGATTGCGGTAACAGAGGCGATGGACGAATGTATAGATGAGGATATACTTGTCGATTTCTTTGAACAGCACAGGGAGGAGGTCGTCGAAGTGAGTATATATGATTATGATGAGGAAGATGTCAGAAGGACATTATTTGAAGAAGCAAAGGAAATGGCTAAAGAAGAATTAAAAGAAGTTGTTAAAGCGGAGGTCATGGAAGAAGTTAAATCGGAAGTCAGAGAAGAAGTTAAATCGGAAGTCAGAGAAGAAATTAAATCGGAAGTCAGAGAAGAAATTAAGTCAGAAATGAGAGAAGAAGCTAAATCTATAGTAATTAATCAGGTCATAAAGAAAGTAAAGAAGTCAAAAACTCTGGAGACAATAGCCTCAGAACTAGAGGAAAAAGAGGCAGATATAAAGCCAATATACGATGCAGTAGTCTCATCTGCCCCAGATTATGATATTAATGTAATTAAAGATAGATTAGACAATATGTGAGATATTTATTTCTTCATAAATGAAACAAAATCAAACTTCTTATCAAGCCATCTGCCGACAAGGCCGATGGCTTTTCCCATTGTAAATGCAGCAACAACAGTACCGATGCCAAGACCCTTAACATGACCTAATATCAGACCGGTAAGACATGCAGTTACGGCAAGGCATATAACATCGAAAGAAATCTTGATGCGTGAATATGCAACACCAGTGATGTCAGCAAGTTCACGAGGGAACAGGTCAGTAGGAATAATTGGAAGTTTGCATCTGTTAGAAAGAGCTATGCCGAGACTTATCAGGCAGTAGCTTATAATAAAGTACATAATTCTGAATCCGATTGCAGTTGGGAGCATTGGAACCCACATATTGTGCATGTCGATGCATTCACCAAATATGAATCCGACAACGAATGAAAACAGATATGATGGTACGAACTTCTTTCGCAGAATCATAAGGCTGAGTACAAGAAGTCCCTGGAACATATATGTAAATGTACCAAGAGTAATCTTAGGGAAGACTTCGGAAAAAGCATATGGAACGCTTGAGATTGCAGATATTCCAGTTCCTGAGTAAAGCATAAGCACAACTCCAAGGCTGTTGATTATAACAGCAAAGGCAAGAACAAGCTCACCTCTAAGCGTAGTCTTAACATTTTCAGAAACAGAACCAGCATTTAAATCTATTGCACTATCAATTGAACTCATAATGAATCCCCTTTCCTTTTTAATAAAGAACATAATCACAGTCTCTAAGTGTAGTTTCATTATTGATTAATAACAAATGAATAATTTTAATGAAATTATAGATTTTGTCTATAGAACTGTTTATAATTAAGATAATAAATGTGCATAGGAGGCTGTCTATGAATATATATAATCTTAGATATTTCGTTATACTTGCAAGAATCCGCCAGTACACGAAGGCGGCAGAGGAATTATGCATTACACAGCCGAGTCTTAGTCATGCAATTTCACAGATGGAAAAGGAACTTGGTGTTAAACTCTTTGAAAAAAACGGACATAAGATAACTCTGACTCAATTCGGAGAGGAGTTTCTTTCATATGCAGAAAAGACTCTTGATGTGTTAGATGATGGAATCGCTTCTATTAAAAGAAGTGCAATGGGAAATGGAACGATAAGATTAGGACTTGTAAGACCATTGGGAATAAGCTATGTCCCTCGGATGGCGGCAGCATTTATAAAGAAGAATCCGAAGCTTGATATAGATTTTACGTTTCATACAGATGTTACGGGCAGGCTGCTTGACGATATGCAGCTTGTGAAGTATGATTTGTTGTTCTGTTCCAAGCCATCAGAAGAATATCATTTTACGGCTGAGCCCGTTATGAAGCAGAGACTGGTGCTTATTACTCCCAAAGGACATCCGCTGGCTAAGAAAAAGAAAAGGAACATTAATCTTGCAGAGACAGCAGACTATTCATATGTATGTTTTGACAAGAACTCTGGAATAAGAAGCATATTTGATGAAATGTTGAAAAGATCGGACATAACAGTAAAGGTTGCATATGAAACTGAGGAAGATCAGGTTATTGCCGGGCTGGTTGCTAATGGATTCGGAATAGCGGTAGTTCCATATATGGATATATTGGAAAAGATGTCTGTAGAAATATTTGAAATCGAGTCACCTGAATATGAGAGAAGCTTTTATATGGTTAATGATAATAGTACATACATGTCTCCTGCTGTAGAGACGTTCAGGAACTTTGTTATAGAGAATACAAGTGTTTTAACGGCTTTGTAGAGATTAATATAATTAATGAATAACTGGTTATATCTTAATTAAATGACAAATTTGTAGAAAAATTAACAGGTTATATTGATACATTTTTGACAAATTTTAATTAAAATATTAAATAAAAATAAAGTTTGCCAGAATTCAATGTAAAAAATAACAAAAATGAACGCCGGTCATAAATATTTTTTGTTAAAAATGTACGATTATTAAAGAGAAAAATAGTGTCAAACCTAGGCAGAATCTAGGCTTGACATTATTTTTTTTGTGGAATAAAATCCGTGAACAGAAAAGAAATATATTTCATATTTAGAAAGGAGGTCGTGCAGATGGATGCTTTGGTAGAAGGGCTTATGGAAGAACTTAATTGCGAGACAGTGTTCACTATACCTTTGTTTGGTGGAATCCCAGTATATGAATCCGTTGTTGTTACATGGATTATCATGGCTGTTGTGTTCCTGTTGTGTATTCTGCTAAGCCGAAATCTAAGTGTGGAAAACCCCAGTCGCAGACAGGTAGTTGTAGAAACAGCAATAAAGGGACTCAATGATTTCTTCACTGAGACAGTAGGAGAAAAAGGAAAGGCATACATTCCATATCTGTCAGCAATTGCTATTTACATAGGAATTGCGAACCTGATAGGACTGCTTGGTTTCAAGCCACCAACTAAGGATATGAATGTTACAGCAACACTGGCATTGATGAGTATTGTGCTTATTGAGGTCGCAGGAATCAGAGCCAGAGGAACTAAAGGCTGGCTTAAGAGTTTTGCAGAACCAATGCCTATAATACTTCCTATTAATATTCTGGAAGTATTTATCAAGCCCTTATCACTTTGCATGCGATTATTCGGTAATGTTTTAGGTTCATTTGTAATCATGGAATTATTAAAGATGGTAGTTCCGGCAGTTTTACCGGCAGTATTCAGTTGTTACTTCGATATATTCGATGGACTGATACAGGCGTATGTTTTCGTATTCTTAACTGGTCTTTTTATAAAAGAGGCTACAGAGTAAGAGTATATGTAACAAGAATAAATGTTTTAAAAAGGAGATTATTATTATGTCAACAATTTTAGTAGCAATCGGAGCAGGTATAGCAGTATTAACAGGTATCGGTGCTGGTCTTGGTATCGGTAAGGCAACAAGCAGTGCAGTAGACGCTATCGCAAGACAGCCAGAGGCAGAAAGCAAGATTAGTAAGTCACTTCTTTTAGGTTGTGCCCTTGCAGAGGCAACAGCTATTTATGGTTTCGTTATCGCCCTTCTTATAATCCTTTTCTTAGGCTAATAACATTTATGGGAAAGATAACTAAGACAAGATAGAAAGGAAGGCGAAGCTAGTGTTAAGTATAGATCCATGGAATATATTATGGACAGTAGTCAATCTGCTCGTCTTATATCTGGTGTTTAAGAAGTTCCTGTTTAAGCCTGTTATGAAAGTAATCAATGCAAGAGAAGATATGATTAAGCAGCAGTTTGATGGTGCTAAGAAGAGTCAGGAAGAAGCAGATGCATTAAAGGCTTCATATGACGAAAAGATTGAAAGTGCGAAGGCTGAAGCTGATGAGATTATTGTAAATGCTAGAAACAGAGCACAGGAAGAGCATGAGGCAGCTTTGGAAAAGACCAGAAAAGAAACAGAAGTAATGCTTGAAAAGGCAAAGGCTGATATAGCTACAGAGAAAGAGAAAGCAACGGAAGCTGCACAGGCAGATATTGCAAGACTCGCTCTCATAGCTGCAAGAAAAATCGTAAAGACAGGTGATGCTCATGACGCAGGCAGCAGTAAATAATGCAATAGTTTTACACCGGTTGTCTGTGAGCAGAGAGGATGTAAGAAGGGCTGATGAGTTATACAGCAAAACTTCAGAACTTCAGAAAATTCTCACGAATCCTGAAATACCTCTTGCAAAGAAATACGACATCATTGATAAAGTATTTGCACTTGATGATACCAAGGAGCTTATGAAGAATTTCATTAAAGAAATGTGCAAGCTTGGTTATTGTGATGAGATGAGAGACATATTTGATTCATATTACAGAATTGATGATGAAGCAAACCACATTTTAAAAGCAGAGCTTATAAGTGCAGACAGCAGTGATGAAGATGATAATGCAAAGCAGGCACAGGATTTCTTAAAGAGCAGATATCCGGATTATACAATTGAACTGACAAAGACAGTTGATGCGGATCTCTTAGGCGGATATGTTATAAGAGCACATCACAAGGAATACGACAGAAGTTTTGAAGGACGTTTTTGTCAGCTTGAAAGAAAATTAACTGGGAGGTGACCCCTGTGGGCGCAATTAGTGCAACAGATATTATCTCCATTATCCAGAGTGAGATTGAGAATTTCAATTGGGATGAAGCAAGTCGTGAGACCGGTAATGTAATATGGGTCGGTGATGGAATTGCTACTGTATACGGTATTGACCATGCAATGTATGGTGAAATCGTAGTATTTGATAATGGAGTAAAAGGAATGGTTCAGGATATCCGTGAGAATGAGATAGGTGTTATCTTGTTCGGCAGGGATACAGGAATCAAAGAAGGAACTAAGGTTGTAAGAACCAAGAAAAAAGCCGGAATTCCGGTAGGCAGCGCATTTGTAGGAAGAGTAATCAATGCACTTGGCGAGCCTATTGATGGAAAAGGCGATATTAAAGAAGAAGATTATAGACCAATTGAGGAAGATGCTCCTGGTATCGTAGACCGTAAGTCTGTAAGCACACCAATGGAAACAGGAATACTTTCAATTGATTCAATGTTCCCAATTGGTCGTGGACAGCGAGAACTTATCATTGGTGACCGTCAGACTGGTAAGACATCAATTGCCACAGATACAATTATTAACCAGAAAGGTAAAGGTGTTATCTGTGTGTATGTTGCAATCGGACAGAAGGCATCTACAGTTGCCAAGGTTGTATCAACACTTACTAAGCATGGTGCAATGGATTATTCAATTGTTGTATCTTCAACAGCGAGTGATCCTGCATCACTTCAGTATATAGCTCCATATGCAGGTACTGCAATGGCAGAGCATTTCATGCATCAGGGAAAAGATGTTCTTATTGTATATGATGATTTGAGCAAACATGCGGTAGCGTATAGAGCACTTTCCCTTCTGCTTGAAAGATCACCTGGACGAGAGGCTTATCCTGGAGATGTATTCTATCTTCATTCAAGACTTCTTGAAAGATCAAGCCGTTTAAGTGATGCGTTAGGTGGAGGCTCAATAACAGCACTTCCTATAATAGAGACACAGGCTGGTGATGTATCAGCATATATTCCAACAAATGTTATCTCTATCACAGATGGTCAGATATTCCTTGAAACTAACCTGTTTAATTCAGGTATGAGACCAGCCGTTAATGTAGGTCTTTCGGTTTCACGAGTTGGTGGTGCAGCCCAGACTAAGGCAATGAAGAAGGCATCAGGAAGCATAAGAATTGACCTTGCACAGTACAGAGAGATGGAAGTATTTACACAGTTTGCATCAGATCTTGATGATGCGACTAAGGCACAGTTACAGCACGGAAAAGCCCTTATGGAGCTTTTAAAGCAGCCACTCTGCCATCCACTTTCAATGCATGAGCAGGTTATGACACTTGTTATGGCTAACAACGGCGTATTTGATGAGATACCTACTAAGGAAGTTAAGAAACACCAGACAGAATTACTTGAATTCATAGATCTCAAGCATCCTGAAATAGGAAAGCAGATTGAAGATAAGAAAGAGATTAATGATGAGCTGGTTAAGAATATTCTGGAAGCAGTAAAAGAATTTGCATAATGCATGTGTGCTAAAAGAAAGGTAAGCGTATAGATATGGCAAACACAAAGGAAATTCAGGATCGAATAAAAAGTATCAATGATACATTAAAGATTACTAATGCCATGTATATGATTTCTTCTTCCAAGCTTAAGAAATCTAAGAAAATGCTTTCAGACACGGAACCATACTTTTTCACTCTGCAGTCAGAAATGAGCCGAATCTTAAGACATATACCTGATATAAGCAGTATATATTTTAAGACAAATGAGGATAAAGACGCAGCGGATAAAAAGGTAGGCTACATAGTTATTACTGCTGATAAGGGACTTGCAGGTTCATATAACCATAATGTTTTAAAGATTGCGCAGGAGCAGCTTGAAAAGAATCCTAATCATTCATTATTCGTATTAGGAGAACTTGGACGACATTATTTTGAACAGCGCGGTATTGAGATTGAGAAGCAGTTCCACTATACAGTTCAGAATCCTACTCTTAACAGAGCAAGAAATATTTCAGAAGAAATAATAGAACTGTACAGAAAAGGTGAACTTGATGAGGTGTATATCATATACACAAGTATGATTAATGCTATTCAGGAGGAAACACAGATTGAACAGCTTCTTCCTCTTAAGAAGGCAGATTTCAATATCCAGATACCGGTTGATTTCAAAAGAGAGGAACTTGCATTAAAACCTTCCCCAGAAGTAGTTATGGACAGAATTGTTCCTGATTATATAGTTGGTTTCGTATACGGAGCTTTGGTAGAGTCATTCTCCTGCGAACAGAATGCCCGTATGATGGCGATGGAGGCTGCATCAAAGAGTGCAAAGGATATGCTGCACGACCTTGATATACAGTATAACAGAGCCAGACAGGCTTCAATCACACAGGAAATAACTGAGGTTATCGCTGGTGCGAAGTCGCAGAAGAAGAAACGAAAGAAATAATGCGACGGATAGGAGATAATATGAGTAATAAAGGAAAGATTATACAGGTAATGGGACCTGTTGTCGATGTAGCGTTCGAAGATGAGAACCTTCCGGCAATCAGGGACGCACTTGAAGTTAATAATGGTGATAAAAAATGTGTAATGGAAGTTGCACAGCATATCGGTAACGATACAGTCCGTTGTATTATGCTTGCTTCCAGTGAAGGTCTTTGCAGAGACATGGAAGTAACAGCTACAGGCAGCGGCATTAAGACTCCTGTTGGAGAGAAAACTCTTGGTCGTCTCTTTAATGTATTAGGAGAGGCTATTGATGGCAAAGAACAGCCAGATGCCAAGGAAAAGTGGGAAATCCACAGAGAACCTCCAACATTTGAAGAACAGAATCCTGCAGAAGAGATTCTTGAGACAGGTATCAAGGTAATTGACCTTTTGGCACCTTATGCAAAGGGTGGTAAGATTGGTCTGTTCGGTGGTGCCGGAGTTGGTAAGACAGTTCTTATTCAGGAACTTATCAGCAATATTGCAACAGAGCATGGTGGATATTCAATATTCACAGGTGTAG
>OGHH01001789.1_pt1 | contig 14208 bp, 5 predicted proteins | sample 1571471 | NCBI WGS metagenome assembly OGHH01 (sample SAMEA2581936, study PRJEB24529) | metagenome | biome: Human gut stool | place: China | collected 2011
GGTTGCGGGAGAAAGTCAGGTTCGGACGAATATAGTAACGGAAATCCTTTCCAATCTTATCATTCCAGCTCAATTCGATATCCACACCGCGGTTGCTTACTTCACCCAGATTCTGTAAAGCTGCATCTTTACCTACAATATCCGGATATCCCATGATACCGTCACTATTCATATCTGTAATAATGTCAAAACGATATTCATAAAATGCATCTATCGTCAATGCCAAACGTTGGTTCAGGGTAGTAAAGTCGATACCGACATTCAGTTTACGGGCTTTCTCCCAAGTCAGATTCGCATTAGCCAGATTACCTTCGGAAGTACCGCCTACATTCGTACCAAAGTTATTACCGAAATCATAACCGCTGCCACCACCGTAGAAAGCCAGATATGGGAAACGGCTGCTGACGTTGTCACTACCTACCAAACCATAGGAGGCTCTTACTTTCAGGAAGTCAATCCAGGAAGCCTTTTTCATAAATTCCTCTTCAGAGACTACCCAACCGATTGAACCAGCTGGGAAGAACCCGTAACGTTTGCCCGGAGCGAAGTTTTCGGAACCATTGTAACCGAAGTTAAATTCCATCAGATACTTCTGATTATAATAATAAGCAAAGCGTCCGGTGATACCCTGGCTATGATAAGCCAGTTCATTGTTAACAGTACGGTTACCACGGTTTGCCAATAACATGGCGGTCACTTCGTGGCGGTTGCTAAACAAACGGTTGTAATCCAAACGTGCCTGTATATAAGTACGTCCGTCAGAAGCGTTATGACTGAATCCGTTGCCAATAGTCTGGTCAATATCATATTTGTTACCCGTTTTGTAAGCACCCGTATAGTGTCCGCCTGCCATATAAGCATCCGAACCTTCGATCGGCATAAACGTCGCATATTTCGGATATTCACGATAACCGTCTTTGTAAGTATCCAGTTTACGATTAATCCAGCGTCCTTCAGAAGCATCATAAGAGAACATCACTTCCGCTTTTAATCCTTTCGTCAGAAATTCCATATCCAGATTCATGGCAAAACTACCATTCAGATACGTGTTCTTTTCATTCAGATAACCGGTACGGCTCAATTCACCCAGAAGATTGTAACGGTAGATATTGTCACCATAAAGCATTCCACGAGGATTTTGCTGAATGTATTCCTCATTCTGCGGATGCGCATTTTCTTCCACCAGGATGGGCAGATATGGAGGCTGGGTAGCACAGATGGTCATCAGGCGACCGGCTGTTGTACCCGGTGCATTACGGTCGGTAATACGGGCCCCCAAATCCAAACGGGTACTCAAATAACGATTAATGTTGATATCGATGTTCGAACGGAAGTTGTAACGGGTGAACTTGGTTTGCGAGTCATATTCACCGGCATTCGAATATTTGTAGTTACCGCCTTGTGAAAAGTAATTGGCCAATACATAATAACGTACCTTGTCCGTACCTCCACGAATGGAGAGGCTGACATCTTCCTGCAAACCGGGTTTGAAGGCAAAATCATAATAATCCCAGTCATATCCCAAACCATCGGAGTTGTCTCCTTTCGCACGGCGGAAATTGTCAATCGCCTGTTGAGAGAAAAGGTTCAAACTGCTGATGTCTGCGCCCGTCATCTTAGCATCGTTCAATCTGGCTTCATTATATAAAGTTGCATAATCGGCAGAGCCTAAATATTCGGGGAAACCGATCGGCTGGTTAATACCAATAGAGGCTTTCAGGTTCACGGTTGCCTTTTCCGCTGCCTTACCACGTTTGGTAGTAATAACGATTACACCATTTGCACCACGGATACCATAAGCGGCAGTGGCGGAAGCATCTTTCAGGATAGTGAATGTTTCAATTTCATCCGGTGCGAGGTAACTCATGTCACGTTCGATTCCATCGACAATGACAATGGCACTCTGGTTACCGTAAGTTGCCTTACCACGGATAAACAATTCACTTTGATCCACACCCGGTTCACCACCCGCATACTGGTTTACAATCAACCCCGGCAGACGTCCGGCAAGCGCATTGTTGATATTGGCAGTAGGACTTTGCGTCAGATCTTTTGTCGTGATGGTAGCAACAGAACCGATCATCGTTTCTTTACGTTGTTTGGTATAACCTACCACAACCACTTCCTGCAAGGCTTTCGTATCTTCCTGTAGTAAGACAGTCAGTTCCTTCTTTGCACCGGGAACAATTTCCTGTGGCTGGTAACCCAGGTAAGAAAACACCAACGGAGCTTCCGCATAAGGCAGCTTCAATGTAAACTTACCATCCATATCTGTAATCGTACCTGCATTGGCCACCCCTTTCACGACAACAGACACACCGATCAACGGGTCATTTGTCGTCTTGTCCAATACCGTACCCGACACTGTTATTTTATTACTTTGTGTGGCCTGCACCTTTGCCGTTCTTCCCGTTTGCGCCACACCCTGCAAAGGTATACCTGCAAGAAGAGTGCAAGAAACAGCCACCAGACAAATATTTCTTTTTATATGTATCATCTTTCTTTTCGATTTTCTATGTGTAATAAATCAATCTTATTCCTCTGCTTTCTTACCGAAATCCGGTCCGACCCAGTTGGCCTTTTCCGTTGCTTTACCTTGCACCCAGTCTTCATAACGGGCACGGATTTCAATCATTGTTGCTCCCGGGACTTCCGCATTCAAGGAGATTGTCAGGCGATCTTCCCTGTTATCGCGATTACCAAAGGTCGGTGCTTTTGCCCAGTCGTACTCCCACACATAATAGCCTTCGGGATGAGCCAACGTCCAAAGCACATCAGAACAGCTGCGCAATGCAGCGATAAACTTATTCTTGGTCTTTTCCGGATAAAGGCTGTTAGTCGGCTGTTTCACCATATCCAGGAAGTAACGAACAAATATTCCACGGAATAAAAGATTATCTCCCGAATTTCCTTCACCACTGAATACCGGATAGTTGGAATCCATTTTCTTATTCACCTGGTAAGAGCCGAAAGCAACCGCATTACGAAGATATTCATCCTCACCTGTAGCGTTGTACAGCTCCAGGGCAGCCGCCATAAATGTTCCCTGATTATAAGACAAGGCTACTTTATCAGGATCTCCCGGTGTTCCGTCATCTTTAATACTAAGATTATCATATACCTGTCCGGTGGAAATATCACACAGATAAGCCGTCATCCAGTTGTATACCTCTTTGGCGAAGTTCAGGTAATAAGCAGCCTGCTCTTCCCAGCCATCTTTAGCCTCCTTAACGGTAAGTTGATACAATTTCATAGCCAGAAGGCAACCGGGACCATTGGAACAAGACATACGTGAAGCCGGCGCATCCGTTTTCCATGCCATTCCTCCTACCCCTGTATAGTCATTCTTCGCTCCCTTGATATGGTTCCACATCTTCATCAACGCACTGTAGTAATCCTGATCGCCAGTCAATTCATAAACCCGCAGACAAGACAGTGCCATCCATTCCATATCATCATAGAAGTTATTCCAGAAGTCTTTGCCACCATAACCGCAATGTTCATTCCAGTCATCAAAAGCCGGCAGGAAAGGTTTCATGATGTTTTCATACAAATGAGCTTGATATTCGGGATTGTTTGCGTGACGGATATAAGCATCGATCACGATGTCCAATGCATGTCCCTGCGACCATCCGCCGCTACCGCCCGTGCTTGCCGGTTCTCCGGTTTCCGGTGTATTCGGTTTTTCCCAGTAAATGCTTCCGCAAAAGGTATCCCGTCCGCTGGCATTCTCATAGAAATATTTGATATAAGTTCCCGTACTTTTGTCGGCTGCATCTGTCCAGTTCACATCCGACACATATTCACCTGATGAATTACCTTTGTAGATGTCTCCCAGATCGCCGTCGTCACAAGCTGTAAATATTGCCAGTGCACCGCTTAACAACAAAGCTCTTTTTGATAATGATACTATATAGTTCTTCATATTATTATTCAGTTTTAATCTTCATTCGTTTCCGAAGCTACCCAACGGTGGGTGTACGTTCCAAACTCAGCATTGAAATAGAGGGTTACATCGGTTTTCACCGTAGCATAATAGACATTTCCCTGCTTTTCGCCCCATTGCAGTAATTCGTCGCAGAAACGGAAACTGTAATCCCATGGATCTGTGCCCAATGCCAGTTGATATAAATTATAATAGCTGTTGTCGGTAGTCAGATTCGGTTGCCCTTTATCTTTCTCCTTATGTCCCCAACGGTAGGTTGTTCCGTTGATTTCCATCTTAAAGCTATGACGGGTTTCACCGCTTCCTGCCCAACTTTCCGTTTGTTTCCGGGCAGTATAATTCTTCGCACCCCATTTGCCATATCCCAGATAGTTGAAATCCTGTCTATACCCACCCGAATGGTTATAAAGATATACAGCTCCTATTTCATCGTAACTGATCGTTTGTTCACCCATATTGATGGTAATCCGGTAGATGCCTGATTGAGGAACCGTAACTGTATAGTCTTCACCATCATTACGCTCACGCAACACTCCGTTGTCGTCTACATAATAATAGCATTTGCGACCTTCTACAGTAGACATAAATATAAATGGCTGGTCGGCTTTCAATTGAGTGAAAGTCTGATAGATTCCTTCATTCTGACGGAGCATTTGTTGTGCTTCCGCTTCATCACCATCATCTTCCGTGCCCACGCCAGTGATATAAACCGGCTCGTTTTCAGAAGGCATATCATCAATGCCGTCCATCATAAAAATTACGAAATAACCTTCCAGACTACTAAGAGCCTGATCCAATCCGCAATAAGCACGCACCTTCCAACGCAGTGTGCCGTTGGTATTGCAACGGAATTTAGCCAGTTTACCTATTGTGTTTGCCTGATAATGGGTTAAAGTCAACTGCGATTCCAAACCGTTATTGTCAGAAAAGATCGTTTCTACCGGTTTGGTAAAGTCTCCCCCGATCGTATCAATCAATACTTCATAACGATATACTGTATTTCCGTGTTTCTCGGTAGGCGTCCATTTCAGAACAATATCCGTCAACGAAGCACCCGAAAGTACTACTCGCTCGCCACTAGCCATTGCATCCATTGTTCTAACAGGTTCAGGCGGAACAATCGGTTCATAATAATCCGGATCAAATCCCGGATTCAGTTTATTGTCACAAGCCGTCAGTCCGATAAGAAAAAACAGCAGGGCAAATTTGATTAGTTTTTTTGTTATCATATTGTTTCTCATATTATTATATTCCTAGTTTTAGTATGAATGAGGACATTCAATTGGTTCAAAGCGGCTCTTATCTCCATTATAAGTTGCAGGAAGTTCCGCTCCCCAGGCAGGTTTATTTTCGCTTATATTCTGCAAACAAACTTGCGCATCCAATCCGCTGCCGCCATTTCCCCAATTTTCAAAAACTGTAGTACCTCCGACACCTTTCGAGAATACCCAATATCCCATCAAGTCAGAGTGTTCTTCTGCATTAAGGATTTTGCACATATTCGCTTTAATTTCACTTTCGTCCAACGCTCTCTTCCACATCCGTGCCTGATAAACTTTGCAATATCCTACCCGATATGAATCTCCGGAACGTCCAATCAACAGTGCTTTATCATTTCCACCTACATCTGTCAGATTGAGAGATGAATTAGGGGCACAATCCTCATAAGAGTTATCTGCAGGAGTCAACGTTTCTCTCACCCCGTTTATATACATTTTATAAGCCTCTTTAGTACTTGATTTCGTTCCATCATATACAATGGCTATATGATACCATTTACCCGGAGTCTTACGTCCACCTTCCGAATCATCGCAATAAATAGTTTGCTGACTACGGAAACGGGGATCACTCTTACCATTAATTTTAGTGGCTATTTCAAAACGCGGATTCACATCCTTAGCTTCTGCACGAAGCAGGAATACACTTTCCAAACCTATAAACGATTGCATAGAACGAGTATAAGTCGGGTAGAACACAACCTCAAAAGTAAGCTGATTCATACTTTTCACCTCTGAATGTGATTCGGCATACTTTTTAATATCAATTTTAAAGCATACGTCATATTCCATACGATAACATACCGGATTCACATAAACTGGTAACGTCAATTTCTGACCTGCCGCATCAGACAGTTCCAATGTGGTAGTCCCGAGCTTCTTTCCTGTTAGCTTTAACTTGGTAGCCCCGTCTTCCGTAATCAATTCTGCGGTTTTCAAATAGGTTTTATTATCATCTGTGAGTTGTGCCAACTTATAATCACCATTTCCTCTGGTAATAGCTATTTCTGTAGATGCCTCATAACCACCGATGATTAAAGAAGTTGCTTCATTTTCCAGTTTAAGGTTATATGGATTCACTTTCACCGAAATCTCCTCCACAGAACCTTTCTGGTCTGTCACAATCACTTTCACATCACCTCTAGCTTTGGGTTTCAAGGTAATCAGGTTCTCTTTTTCAGTAGCTTCCACAATCGTTGCATTCGTAGTAGGCTCGCTGTCTCCCACCTGATAAGTGAAACTATATCCGCCATTACCTCTCTCAATAGAGATATATTGAGATTCGGCATCCGGTTCGGCAAAAGTGGCTTCATTACTTTTCAGTGTCAGATCCACGATGTTCACTACCACAGGAATAGTGATTGTCTTACCTTTCTTATCTGTTATCGTAATATTTACCGGATCGGCTCCAGTCTCGAACTTGGCAGTCAACGGAATAACTTGTCCGGATAGTTCACCCACTTCCAAAAACTTATCAGCACCTTCCGGTATGGAAATCTGATAATCTCCGTTACCGGTCAAAATCTTCACCAGTCTCTTTTCACCGATAAAAAGGTCAAAACCTTCTTCCGGTGCATCTACCGTCAAATCCCAGAGTTTTGCTACCCGAACCAGCACTCTAGCCACTTTCTTACGTCCATCTACTATTAATATAGTGGTTTCCGTACGGTTATTTTCTTCCAACTGGCTATTTTCGGTAGCTTTAATAGTCACCTTATTACCATTGATTGTAGCCGTCGCCACGTTTTCATCAAATGGCTTCACATAATAATCGCCATTACCGGAGGTGATACTCACCGTAATTTCGTCTCCTTGTAGTAGTGTCACCGAATTATTATCGACAACCAGATCTGTTGCCGGTTTCACTTCCTGTTCTTCTTTATCATCACTGCACGATACCATAAAAAATGGAATGGTCAATGCTGAAAGAAATAAAAAACTAAGTTTCCTTTTCATTAGATTAAAGATTAATAAATTAATACTTTTCAAGTTTATCTACTTAAAAACTTCGATGAGACAAAGATAAAATCACTAAACTCTACCAAAAGAAAATTAACTATCCTTTTTTACCTTTTGGCACGGATATTTACTATATTAACACGGATATTTACTTCTTCTTTTTCTTTAAAAATTCCCGCCACAGGCTACTGCTGAACCTCTTCCAAATGTTTCATCCGAAACTCTTTTGGCGTGCACTCATACTTTTCACGGAACACCTTAAAGAAAGTAACTTTGTTCGAGAATCCCGAATCGAATACAATTTCATCAATCGTCTTTTTAGTGGTCAGCAATAAATCTTTCGCTATGTGCAAACGACATTCCTTAATCAGATCGGTCGGGCTATCCTCTCCTATCTCTTCCATCTTCCGATAAAGACTCCGGGGACTGATTGCCAGCCGATCGGCGATATAACGTGGAGTCAAATCTTTGTTCGTTATATTATCATTGATAATCTTCAAAACCGACTGAAGGAACTTCTTCGACTCTTTATGCGTCAACTTCCCGTCCGACTTTTCAAAAGAACTGATCGGCGAACTGAAATAATTTTTCAACACCTCTTTCCGTTCTATCACCTGACAGACAGAGATACGAAGATACTCCGCACTAAACGGTTTTGTGATATACATTTCCGCACCGGCAGAAAGGGCTTCCATCTGTTGTTCCATCTCGTGTCGTCCGGAAACCACAATAATAGGAATATGCGCCGTCTCTTTCACCGATTTAATCCGCCTGGTCAGTTCAATGCCACCCATTCCCGGCATCATGACATCACAGATAATCACATTCGGATAAACCTCATTCATCACCTGATCCAGCCGTTCAGGATCTTGCAAGGTTACCACATTGAAGTCAGCCGAGAAGATTTCTCCAATAAACCATAGCATTTCGATTTCATCATCGACAACCAAAAGCGTAGGACGCATCTTATCAAACTCATACTGGGGAAGTTTCAGTATCGATTGAGTATCTATCTTAGGGATGTATTCCGCTGTGAGCCGCTTGGTTTCCGACACTCCGGTAGTCAGTTCCACGACCGGCAAGGTTAGTGTAAACATCACCCATCCGTCAGGAGTATTTTCCACTTTCAACGTACCATTCAGCAACTTTGCCATATTATAAGAGATGGCTAGCCCCAGTCCGTTCCGTGAAAAGTTCTTTTCATCCTGATTCTCGAAATTATCCAAAATGGCATACCGATTAAAAATATACTGAAAATCCTTTTCCTTGATGGTACTTCCTTCATTTGCTACACGAAGAGCCAGCATATTTTCCCGGCTCGTATCCACTTCAATCTTGATACTCTGTCCGTCGGGAGTATATTTAAAGGCATTAGAAATCAGATTAATAATAATTGTATTCAGGAATCCTTTGTCCGAGTTCCACATCACCTGCTCGGGTATCTTGCTCAAGAAAGTGATGTTTCTGGATTTAGCCATTTCAACAAACGTTTTGGCTATTCCTTTCACAATGGAAGACACATTCAATGACTCAACCCGCACTTCCCTGTTTCCCGTTTCAATCCGACGGAATTCGATCAACTCATGAATCAGGTTGTTGAGACGCTCCGCATTCGTCTGAATCATCTGTACGTAGTCCACGACAAATTTACTAAGTCCCTTCGATGAAAGGATTCGTCCGCAAGGACCATAAATCAAAGTCAGCGGAGTACAAAATTCATGTGCGATATTAGTAAAGAAACGAAGTTTGGACTCAAAGACATTCTTTTGATGGCGTTTCTCTATCTCGTTCAGCAATTCCTGCTTTTTACGTTTGGAGCGCAGGATAAAGGAACGTATCAGCAAGGCTGCCAGTAAAAGCAGACACAGGGCATAAATCAAATAAGCCCACCAGGAAGCATACCACGGATCACCTATACGAATCACCAGAGAATAGACATCACTCTCTTTATCAAAGACACTATTGTAATATTTCACCAGTAAGGTATATTCGCCGGGAGCCATATTCGTAAAAGAGACTCCGCTTTCCGAACCATTGTTTACCCATTGGTCACTCAATCCTTTCAGTTTATAGAAATAGGTACAGTTATTACCATTCAGATAATCCACAGAGGCAAATGAAACAGAAAAGAAATTCTGGTCATACTGCAAATTCAAGACTTCAGTTTCTTTTTTCCGGGTGAGAAATTCGCCCAGATTGTATTGTTCACCGAAGATAGACAGCTTATCAAAATAAACAGGAGGCATATAAAGCTGCTCCGGACGGCCATCCGCCCGGATAGCTACGACTCCATTGATTCCGCCAAAGAACAGAGTACCAGTCTGGGAATCCCGAAAAGCGGCTCCGTCACTAAACTCTACCACCTTTAAACCATCTCCAAAACCGTATGAACGAAAGACATTCCTTTTCGTATCGAAATTGATTAATCCAAGATTGGTGCTCAACCAGAAGTCGTCGGACGAGTTTCTAAGAATTGCATGAATGGTATTATTCAGGAAACCATTCTTGGCATTGAAGAGCTGATAAGAGGTTTCCGATGTGTACTTTATCAATCCGTAGCTCGTTCCGAAAAGATAGTTATTGCTGCTGTCTTTACTGATAGCGAGAATATTATTCAGGGTCATGTTTTCGTATTTGTGAGTAGACACCGGTTCCAGGCCATTCGTCGTTTCGTTATAGCGGAATACCCCATATCCTTTATTGCCAAACAACAGGTTGGCTTCATTCTCCGCATAAATAGTAAAGAAATAGTTCGATCCCAGTTCGCCGTCATTGATGATGTAACGTTGCGCATCCACAATCACCGGATTGTCCGGTGTTCCGGCAATACGAGCTTTCACCACTCCCATGCCGACACTCGCCAGCCACAGTTCGGAATCTGCTGTTTCGTAAATGTCATGGATGTATTTGAAATCTTCGTTACCGATCCGTATTGGTATACTCTTGATACGTTTTTCCCGATATGAATAATAAGTTAATCCTTCTTCGTCTCCTATCCAAAGCAAATTCCGGTGGCTCTTGGCAAAACAATAAACGGCATTACTACTCAAAGCACTATTAGAGGTAGTCAACACCTCCGCCCGACAGTCGGAGATGTTTTTATCGAATTCGTAATCATAGATTTTAAGAATTCCGTTTCCTTTGGTTCCCACCCAGAAAGTACGTTCATCATCAAGATAGATGGCACGCACGGGGCGTTCTATTTTCTCGGTATAATTGCTAAGCACCATTGATTTGATAGAATAAAGCGGGTTCGAATAAAGATAAACACCCTGCCCGTCGGTACCAATCCAAACAACATCCTGAAAACGGTCTTTCTTGAGACAGAATACACCGCTGTTGATAGGTAACGACTGAATTTGATAATGATTCGTCTCCTTCTGTTTCTCCAACAGCAGAATACCATCCATCAAAAAGCCCACAAAATAGCTGTTATGATAATGAACGATGGAAGAAATTTTGCCACGTTCCTGTATTTCTTTACCTAGATTGGCAATAAACTCATTCTTCTGGGTCGGAATATGGAAAGCATAGAAATTAAATTCCTTGTCTATGTAATAAAGAGATTGCTCGTCATTGAAACAATAAATCAAGGAAGTCTGATAAATCAGGTTCGTTTTCTGGGGTAACAGGGTGATATCTCCCGATGCGGCTTCCTGCTGTATATCATAACAGCGGTTATATCCTTTCATGACTACCCACATCCGGTTGTTACCGTCGATAAAGAAGTTTACGATATCGGAAATCGGGATTCCCGTGATATTGATTTTCTTGAAGACTCCTTCTTTTTTATGATAATAATAAATGCAGTTACTATCCTGGATAATGAACAGATTACCATGACTATCCTTATTCATAAAGAAGAGTTTCTGAAATTCATTATAGTGAGTGATTGTATTGGTTTTCCGGTTCAAACGGTTCAGCCCATAGTAGGTTTGAATCCAGTAAATATCTTCGCCCGTATACACAATATTGTCAATCAGATTACCAGATAAGTAATCCTCCTTGTCACGAGTCTTAAATTCCTCAATCTCCTGTCCATCATAAATATTCAGCCCGTCGCAGGTCCCAATCCACATCAATCCACGCTCATCCTGGCACAGAGATGTAATCGAACTATTAGACATATACTCTTTATCTGCAACTTGCTTCAAATTATAAGCATAAGCGTTATGTATCAACAGATTAAGAAAAAAGAATAGAATAAAAACCAACTGTTTTCCCATAGTGTATTATTCTTAGATTTGCTATATGACAAAGGTAAACAAAAAAACATTCCGAGCTTTTTTTTGGCCGGAATATAAGTAAAGTTCCGTGCCAGAGTAGTTAATTTCAGCGACAAGAGGCGATTTAGCCCCTCTATTACTAGAAGCACATTCCTTTTCTCCCTATTTTCGTCGTAGAAATTATTTTCAAATCTATAAATTCATTTGTTCATGAAAACACATTTTTCATTTAAACACTTGCTATTTCTTGGAGGTGCCGTATTGTACAGCCTGCAATCTTCTGCCGTTAAGAATCCGGTAGACTATGTCAGCACACTGGTAGGCACTCAGTCCAAGTTTGAACTGTCTACCGGAAACACGTATCCGGCTACGGCATTGCCGTGGGGAATGAATTTCTGGACACCGCAGACCGGTAAAATGGGAGACGGTTGGGCGTACACGTATGATGCCGACAAAATCCGGGGATTCAAACAAACACATCAGCCCAGTCCCTGGATGAACGACTACGGGCAGTTTGCCATCATGCCTATCACAGGCGGACTGGTATTCGATCAAGACCGACGTGCCAGTTGGTTCTCTCACAAAGCGGAAGTTGCCAAACCTTATTATTATAAGGTATACCTTGCCGACCATGATGTAACAACCGAGCTTGCTCCTACGGAGCGTGCCGTCATGTTCCGTTTCACGTATCCGGAGACAAAGAATGCCTACGTGATTGTAGACGCTTTCGACAAAGGTTCTTATGTGAAAGTGATTCCGGAAGAAAACAAGATTATCGGCTATTCAACCAAGAATAGCGGCGGTGTGCCGGAAAACTTCAAAAACTATTTCGTGATTCAATTCGACAAACCGTTCACATTCGTTTCCACAGTTTTCGAAAACAACATTCTTCCGAATGAAACAGAAGCAAAAGGAAACCACACAGGGGCCGTGATCGGATTCGCCACGAAAAAGGGAGAAATCGTACACGCACGTGTTGCTTCCTCCTTTATCAGCCCCGAACAGGCGGAGTTGAATCTCAAAGAGCTTGGCAAAAACAGTTTCGACCAACTGGTAGCGAACGGAAGAGAGATTTGGAACCGTGAAATGAGTAAAATAGAGATAGAAGACGATAATATCGATAATTTACGCACCTTCTATTCCTGTTTATACCGTTCCATGCTTTTTCCACGCAGTTTCTACGAGATAGATGCTAAGGGACAAGTCATGCATTACAGCCCCTACAACGGCGAAGTGCGTCCCGGTTATATGTTTACCGACACCGGATTCTGGGACACGTTCCGCTGCCTGTTCCCTTTCCTCAACCTGATGTATCCGTCAATGAATCAAAAGATGCAGGAGGGACTAGTAAATACTTACAAGGAAAGCGGTTTCCTGCCGGAATGGGCCAGCCCGGGACATCGGGATTGTATGGTAGGCAACAACTCGGCTTCCGTAGTGGCCGACGCTTACATCAAAGGATTGCGAGGATATGATATCGAAACTCTTTGGGAAGCATTGAAGCATGGAGCAAATGCACATCTTCGCGGGACTGCTTCGGGGCGTCTCGGTTACGAGTCTTACAACCAACTGGGATATGTTGCCAACAATATCGGCATAGGACAAAACGTTGCACGTACACTGGAGTATGCATATAACGACTGGGCAATTTATACATTAGGCAAGAAACTCGGTAAACCGGAGAGCGAAATCGACATTTATAAGAAACACGCGCTGAACTACAAAAATGTCTATCATCCGGAACGCAAACTGATGGTTGGCAAAGACAACAAAGGCGTATTCAATCCGAATTTCGATGCAGTGGACTGGAGCGGTGAATTTTGCGAAGGGAATAGCTGGCACTGGAGCTTCTGCGTATTCCACGACCCGCAAGGACTTATCAACCTGATGGGAGGCAAGAAAGAATTCAACGCGATGATGGATTCCGTCTTTGTCATCCCGGGTAAACTGGGAATGGAAAGCCGCGGCATGATTCACGAAATGCGTGAAATGCAAGTAATGAACATGGGGCAATATGCGCACGGCAACCAGCCTATCCAGCACATGATTTACTTGTATAACTATGCAGGCGAGCCCTGGAAAGCACAGTACTGGCTGCGTGAAGTGATGAACCGCCTCTACTTTGCCACTCCCGACGGTTATTGTGGTGATGAGGATAACGGACAGACTTCTGCCTGGTATGTGTTTACCGCTTTAGGCTTCTATCCGGTATGTCCGGGCAGCAATGAATATGTGATGGGTGCTCCTTATTTCAAGAAAGCGACGATCACACTGGAGAACGGCAAGAAACTGGAAATCTCCGCTCCTAAAAATAGTGATGCCAATCGTTACATCCGTTCGCTGAACTATAACGGTAAGAACTATACAAAGAATTATCTGAATCATTTCGACTTGCTGAAAGGCGGACGTCTGGTATTTGATATGGATAATAAACCGAATAAAGGAAGAGGTATTAACGAATCCGACTTCCCCTATTCCTTCTCTCGTGATAACAAGTAAGCAGGTATGAATAAGATGAAAAAGAAAGTATTGATGATGACTATGGCGGCGGTAACCTTGTCCGCCGTAGCTCAGCAACCGGTAGATTACGTTAATCCGATTATCGGAACCAATGGTATGGGGCATACTTTTCCCGGTGCTTGCACCCCTTTCGGATGGGTACAGCTGAGTCCGGACACAGACACAATTCCACATAATGTGAATGGAGCTTATCAGAAGAATGCGTATGAATATTGTGCCGGTTACCAGTATCGGGATAAAACCATCGTAGGTTTCAGTCACACCCACCTCAGCGGCACGG
>OGHH01001798.1_pt1 | contig 14105 bp, 15 predicted proteins | sample 1571471 | NCBI WGS metagenome assembly OGHH01 (sample SAMEA2581936, study PRJEB24529) | metagenome | biome: Human gut stool | place: China | collected 2011
TCTGCTGTAAGTGGTTCCGCTGGTCGGTCTTGCCGCAAATCGGGACGCTGGAAGCAGAGATTTTCCGGGATAAGGACTTGAAACGCTGTGCGGTCTGCGGCGGTGTGTTCGTCCCCAAATCCAACCGGGCAAAATACTGCCCCGGCTGTGCCGCCAGAGTTCACAGGCGACAGAAAACAGAAAGTGAACGGAAAAGGAGGTCTGCTGTGGACAGTTAGGAGCGAAAAAAGCCTTGATTTATCAGGCTCCGCAAGCCCCAAACCGGGGCAGGTGGTATAAAGTATCGCCCACCCCGGAAAACGGGCTTCTAACCGTCCACAAAACGCACTATGACAAATACCATCTATATCCATCAGCCGGAAAAGGCGTTCAGCTTCACCCGGCTCCCGAATTTCCTCTTTGAAGCCCCCACATTCAGGCCCCTGTCCAACGAGGCAAAGGTTCTGTACGCCTTTATCCTGCGCCGGACAGAGTTGTCCCGCAAGAATGGGTGGGCGGATGACTGCGGACGGATTTTCCTGTATTACCCTATCTGCGAAGTGGTTGACCTGCTCCATTGTGGGCGGCAGAAAGCGGTGAACACCCTGCGGGAACTGCAATACGCCGGACTGGTGGAAATCCAGAAGCAGGGCTGTGGAAAACCCAACCGCATTTTCCCAAAATCCTATGAAGCGGTTCCAAACACCGACTTCAAGAAATCCCGTTCTGGTACGCCGGAGGACTGAAAACCGCACTCCACAAGTACGATAATCAATCCTCTTGAAGTACGAAAACCGGACGGTATATAGAAATACAAAGATAAAAAGATTGATTTATATTCTATCCATTCCAATCCTATCCGAGCTATTTTCTGCGGGATTTTCCCTGTGGAAAACCCCGGATAGGAAAGGAATGGGGAAAGGAGCAGAATGGCACAACACGCAATTTTACGGTTTGAGAAGCACAAGGGCAACCCGGCAAGGCCGCTGGAAGCCCATCACGAAAGACAGAAAGAACAGTATGCCAGCAATCCCGACATTGACACAAGCCGGAGCAAATACAACTTCCATATCGTCAAGCCGGAGGGACGCTATTACCACTTCATTCAGAGCCGGATTGAGCAGGCTGGGTGCCGAACCCGCAAGGACAGCACACGGTTTGTCGATACGCTGATAACCGCCAGCCCGGAGTTTTTCAAGGGGAAATCCCCAAAGGAGATACAGGCGTTCTTCCAAAGGGCGGCGGATTTCCTCATTGGACGGGTAGGCCGGGAAAATATCGTGTCGGCGGTGGTACACATGGACGAGAAAACACCCCACCTGCATTTGACCTTTGTTCCGCTGACAAAGGACAACCGCCTGTGTGCTAAGGAGATTATCGGCAACCGGGCAAACCTGACGAAGTGGCAGGACGATTTTCACGCCTATATGGTGGAGAAATATCCCGACTTGGAGCGTGGGGAAAGTGCCAGCAAGACAGGCCGGAAGCATATCCCCACCCGGCTTTTCAAACAGGCGGTTTCCCTCTCCAAACAGGCCAGAGCCATTGAAGCCGCCCTTGACGGCATTAACCCGCTGAACGCCGGAAAGAAAAAAGAGGAAGCCCTCTCCATGCTGAAAAAGTGGTTCCCGCAGATGGAGAACTTCTCCGGGCAACTGAAAAAGTACAAGGTCACAATCAATGACCTGTTGGCGGAGAATGAGAAGTTGGAAGCAAGGGCAAAGGCCAGCGAAAAAGGAAAGATGAAAGATACGATGGAACGGGCAAAGCTGAAAAGCGAACTGGACAATTTACAGCGGCTGGTTGACCGTATCCCGCCGGATATACTGGCGGAACTGAAACGTCAGCAGCGGCACACGGTAAAGGAAAGGTGATAGATATAAGCAGAAATTTTCGCCGCCTTTGTGCGGCATTGTACCTTGAAAACTGAATATGGAGGACACTGGATGGCAAAAAGCGAAAGCGATATTTTTACACCCCGGACAGGGCAGGTCATACAAGCAGAGAACGGCACGCAGTATTTTGTATGTGGGAACAACCGTATAAAAATCTCCGAACACTTCGCCGCAGGCGGGAAGCCCCTCGGTGATCTGATTGTAGATGTGGTGCGGCATACCGCAGAAAAAGCCGCTTCAACCTGATAGCCCATCATTGATAACACGCCCACGCTTATGATATAATTGCCACAGAGCAAAAGTATTGTAAGCGTGGGTTGTTTCTTTAGAAGGAGGATTTTTAACGGTGAAACAACCTTACAATACTACGATTTACAACACGGCGCTTTATATGAGATTGAGCCGGGACGATGAAAACTATGGTGACAGCGTAAGCATTGAAACACAGCGGACAATCCTGCAACAGTACGCAAAGGAACAGGGGCTTCATGTAGTCGGTGAGTATGTGGACGATGGCTGGTCGGGGACAAACTTTGAACGCCCGGATTTTCAGCGCATGATGGACGATATGGAAGCTGGAAAAGTAAACTGCATTGTTACGAAAGACCTGTCCCGTTTCGGGCGGGAACATGTGATGATGGACTACTATCTGGAATTTTTGTTCCCAGAGAAACGGGTGCGCTACATCGCCGTTGCGGAGAATGAGGACACAGAGAAAGGGCTTTCCGATTTCGTCCCGTTCAAAAACCTGTTCAATGAATGGTTTGCGAAAGATACAAGCCGCAAGGTAAAGGCCGCTTTCAAAGCAAAGTTTGCCACAGGACAGCGTATCGGCGCCTATGCTCCCATCGGGTACAGGAAACACCCGGAAATCAAAAACAAGCTGATAATCGACGAGGAAACCCGCTGGATAGTGGAGAAGATTTTTGACCTTGCTATTCATGGCAGAGGGGCGGCCAGTATCACAAGAATACTGATTGCGGAAAAGGTTCCCACACCGGGATTTATCAACTTCCAGCGTGACGGGACTTTTGCAAACATCTATGCGGGTGCGCCGGAGGAAAAAAGCTACGCATGGACGATAGCCCAGGTCAAGAGCATTATGAAAGACGAAACCTATATCGGCCATACCATTCATTACCGGGAAACGAACATTTCCTTTAAGAACAAGCGGAGGGTACGCAAGCCCCAAAGTGAATGGGTGCGGGTGGAGAACACGCAGGAGCCGATTATCAGCGAGCAGGTTTTCCGGCAGGTACAGGAGCAGATAGCAAACCGCCGCAGGAAGTGCAAGGATGGTACAACGCAGATTTTTTCCGGATTGGTAAAATGTGCGGATTGCGGCTGGTCGCTGTCCTATGGGGAGAACAGGCAGAACAGCAAGCCTTACGGCCATTATCATTGTAGCAAGTACGGGCAGGGCACACGCCAATGCTCCATGCACTATATCCGTTATGATGTGCTTTATGCCTATGTCCTCTCCCGTCTGCAATACTGGTCGGGGCTGGTACAGCATGATGAAGAACGGCTCTTGAAGCAGCTGTTAAATGCCACTGATAAGGGACAGGCTGCCGCAAGAAAGAAGCAGGCCGCAGAACTGAAAAAGGCAGAGAAGCGAAAAGCCGAAGTCGATACTTTGTTTGCCCGGATGTATGAGGACTGGGCGGCGGGGCGTATCACGGAATACAACTTCTCTATGCTGTCCGGGAAGTACCAAAGCGAACAGGCTGAACTGGACGAAAAGATTGAACAGCTTCAATCCGCTATCGCCACTGAAAGCCAGAACGCCGTAGACGCAGAAAAATGGATTGCCTTGATGAAAGAGTGCGTCAATCCAACAGAACTGACCGCCGAACTTTTGAATATGCTGATTGAAAAAATCGTTGTCCATGAAGCGGTCAAAGGTGAGGACGGAAGCCGGGAACAGGAGGTAGAAATCTTCTACCGCTTTATCGGCAAAATTGATTGAATGATACCAATATCTTTAACTATGTGATACCGGCGAGTCCCTGCCCGACACCAACAAGCTCCTGGCCATCGGCCGTCTGCTGGGCGTCACGGTGGACTATCTGCTGGACGATGAACAGACGGACCCTGCTCCCACCTCCGCCGGGCCGAGGAAAAGCGGTTTTGCCCGCTTCTGGCGTACATACGGCTTCGTCTCCGGATACCTGATGTCGCTGGTGGGGATCCTGGGCCTGGTCCGGATCGCCGCCACTCTGGCTGCGGGCTTCCGGCTGGGCGGCATCGCGGACTTCGGATCCGTCGATCCCCAGTGGCTGGAGGGGCTCAGCACAAGTCCGATCTTCACCGATCTCTCCTCCCGGTACAGACAGGCGCTGATCCTGTCCCAGATCCCGGACTTCCTGCTCTGCGCCGCCCTGACGGCAGGCGGCTTCCTGCTGGCCCGGTGGCTTCGGCGGAAATACCGGACCGCCTGATTGCTCCCCTTCCTCCGAAAAATAGGGCTTTTCAACGGCCCCGCTCTGCGGTATAATAGAGGAAGTTTTCTGAGCAAGGAGTGACATTATGAAGATCATGACCGACAGCCCCATCCGCTTCCCGGGGCTTTTTGGCGACTGGGCCATCACCATCAGTTCCAAGGCCATCGACATCGGCAACGGCATCTATTGGTATGGCATCCTCATCGCCCTGGGCATGCTGCTGGCCCTGTGGTGGTGCATGCGCCAGCGTACCAAATACGGCATCCGCGAGGATGACCTCATCGACGGGCTGCTGTGGGGCATCCCCTCAGCCATCGTGGGGGCCCGGCTGTACTATGTTCTGTTCTATCTCAGCGAGTTCAAGGACCATGAGGGCCACTTCAGCTGGTCCAAGGCCATCGCCATCTGGGACGGCGGCCTGGCCATTTACGGCGGCGTCATCGCCGTGGTGATCGTGGCCATCATTCTCTGCCGCAGCCGCCACATCAAGCTTGGGGCCATGATGGACCTGGTGGTCATGGGCCTGCTCATCGGCCAGGCCATCGGCCGCTGGGGCAACTTCCTGAACCGGGAGGCCTTCGGCGCGGAGACCACCCTGCCCTGGCGCATGCAGCTGACCACCACTGCTGGGGAACTGGTGGAGGTACATCCCACCTTCCTGTACGAGAGCCTGTGGAACGTCATCGGCCTGCTGCTGATCGTTTTTGTGGTATCCAAGGCCCGGCGGTTCGACGGTGAGAACACCTGCTTCTACTTCCTGTGGTACGGTGTGGGCCGCTTCTGGATCGAGGGTCTGCGCACCGACAGCCTGTATCTGTTCGACTGGACCATCGCCGGCCAGCCCATCCGGGTGTCCCAGGTGCTGAGCCTGGTGCTGATGATCGCCGCCCTGGCGGTGCTGTTTTACAACATCAGGCTCCACCCTCACAAGCCGGAGGAGCTGTATGTGAACATCGTGGCCGCCCGGGAGGCCGCCCAGGCGGAGGAGCCCGCCGAAGCACCGGAAGCAGCCGAACCGGCGGAAGCGCCGGAAGCAGCCGAACCGGCGGAAGCGCCGGAAGCACCGGAGGTGCCGGAAGAATCTTCAGAAGAATAAACGCCCACCCCCTGTATCCCGTGGGATACAGGGGGTGTAGATATTGTCCAAAAGCCTCGCAGAGTTTGCCGCCCGCAGGCGGCAAATAAAATGGAATCATTTTTTGCCGGGGCGTGTACCTGGCAAAAAATACTTCTCAGTCTGCAAGTGTGGAATTTGTTCGCTTCCAGCGAACAAATTATGCGCGCGGCAGACTGCAAACCCTTTGTCAAAAAAGGTCTTCGTCCTTTTTTGACAAGCTGCCCGCACCCCCTGTATCCCGCAGGATACAGGGGCGTTTGCTTATTCTTTACAGGGCCCGCCAGCTCTCCGGCCGCAGGCCGTGGCCCATGAGGCCCTCCTGCACCTGCTGCCGCAGGGCGGGCAGGTCCCGGTTCAGGGTCCCCTTCAGGGTCAGGTAGTTGGAGGCGTGGTTCATCCGGAATACGCTGCCCTCGCTGTCGATGTGGTCCAGCAGCAGGGCCGTCTCCTGCAGAATCTCCGCCGGGCCCAGCACCTGGAAGCTGCCCTCCCGGACCCAGCGCTCCAGCGGCGTTCCCGGCTCCACCATCAGCGTCAGCAGGCCGATATATTCCGGCTTCATGGCGCTGAGGGCCCGGGCGGTGTCCACGGCGTGGTCCCGCAGCAGCTCCCGGCTGCCAAGCCCGGAAATGGCCGTCACCGACAGGGCCAGGCCCGCCTGCCGGGCCTTCTGCCCCGCCGCCACAATGGCCGCGGCGGTGTGGCCCTTGCGCATCCGCTCCAGCACCGCGTCACAGCCAGATTCCAGGCCCATATACACCATTTTCAGTCCGTTTTCCCGCAGCTGACGCAGCTCGTCATCGGTTTTCACCTGCAGGCTCCGGGGCGAGGCGTAGCAGGTGACCCGCTGACACTCCGGAAACAGGCTGTACACCATGGCCAGAATCTCCAGCAGCTCATCGGTTTTCCGCATCATCGCGTCGCCGTCGGCCAGAAACACCCGCTCCACCCGGCGGTATACCTGCCGGGCCAGGCGGAAATCCTCCCGGATCTCCTCCATGGGCCGCAGGGCAAACCGCTTATCGTCATACATATCGCAGAAGGCGCAGCGGTTGTGGCTGCACCCGTAGGTCACCTGGATGATGAGGCTGTAGGCCTCGCTGGGGGGCCGATAGACCTTTCCCTTGTATCGCATGGGCAATTCCTCCTTTTCCCCGCTATTATCGCATACTTTTCCCGGTTTGAAAAGGGTCTATTTTGTGCCGCTCCGGCATAAGCTGGACCAGCTTCAACAAACGAGGAGGATGACTATGGACAACAACTTCAACCGCGTGCGCCTGTGCGGGCGGGCCGCCGGGGAGCCGGAGCTGTCCCACATAAACCACGGCGAGAGCTTTTACCGCTTTCCCCTGTCGGTGGAGCGGCTTTCCGGCCAGGAGGACCGGCTGCCGGTGATTTTGCCCCGGCCGCTGCTGGAGGCCCACCCCGTACATACCGGGGACGTGCTGACCCTTACCGGCCAGCTGCGCTCCTTCAACAACCGCAGCGGCCAGGGTCCCCGGCTGGTGATCTCCGTGTTCGTCCGGGAGCTGATTCCCGGAGGTGCGGCCCCCTTTAACCAGATTCAGCTCTCTGGCATTCTGTGCAAAACTCCCACCCTGCGCCGGACGCCTCTGGGCCGGGAGATCTGCGACCTGATCCTGGCGGTGAACCGCCGGTACGGCCGGGCGGACTACCTGCCCTGCATCGCCTGGGGCGTCATCGCCCAGCAGACGGCCATCCTGCCGGTGGGCTCCCGGCTGACGGTGGAGGGCCGGGTCCAGAGCCGGGCCTACACGAAAACCGTGGACGGCGTGGGACAGGAGCGCACCGCCTATGAGGTGTCCATCATGCGGCCGGCGGAGCCGGAGGAATTTTTCCTGTAAGACCGCCCCCCGGGGTGAAAATCCGCCTTGCAGGGTCCTTTCCCTCCGTGCTATAATGGGGGAAACATCCCAACCAAGGAGGAACCTTACATGATCTACACCGATTTTCACGGAGAGAAGCTGTCCCTGCTGGGCTTCGGCACCATGCGTCTGCCGCTGGTTCCCGGCGGCGGCCCGGCGGACATCGACGAGAAAACCACGGCGGACATGGTCCGCTATGCCATGGACCACGGCGTCAACTATTTCGACACCGCCTATCCCTACCACGGCGGCATGTCCGAGCGGGTCATCGGCCGGGTGCTGAAGGACTTTGACCGCCAGAGCTTCTATCTGGCCACCAAATACCCCGGCCACCAGATCAGCGACAGCTACGACCCCGCCGCCATCTTTGAGGAGCAGCTCCAGAAGTGCGGCGTGGAGTATTTCGACTTCTACCTGCTGCACAATGTGTACGAGAAGTCCATCGAGACGTATACCGATCCCCGCTGGGGCATCATCGACTATTTTCTGGAGCAGAAGAAGAACGGCCGCATCCGTCACCTGGGCTTCTCCTCCCACGGCGGGCTGGAGCTGCTGGAGAGCTTCCTGTCCCGCTACGGCAAGGACATGGAGTTCTGTCAGATTCAGCTGAACTATCTGGACTGGACCATGCAGGACGCCAAGGCCAAGTGCGAGCTACTGCGCCGGTACAGCATCCCCATCTGGGTCATGGAGCCCGTCCGGGGCGGCCGCCTGGCCTCCCTGACGCCGGAGGCGGAGTCCGAGCTCCACGCCCTGCGGCCGGAGGAGTCCACCGCTGCCTGGGCCTTCCGCTTCCTCCAGAGGGTGGAGGGGGTCCAGATGATCCTCAGCGGCATGACCACCCCCGCCCAGATGGAGGACAACGTCCGCACCTTTGAAGAACGCCGCCCCCTGACGGACCAGGAGGAGAAGGTCCTGCTGGACATCGCTCAGGGCATGTACGGCGCCGTGCCCTGCACCGCCTGCCGCTACTGCTGCGACGGCTGCCCCATGGGCCTGGACATTCCCATGCTGCTGAAGCTGTATAACGAGGCCAAGTTCTCCCCCAACTTCAACATCGGCATGCGGGTGGAGGCTTTGCCGGAGGACAAGCGCCCCGCCGCCTGCGTGGGCTGCGGCCAGTGCGCCCGGGTCTGTCCCCAGAACATCGACATTCCCGCCGCCCTGGCGGACCTGAACGAGGTGCTGAAAAAGATCCCCAGCTGGGCCGACATCTGCCGGGAACGGGAGGAAGCCGCCCGCCGGGCAAGAGAAGCCAAGTAACATGGCCCATATCATCGAAATCACCGATTTTTCCGCCCCGGAGCTGGATATCTACGCCCGGCTGACGGAAAACCAGCTGGTGAACCGGGCCGACCCGGAAAACGCCCTGTTCGTGGCGGAGAGTCCCCTGGTCATCGGCCGGGCTCTGGACGCCGGGTGCACGCCGGTGTCCTTCCTGATGGAGCGCAAGCACATCGAGGGAAAAGGCGCGGAGGTGCTGGCCCGCTGCCCGGCGGATATCCCGGTATACGCGGCGGACCTGCCGGTGCTGACCCAGCTGACGGGTTTTCACCTGACCCGGGGGATGCTGTGCGCCATGCGGCGGCCCCGGCTCCCCTCCGTGGCGGAGGTCTGCGCCAATGCCCGGCGCATTGCCGTGCTGGAAAACATCATGAATCCCACCAACATCGGGGCCATTTTCCGGTCCGCCGCCGCTCTGAACGTGGACGCGGTGCTGCTGACCGCCGCCGGCAGCGACCCCCTGTATCGCCGGGCCGCCCGGGTCAGCATGGGCAACGTGTTCCTGGTGCCCTGGACATATCTGCCGGAGGGGGAGCGCTGGCCGGAGCTGCTGCATGAACTGGGCTTCAAAACCGTGGCCCTGGCCCTGCGGGACGACTCCCTGACCCTGAACGATCCCCGCCTGCTGGCGGAGCCGAAGCTGGCCATGGTGCTGGGCACCGAGGGGGACGGCTTGGCCTCCTCCACCATCGCCGCCTGCGACTATACCGTGAAAATTCCCATGTCCCACGGGGTGGATTCCCTGAACGTGGCCGCCGCCAGCGCCGTGGCCTTTTACCAGCTGGCCCTGCTGAACGGATAAAAAAAGCCTGTGTATTCGGTGCAATTGCACCGAATACACAGGCTTTTTATATTCGATACTTCTGCTCATAAGCCCGGACCCGGCTGTCGAAGGCCAGATCCCGCTGCCGGACCGCCAGCTGGGCGGCATGGAGATTCCGGTTCCCGGCGGACAGATCCGCCACGCACTCCATGATGTTGCAGCAGTGGTCCGCCGCCCGCTCCAGGTCCGTCAGCACGTCCGACCACACGAAGCTCAGCTCCATGGCCCCCTCCCCCGGCTGCGTTTCCCGGATGCGCCGGGCCCGCAGCCGCTGCCGCAGGCCGTCGATGACCTGTTCCAGGGCCTCCACCTGCCCCAGGGCGGCGGCGTCCTCCCGGCGGAAGGCCGCCAACGCCAGGTCCGCGATCTCCTCCACCGCCTCCGTCAGCACCCGGAGCTGCCGCCGGTCCTCCGGCGGCAGCTCAATTTTCCGGTCCCGCAGCTCCTCCCCGCTTTCCAGCAGGTTCATGGCGTGATCTCCCAGGCGTTCAAGGTCCCCGATCAACATCAGCAGCTCCGCCGCCCGCTGGCCCACGCTGTGCAGGCTGGAGGGGTTGCCGTAGTTCTCCTCCATGGCGGGGAGCATGGCGTCCAGGGCCGTCCGGCTCATTCTGGTGGTGGCCGCGTTATCTGCGTAAACAGTCATTTGTATATTCCTCCCTGTTTCAGGCTTGAATTACCTATCGGTTTGGTTTGTAATTGGAGTATAACCGAAATTAACTACCAAGTCAATAGGTAATTTGGCTTTTCCGGCAGATTCTTCCAATAGAGGGCCGTTCTCCCCCGGTTTTTTTGATTTTAATGGAAAACAGGAAAAATATGATTGACATAACAGTTAAAATTGTGTAAACTGGACATGGCCTGAACGGCCAGGAAGAAAGATGAATAAAGGAGAAAGAGTATGAAACGCATCATTGCTGTGCTGCTGACGCTGATGATGGCCCTGAGCCTGACGGCGTGCAGCGGCGACGACAACGCCAAGGTGGCGGGCACCTGGAAATGGAACTGCGACATGACGGAGATGTTCCAGGAGGGCGTCAACCAGGGGGCCGGGATGGACCTGTCCACGGACGCCACCATGGAGATGGTGTTTGTGCTGAAGCTGAACGAGGACGGCACCTATACGCTGAACGTGGATCGGGACGCCCTGAAAACCTCCCTCCAGACCTACATTGACGCGCTGATCCCTGTGGCGGTGGAGATGATCTATCAGCAGCTGGAGGATCAGGGCATGAACCGGGCCGACATTGACGAGGCCATGGCGGCCGAGGGCGTCACCGTGGAGGAATATGTGCAGCAGATGATGGACGCCTCGATAGACGTGGACCAGATGATGGACGGCCTGGCGGATGAAAATGAGTCCGGCTATTTCCGGGCAGCCAAGGGCAAGGTGTATCTCAGCGATAAGGCAGACACCTTCAGCGATGACAGCTGCGCCGAATACACCCTGTCCGGCGGCACCATGCAGTGGACCGGCGGCAGCTATGAGCTCTTTGATAATCTGGACGACCTCCATGTGGAGCTGCCCGTCCAGTGGGTGAAGCAGTAAGTCCGTTCTGACAAGCCAAATTGCGGCCCCCGGCGGGGCCGCAATTTTTGTCTTGCATTTGGGAAGAAAATACGGTATAATACTTGGGTCACATGCCGGTGTGATGGAATGGTAGACGTAGCGGATTCAAAATCCGCCGGGGGCGACTCCGTGTGGGTTCGAGTCCCACCACCGGCACCACGTCGGAGCAAGCTCTATATCGCTTGCTCCGACTTATTTTATAAGTCAGAGCGCGCTCATGCCGCTGCTCCTCCTTTCCAAATCGAACCCGCTGCGCTGGGCTTCGATTTGGGTTTTTTTCTTTCTTTTGCCGTATCGATTCTGTGTCGCCGCCGGCACTATGTCGGAGTAATCTTCTGTATCGCTTGCTCCGACTTATTTTATATCCATATCAGAGATCGCTTATGCCGCTGCGGGTCCGCAGCGGCTTTTTTGACGCGGTGTAGGCCGACGGGCGGGGGATTGAGTGCGGAGGCGGAATGTGGTATAATAGGCGGAAAAACCGGCCCGGACACGGGCAAGGGGGGTGACGGACGCCGTGCTTTCGCTATATCTGGCCGCGCTGGAAAGCGACGGGGACAAGAAACAGTTCCGGGAGCTGTACCGCCGGTATCACCGGGTGATGGAGCGGACAGCCCTGGCCGTGCTGCATGACCCCCACGACGCGGAGGAGGCCGTGCAGGAGGCGTTTCTGCGGGTGATTGAAAATTTTTCAAAAATTTATGAAATTCCTTGTAAGGATTTGGGGGGCTGGCTCGTTATTATAGTGAGGAACGAGGCCATCACCATTCTGCGCAGGCGGCGCTGCCACCTGCCGCTGGAGGAGGGCTGGGCGGATTTTGCCGGGCAAAGCCGGGACCTGCTGGACTATTCGTCCATGGTGGAGCTGTTTGCCCGGCTGCCGGACACCTATCGGGCGGTGCTGGAGATGAAGCTGGTGCTGGGCTGGTCCACGGCGGAGATCGCCCGGCGGCTGGGCCTGACGGAGAGCGCCGTGAACACCCGGCTGTCCCGGGGGCGGGCGCTGCTGCGGAAAATTTTTGAGGAGGAGGGGATCGAACCATGACTGATCAGGAACTGGACCGGATGCTGCGCCGGGCGCTGCTGGACGCGGCGGACCAGGAGGCGCAGACGCCGCCGGAGACGGAAGTGCCGCTGTCCGAGGGGCACCGCCGCCGTATGCGGGAGATGCTGCGGGACCCGCTGCTGTGGTTCCGGCTGCGAAACCCCTACCCCTGGCGCACCGTGGCCCGGCGGGCGGCGGTGGTGCTGCTGATGCTGTCGCTGTCGGCGGCCATGGTGCTGGCCGTCAGCCCCAAGGCCCGGGCGGATATCGTCCGCTGGACCATGCAGCAGGATGGCCGCCGGGTGGAGTTCCGCTATCATGGCGACGGCCCCGCCCAGGCTCTGCCCCAATACCGGATCGCCGCCCTGCCGGAGGGCTATACGGAAACGGAGCGGGCGGAGGCAGACTGGAACGTCCGGGTGACCTATGAGTGCACCGGAAAGCAGTGGATTCGTTTCTCCTATCTCTATATGCAGGATGGCACAGCTTCCAGCGTGGGTATCGCCGAGTCGGATACGGTAAAGGATATCACGGTATCCGGCATGAGCGGCAAGCTGATCCTGACCCAAAGCCCGGAGTCAGCCAGCGTCATTATCTGGTTTGACACGGCACAGAACCTGATGTTCTCTATCCACGCAAATGTGGATGAATCCGTCATAATTGCCATGGCAGAGAGTGTTTCTTTGTGCAATTCCACAAATTGAAAATTTTGCCAATTTTTGTTGTAAGATTCTGGGGGTCTGTTTCGTTATTATAGCAGAAAGGCGCAGATGAATCTGATACGCGCCCGAAAGGAGCGACCCGCCATGAAGAAATGCAGCAAGACCCTTCGGGCCTGGCCCTGGCGGCGGCCATGTCCCTGTCCCTGATCGTCCCCGCTTCCGCCGTCTATTGTCCCCACGACTATTACGCATCCACCGCCGTCTGGTACACGGACGACGGCCCCCGGCTGCAGACCCGGCACTGGCAGATGACCATCCGGTGCCGCAACTGCGGCTATGCAGACGCCGAGAAGGAGCAGACGCTCCCGGTCCGGCTGGAGCTGCCGGAGGGCTGTTCTGTTCTGGTGTGCCGCAATCTGCGGGTGATCGGCTCCGTCCCGGTGGCGGAATAAGCCCGCACTTCTTTGAAACTAAGGCTTGACAGGCAGGGCTACTTATGATAAACTCCGTATATGATTTATCATAAGTAGCCCTTTCTGCACCCATCTGATACTGATTATTGATTAAAAGATTTAATCAATAATCCCGTGCGCTACGCGCACGCACAGCGTGCGGAAACACGCTGTGACGTCTCATGCAAAACCTGACGCACCTTCGGTGCTATAAAAAGCTTTTCAAGCTTTTTAACAGGTTTTAGTATGACCGATGCGAAAGGAGCTGTTTCTATGAATCCCATGCACCAACTGACCCGGCGGCCGGTGAAGGCGGCCTTCGGCGCATTGCTGCTGACCCTGGCGGGGGTGATCCTGGCCCTGTCCGGGGGACAGTTCTGGGCGGCGGTCCAGACCCGGGCCGGGGTGGAGGAGACCTATACCACCGTAGCGGTGGTCACCGGCGGGCTGAAGGCCACCAGTCCCGGGTCGCCCACCGTTCCCGTCAGCGCCTATGAGGCCGACAACTGCCTGATGCGTTGGGCCAGAGAGGGCTGGAGCGTGATCCGCGGTCAGGCCACCATGAGCCTTGCCGGGGGGTACAGCCCGGCGCTTACGCCGCTGACCACCTTTTACCGGACGGACCTGAGGGAGTCCGATACCCGCATTGACAGCGAGGAGGATGCCCCCTATAACTTCGCCATCCTGGAGATCGAGATCACGGAGGTGGGGGAGGAGAGTATCTATTCTCAAGAAAACCTGGATGATGTATACAGCGAAAAAAACAATTACTTCTTCAGTTGGGAGATCACCGGCAAGGTGGTGGGGGTGCAGGCCATGAGCGGCGATTGGGACGACCCCACCGGCAGAAACACAAACTTTTCTCTACAGATCGACGGATCCTCTGATGCGGAGGGCAAGGCGCTGCAGGCCGGACAGCGGATCCTGGTGTTTACCCACAATTACCGC
>OGHH01001802.1_pt1 | contig 14056 bp, 8 predicted proteins | sample 1571471 | NCBI WGS metagenome assembly OGHH01 (sample SAMEA2581936, study PRJEB24529) | metagenome | biome: Human gut stool | place: China | collected 2011
GAAACGCCGGTTGGGAATACAGCGCTCCGCAATCTTGTGCAACAGCGCATCGACCGGCGGAAAAAGCTGGCCATTGTAGGTCGGCGAACCGACGATCAGGGTGTCGTAGCGGAAGATATCGCGCAGTACCTGCGACACGTCGGCCGTCGAGAGGTTGTACACGACGATCGGCTTCACCCCTGCGGCGGCCAGATCGCGGGCGACGGTCTCGGCCACCTGCTCGGTATTGCCGTACATCGAACCGTAGGCAATCACCACGCCCGACTCGCCTTCGTAGCGGCTCATCCGGTCGTACAACGCAACCACGCGGGAAATCTCGCGGCGCCAGACAGGACCGTGCGTCGAACAGATCATGGCGATCTCCAGCGGAGCGATCTTCTGCAAGGCCCGCTGCACGGGCTGGCCGTACTTGCCCACGATGCAGGCGTAGTAGCGGCGCATCTCCTCCCAGAAGGGTTCGATGTCGAGCTGCTCGTCCGTGACACCGCCGTTAAGCGCCCCGAACGTACCGAATGCATCGCCCGAAAAGAGCGTCCGCTCCTCGGCGCACCACGTCGCCATCGTCTCGGGCCAATGTACCATCGGGATCATGCAGAACGAAAGCGTCAGACCGCCCAGATCGAGCGTCGCGCCCTCCTTCACCTCGACCGTCCCGCCGGTGATACCGTAATAGCCCTCGACCATCTGCAACGTCTTGGCGTTGCCGACGATCTTCACGTCGGGATAGACCTGCCGCACGGCAGCGATCGACGCCGAATGATCGGGTTCCATATGGTTGATTACCAGATAATCCAACGGTCTGTCGCCCAGCCGTTCGCGAACATTGGCCAGCAGACGTCCCGTGAAACAGGCGTCGACCGTGTCGATGAGCGCCGTCCGCTCGCCGCAGACCACGTAGGCATTGTACGACACGCCGAGCGGCAGCGGCCATAACGCCTCGAAGAGGTGCTTGGTGCGGTCGTTGACCCCGACGTAAAAAATACGATCTGTGAGTTTTGTCAGATCTTTCATAACGAATAATACGTTTTGTTATCGAATATGATTTTCTTCGGCCGACTTACGCCTCGGCGCCGAACTCCATGAGATAGGCCTTGATGAAGTCGTCGATCTTGCCGTCCATCACCGCGTCGACGTCGGAGGTCTGGCACCCCGTGCGATGATCCTTCACACGGCGGTCGTCGAAGACATAGGAGCGGATCTGCGAACCCCACTCGATGCGTTTCTTACCCGCTTCGAGCGCCTGCTGCGTGGCCATGCGCTTGTCCAGCTCGCGCTGGTAGAGCTTGCTGCGCAGGATACGCATCGCATTCTCGCGGTTCATCAGCTGCGAACGGGTCTCCATGTTCTCGATCAGGAATTCCACCGGCTCGCCCGTATCGGCGTCCTTGCCGTGGTAGCGCAGGCGCACGGCTGTCTCGACCTTGTTGACATTCTGCCCCCCAGCGCCGCTCGAACGGAACGTATCCCACTCGATGTCCGACGGGTTGACCGTAACCTCGATCGTATCGTCCACGGCAGGCGACACGAACACCGAGGCGAAAGTCGTCTGGCGTTTGTTATTGGCATTGAAAGGCGAGAGGCGCACCATACGGTGCACGCCGTTTTCGCTCTTGAGGTACCCGTAGGCATACTCGCCCTCGAACTCCAGCGTACAGGATTTCACGCCCACCTCGTCGCCGGCCTGGTAGTCGAGCACCTTGACCTTGTAACCGTGCGCCTCGCCCCATCGGGTATACATGCGCAGGAGCATCGACGCCCAATCGAGCGCCTCGGTACCCCCGGCTCCGGCGTTGATGTCCATGATCGCCCCCAGTTTGTCCTCTTCGCGGCGCAGCATGTTGCGCATTTCGAGCGTCTCGATACGCTCGAGCGTCTGTGCGTAATGGTCGTCCATCTCCGCCTCGCTCATGACCCCTTCCTTCACGAAATCGGGCATCAGCCCCAGGTCTTCGACATCCTTGGCCACGGCATCGTAGTCGTCGACCCACGCCTTGATGGCGGCGACCTTGCGCAACTGCTCGCGCGCCTTGTCGGGCGCGTCCCAGAAATCGGGTTCCTGGGTCTTTTCCTCCTCGTTGCGCAGGTCGATGCGTTTCTGGTCGATGCCCAGACATCGTTCCAAAGCCTCGCGGCGCTGCTCCAACTCCTTTATCTGATCTGCAAGTATCATAAATTTACGGTATTGACAATTAAATCGCCCCGGGTTTCACCCCCAGTTTGCGCTCCACGAACTCCAGCACGAAATCCACCGTGCCGTCGATCCCCAGCACGGACGAATCGACGCAGAGGTGGTAGGTCGAAGCCATGCCCCACGTACCGCTGCTGTAATAGTTGTAGTACGCCGCGCGCCGCGCATCCTCCCTATCCATCCGGGCCTCGGCCTCCCCGGGCGTAATGCCGCACTGGCGGCAGAGCCGCTCGCAACGGTCGGCACGGTCGGCCGCGACAAAGACATTCACCGCCCGCGGATGGTCGCGCAGGATGTAGTCGGCACAGCGGCCGACGAAAACACACGACTCGCGCGCGGCGATGTCGCGGATCACGTCGCTCTGGATCTTGAACAGGGCGTCGTTGCTGAGCACGTTGCTCCCGGCATATTCGCTTCCGACGAACGGCGAGCGCAGGTAGGCGACGAGCGTCGAAAAGAGGTTGCGCGACTCCTTTTCGTCGACCCGTTCGAACACTTCGGGACACAGGCCGCTCTGCTCGGCGGCCAGGTTGATGAGCTGTTTGTCATAGACCCCGATCCCGAGCCTGCGTGCCACGGCCTCGCCGACGGCTTTGCCGCCGCTGCCCAGCTGGCGACCGATGTTGATGACGAATTTATCTTCCATAATCGGCATTATTGGAGGTTCGTTGAACGGGCCGCATCCATCTGCGCCCGGAATTTTCGCAACTGGTATACCAGCATGAAGAAGGCTACGGCCGACGCCATCAGGTCAGACAGCGGCATCGCGCACCACACGCCCCAACTGCCGTCCCAGCGGGTATGGACATCGAAAATATGGGGCAGGAAAATCAGTCCCGGCATCAGGAACAGCAGCTGGCGCGAAAGCGACAGGAAGATCGCCTTGCCGGCCATGCCGATGCTCATGAAGAAGTTGGTAGCCACCATCTGGAACCCGATGATCGGGAAACAGATGAAGACGATACGCATTCCCTCGACCGCCAGGCGGATCAGCTCGGGATCGTTCGTAAAGGCCGACACCGCCAGCCGGGGCGCCAGCTCGCCCATCAGGAACCCGGCGCCCGTGACGCACGTGGCACCGATGATCGTCAGCCGCAGCACGCGCAGCACACGGTCGTACTGCCGCGCACCGAAGTTATAACCCGCAATGGGCTGCATCCCCTGGTTGATGCCCATGACGATCATCACGAAGAAGAATGCCAGGCGGTTGACGATGCCGTAGGCCCCGATCATCAGGTCGCCGCCGTATTGCTTGAGCCCCTTGTTTATCAGGATGACGATGAAACACGCCGCCAGGTTCATCAGGAACGGCGACATGCCGATGGCCAGGATGTCGCGCACGATCTTCCGGCGCAGGCGGTAGATGCCGCGCCGGAAATGGAGCAGTTCGCTCTTGTCCGAAAGAATGTGGAACTGCCAGATGAGCGCGATGACCTGCGCCAGCACCGTGGCGATGGCCGCGCCGCGGATACCCCACCCGAAGCCGTAGATGAACAGCGGGTCGAGCGCCGCGTTGATGACCACCGTATAGATGGTGGCGTACATCGACTTGCGCGGATGCCCCGAAGCCCGCAGCACGGAGTTCAGGCCCAGATACATGTGCGTGATGACATTCCCCATGAGAATGATCGACATGTAGTCGCGGGCATAGCCGATCGTCGCCTCGCTCGCCCCGAAGAAGTAGAGGATCGGGTCAAGCAGCAGCAGCGTTGTGATACCGAACGCCAGGCCGATGATGAGGTTCAGCACCACGACGTTCCCCAGGATGTTCTGCGCCGTCCCGTAATCGCGCTGCCCGAGGCGCATGGACACCAGCGTCGCAGCACCCACACCCACCAGCGAACCGAAAGCCGCGGCGAGGTTCATCAGCGGGAAGGTCAGCGCAAGGCCCGAAATGGCCAATGGCCCTACCCCGTGGCCGATGAAGATACTGTCGACCATGTTGTAGAGCGAAGAAGCCGTCATGGCGATGATCGCCGGCACGGCATATTGCATGAGCAGCTTGCGGATACGCTCCGTCCCGAGCTCCGTCGCCGCCCCTTTTATCGTTGCAGACATATCATATATTATCAACTCTGTCCGGGCGAAAGCCGGACGAACTACCTAACTATTCCTTGATTACGGCACGCAGGCACCTCCGGAACGGGAGCGGGGACACGCCCGGCATACTGCACAAGGCCATCCCGCCACAGCGGCACACCCGCAGGGGCGCCCGCCCCGACCGTCCGCGCACGGCGGCGACAGTTCCGCCCGGGATCCGGATCTTCCCTTTTTCCGCTTATTCCAGTTCCCAGTCGCTGCCGTCCTTGCGGTCTTTGACACGGATACCGGCTGCGGCCAGCCCGTCGCGGATGCGGTCGGAAGCCGCCCAGTCCTTTGCGGCACGGGCTTTCAGGCGCTCGTCGAGCAGCATCTCGACCAGCGGGGTCACATAATCGCGCCCCGAAGCCGCACCTGCGGCCTTCTCGTCGCGCAGGCCGAGGATATCGAACGTGTAACGGTAAACCGTGGCTTTCAACTCTTCGAGGTCGGCGGCCGTGATGCGCTGCTGTCCCTCGGCGAGCTGGTTGATGATGCGCACCCAGTCGAAGAGCGCCGAAATGACCATCGGCGAATTCAGGTCGTCGTCCATCGCCGCGCGGCAGCGTCCCTCCAGTTCGGCCGGATCGACCGTCGAGACGTCGGCGGGCTTAATCCTGCCGAGCGCCTCGACGCCCTTCATCAGGCGGTCGAGCCCCTTCTCGGCGGCCTGCAGGGCCTCGTTCGAAAAATCGAGCGTCGAGCGGTACTGCGCCTGCAACACGAAGAAGCGGATGGTCATCGGCGAATAGGCCTGCGCCAGCAATTTATGGCTGCCGGTGAAGAGCTCCTCGAGGGTGATGAAGTTGCCCAGCGACTTGCCCATCTTCTGGCCGTTGATCGTGATCATGTTGTTGTGCACCCAGTAACGTGCCGAATCGTGCCCCAGCGCGGCGGTCGACTGCGCGATCTCGCACTCGTGGTGCGGGAACATCAGATCCATGCCGCCGCCGTGGATGTCGAAGCGTTCGCCCAGGTAGCGGGTACTCATCGCCGAGCACTCCATATGCCAGCCGGGGAACCCCTCTCCCCACGGCGAAGGCCAGCGCATGATATGCTCGGGCGACGCCTTCTTCCACAGCGCGAAGTCATAGGAGTGGCGCTTGTCGCCCTGCCCGTCCAGCTCGCGCGTGTTGGCGATGATGTCGTCGAGGTTACGACCCGAAAGCCTGCCGTAATTATATTTGGCGTTGTATTTCTCCACGTCGAAATAGACCGAGCCGTTCGACTCGTAGGCGAAGCCGTCGGCGAGGATCTTCTTGACGAACTCGATCTGCTCGATGATATGCCCCGAGGCATAGGGTTCGATCGACGGCGTCTCGACGTTGAGCGCATCCATCGCACGGTGGTAACGCTCCGTATAGTAGTGCGCCACCTCCATCGGCTCCAGCTGCTCGAGGCGCGCCTTCTTGGCGATCTTGTCCTCCCCCTCGTCGGCGTCGTGCTCCAGGTGCCCCACATCCGTTATGTTGCGCACGTAACGCACCTTGTAGCCGCAGGACTTCAGGTAGCGGAACATGAGGTCGAACGTCACCGCCGGCCGGGCGTGCCCCAGGTGCGGGTCGCCGTAGACCGTGGGGCCGCAGACATACATGCCCACGCGGCCGGGAGTCAGCGGTTCGAACACCTCCTTGCGGCGGGTGAGCGTATTGTAAAGTACGAGTTTCGATTCCATAAATTGCGAAAAATTATTGTGCAAAAATAAGAAATTTAATCGAGATGCACCAGAATCGCGGAATTAATCGTACCTTTGTGCCAATAATAGTGCGCGTTGGTCTGACGCTTCCCGTTTTTCCCTCCGTATATTATCAACACCGAATTATCCGGCGCACGACGCCGGGACAAAACCGATATGCAATGACATTCCAGGAACTGAACCTGATAGAACCACTCAAGCGTGCCGTGGCCGAAAAAGGCTACACGACCCCCACCCCGATCCAGCAGCAGGCCATCCCGCCCGCACTCGAAGGCCGCGACCTGCTGGGCTGCGCCCAGACCGGGACGGGCAAGACGGCGGCCTTCACGCTGCCGATCCTCCAGCTGCTCTCGGCCGAGCCGCGCACCAAAGGGCGACGCACGATCAAGACGCTGGTGCTCACGCCGACGCGCGAACTGGCGATCCAGATCGACGAATGCTGCCGCGACTATGCCCGCTACACGGACATCCGCCACTGCGTGATCTTCGGCGGCGTCAACCAGCGGCCGCAGGTCGATGCGCTGCAACGCGGCATCGACCTGCTGGTAGCCACGCCGGGACGCCTGCTCGACCTGATCGGCCAGGGTTACGTCTCGCTGTCCGACATCCGCTTTTTCGTCCTCGACGAAGCCGACCGAATGCTCGACATGGGTTTCATCCACGACATCCGGCGAATCCTCCCGCTGCTGCCCGCAAAGCGGCAGACGCTCTTCTTCTCGGCGACGATGCCCGACGACATCGTAAAACTGGCCAATACGATGCTCCGCAACCCGGCGCACGTCACCGTGACGCCCCCGGCCTCGGTGGTCGAGACCATCCGCCAGAGCGTCCTGTTCGCCGAAAAGGCCGAAAAACGGACGCTGCTGGCCTCCCTGCTGCGCGAACGCCCCGAGAGCTCGGTGCTGGTATTTTCGCGCACCAAGCACGGCGCCGACCGCATCGCCCGTATCCTCACCAAAGCGGGCATCGAAGGACGCGCCATCCACGGAGACAAGTCGCAGGGCGCCCGCGAACGGGCCATGAACGACTTTCGCTCGGGAGCCTGCCGGGTGCTGATCGCCACCGACATCGCCGCGCGGGGAATCGACATCAGCGAACTGCCGCTGGTAATCAACTACGACCTGCCGGAAGTGCCCGAGACCTATGTCCACCGCATCGGCCGCACGGGACGCGCCGGGCGCGACGGACAGGCCATCGCCTTCTGCTCGGAGGAGGAACGCCCGCTGCTGAAAGACATCCTCAAACTGACCGGACTGGAACTCGACCCGGATTCCGGGGAACTGGCTCCCGCACAAAACAGCCGGAAAAAGCCAGCCGGGAAAAAACCGGATACAGCACAAACCGGAGGGCAGAAGCAAGCGGAGGAAAAGCGAGCCGCACAAAAACAGCCCGCACAAAGTCAGGCCGGACAGAGGCCGGGCAGGCGCAAGCCGCAGGGACAGGCTCCCGGCGATCCGAAACCGCAAGGGCAACGAACCGGCGGCAAGCAGACCCCGGACGGGCAACAGCCGCAGGACAAGGACGCCGCGGCACGCCCGGCACGCCGCCGCAACCGTAACCGGGGCAGGCAAAAACCGGACAGGCAAAACGCAGCGGCCGCAAACACGGAACGGAGACAGGATGACCGAAAATCCGGAAGTCAGAAACCCGCCCGGGACAAACGGGAAACGGGAAGCCCCGAGGCACCCCGAAAAACGCAGGCGCCGGAGAAGAAAAAGTCCGGCATGGGCAGCTGGCTGTCCGGCATCCTCAGGCCGGGCCGCAAATAACCACCGGGCAACGTGCCCGCCAGCCACACCACCATCTGGAAATGCCGGAGCGTCGCTCCGGCATTTCACATTTTTGCACATCGCGGCCCACCACCTTGTCCCGGCCAGCCATTCGAAAACGGCCACGCCACAAACCCGCACCGGCGTCAGCAGACGCTACGGCAACCGGACGGCAGAACAGGGAAATCCGGCCCGGCTCCGAAAAGCCTTAAAAATAGCAACTTTCCGCCTTCGGCAGGTAATATTGATTGGATTTCGCCGTTAAATGATTACTTTTGCAGGACATAAAGCGAAACATACCGAAAAAATATGACATCCTTCAAACGCTGGAACAACATCGTCGGCTGGGCGGTCTTTGCCATCGCCGCACTGGTATACCTGATGACGATGGAACCGGTTTCGAGCCTCTGGGACTGCTCGGAATTCATTGCAACCTCCTATAAACTCGAAGTCGGGCACCCTCCCGGAGCCCCGCTGTTCATGATGCTGGCGCGCCTGGCGACGCTCTTCGCCGCCGGCAACCCGGACTTTGTGGGCATGGCGGTGAACGGCATGAACTCCATCGCCAGCGCATTCTGCATCCTGTTCCTGTTCTGGACGATCACACACCTGGCGCGGCGCCTCGTGACCCGCGACGGCAGCCAGCTCACCCGAGCCAACGTGTGGGCCATCCTGGGTGCAGGCATCGTGGGTGCCCTGGCCTACACCTTCACCGATACGTTCTGGTTCTCGGCCATCGAGGGTGAGGTCTACGCCCTCTCGTCGATGTTCACGGCGCTGGTCGTATGGCTGATGCTCAAATGGGAGGAGGAGGCCGACCAGCCCCACTCGTCACGCTGGATCGTACTGATCGCCTACATGATGGGACTGTCGATCGGCGTGCACATCCTCAACCTGCTGACCATCCCGGCGCTGGTGTTCATCTACTATTTCCGCACGACGGAGAAGGTGACTTTCAAGGGCATCGTCTACGCCACGCTGATCGCGGGCGCCATCCTGATCTTCGTCAACAACATCATCATCCCCTACACGGTCTACGTCGGGGCGATGCTCGACCTTTTCTTCGTCAACACGCTGGGGCTGCCCGTCAACTCGGGCATGGTGCTCTTCGCACTGGCGCTGATCGGCGGCATGGGCTGGGCTTCGTGGTACACACACCGCAAAGGCAAGGTCGTGTGGAACATCGTCCTGCTCTCGACGACCATGATCCTCATCGGGTTCTCGTCCTACGCTTCGGTGACGATCCGTGCCGCCGCCAACCCGCCGATGAACAGCAACAACCCCAACAATCCCCACGCACTGATGTCGGTGCTCAACCGCGACCAGTACGGTGACCGGCCGCTGCTGTTCGGCGCTTACTACTCGGCCCCGCCCGAAGGGTACAAGGAAAAGCATTTCTACTACCTCGACGAGGACGGCAAGTACAAGCCCGCATCGGTCATCACGGGATATACCCACGCCCCGGAATTCATCCACTTCTTCCCCCGCATGTGGGATGCGCGCAAAGGAGAGAAGGAGTACAAGCAATGGGCCGCCTACCGCACCAAAACCGAGATCATGCGCGACGAAAAGGGCGAAATCGTCCGCGACTCGCAGGGACGCCCCATGCAGGGCGAAGTGCTCGACTTCGGCACCAAGAAGGTATACGACGACGGGTACGAACCGCGCACGATCGTCGAGCCGACGTTCCTCGAGAACCTCAACTATTTCTTCAACTACCAGCTCTCGTACATGTACTGGCGCTATTTCCTGTGGAATTTCGTAGGGCGCCAGAGCGACATACAGCCGACCCGCGTGACGATCACCGACGGCAACTGGCTGTCGGGCATCAAGTGGATCGACGAGAAATACCTCGGGCCGCAGGACGATCTGCCGCGGGAGATCGCCGACAACAAAGGCCGCAACACCTACTATTTCCTGCCGTTCCTGCTGGGGCTGATCGGACTGATCTACCAGCTCAACCGCGACCAGCGGAATTTCTCGATCGTCATGTGGCTCTTCATCATGACGGGTATCGCGCTGGTTTTCTATTTCAACACTTCGCCGGGCGAACCGCGTGAACGCGACTACGTCTACGCAGGGTCGTTCTACGCATTCTGCATATGGATCGGGTTCGGCGTACTGGCCATCCGCGACCTGGTCGCATGGCTCACCAGGCGCAACAACGTCACGGCCGCCGTGGCGGCGACGGTGGTCTGCATGGGCGTGCCGACGATCCTCGCGGCGCAGAACTGGGACGACCACGACCGTTCGCACCGTTACATGGCGCGCGATATCGGCTGGAACTACCTGATGTCGACGCTGCCCAACTCGATCATCCTCAACTACGGCGACAACGACACGTTCCCGCTCTGGAACAACCAGGAGATCTACGGCGTACGCCCCGACGTGCGTATCATGAACACCTCCTACCTGGGCGGCGAATGGTACATCGACGAGATGAAAACCAAGGCCAACGACGCCCCGGGCGTACCCTTCTCGCTGCCCAAGAGCAAGTATACCTTCACCAACGACTGGGTGCCGGTGGACAACCGCTTCGACCGCGCGGTGGACATCAAGGACGTGATCGAATTCGTGCGCAGCGAAGACCCGCGCAGCAAGATCAAGCTCTCGGACGGGACGATGACCGACTACATCCCGACCAAACGCATCGCACTACCAGTGAACAAGGAGAACGCCATCGCCTCGGGCATCGTCGCCGAAAAAGACCGCGCCCAGATGGTCGACACGGTCTACATCAACCTGCGGAAGAACTCGATCGACAAGACGCAGCTCATGATCCTCGACATGCTGGCCAACTTCGACTGGAAGCGCCCGCTCTACATGACGCAGGTCTACATATTGCAGGATTTCGGACTGATGGATTACCTCCAGTTCGACGGCTACGCCTACCGTTTCGTGCCGATCCTCACTCCCGTGCAAAACCCCTGGGAAATCGGGCGCATCGACGCGGATTACGCGGCGCCGCTGCTCAAGGAGACATTCCGCTACGGGAATCTGGCCGACCCGAGGGTATATGCCGATTACTTCATCCAATACAACCTGAGCGCCTCGCACGCCCGCGATGCCTTTGCCCGCGTGGCAAAGGAACTACTGCGGCAGGATCGCGCGCAGGAAGCCGTCGAACTGCTCGACATGGGGCTTGAGAAGCTGCCCCCGTCGCAGATACGCTTTACGGACTCCAACACCTATCCGTTCCTCGAAGCGTACTACGCCGCTTCGGCGATGGGCGTGGAGGATGCGGCCGACAAGGGCGACGCACTGCTGCGCGAATACGCCAGGACGCTGATCGAGTACATCGAATATTACCTGCGTTTCGACGGCGTGCAGGGCGACATGGTGTCGCCTATCATCGACGAGAAACTCGACCAGCTGGGCGACGTCTACTACCTGGCTGTATATGCCGGTCGCAAGGAAATCATCGGCGAGATCAACGCCTATTACCGTTCGCTCGGGGTCGAAGAGGAGAACCTCGTGGATGTGGGCGACAAGCCCCACCAGGTCGATACGACCCTTATCCCGCGCAAAGACACCGCGCAATAGCAACTACCACGGACAAAAGGCGAAAGCCCCTCCTTTGCGGAGGGGCTTTTCCCATATTACGGATCGGGGCTTCCGGGCGGAAACAGTGCAGCTGCAACAACCAAAACCGCCTCATCCCGTCCCCGGGCACCCGCCGTAAAAAGACAGGGAACCCCCGCCTCGGTGGGTTCCCTGCGGTCAAAACGGTATCGGCAGCAACGGGTACACATTTTCAGTGACGCCTCATCCCGCACAGTGAGTTGCCAAGCCGTTTTGGCGCGTTTCCTGTATGATGACAAAGATAGGCAAATTCCCCGATAATGATGTATAAATCATTATCAAATATTGGGGAGGTTTGTTTCTTTGTTAACATGAAACAACCTTGGCGGGACATAACATTACTGAAGGCGATCGCAGGTCGGCTCAGGGAACTGCGTGCAGAAAAAGGTGTTTCCCAGGAAACCGTCTACGAGGACACGGGCATCCATATCGGCAAGATCGAGACCGAGAAATACAATATCACGGTGAGCACCCTCGCCCGCCTCTGCCGCTATTACGGCATATCGCTCGGCGCATTCTTCGACCAGGTAGAAGACAGGTCTGACGCAGAATGACAAGACGCCCCTCCGCGGAGGGGCGTCTTGTCATTTGGTTTCGGGTTTTCCGGCAGGCTGTTCCCGCTGCGGTTTGTCGTTGTCTTTGCTCCTGTTGTACAGGAACCGTTTGATCTTGTGCGTCGGAGTCTTTGCGAAATCGTCCTTTTCCTCGACCACCTCCGAAATCCGCGAGAAGCGGTTGACCTTGGCATTCACGAAATCCATGATCTCCTTCTTGAGCTGCTCGGTCTTGGCCTCCCAGGCCTCCTTCTTCGTCTCCCACTCCTCGCGCCAGTTGTCGACCATGGCCTCGATCTCATCTCGGTTGAAATGCACCAATGCCACGAGGCGCCCCTCCTGTTCGGTGACGATCGAATCGGCGATATATACGTGCGAATTGAGTACGGTTTCGATATCCTCGGGATAAATGTTCTCGCCGCCGGGGCCTACGATCATATTCTTCAGGCGCCCCTTGATATAAAGCCAGCCGTCCTTGTCGAACTCGCCCAGATCGCCCGTGCGGAACCAGCCGTCATCGGTAAAGACCTCTTTCGTCGCCTCGGGGTTCTTGAAATACCCGAGCATGACGCTGGGCGTCAGCGCCACGACCTCGCCCTGCCGGGTGTCGGGGTTGATATGCTCCAGGCGCAACTGCACGCCCGGCGCCTGGGGCCCGGTCGAGCCGAGGCGCACCTGCGAAGGTGCGGCGCCCGCAAGCAGCGGCGCGGTCTCGGTGAGCCCGTAGCCGATGGCATAAGGCACTTTCGCCTCCAGCAAGAACTTTTCGGCACCGCCGTCGAGTTTGGCGCCCCCGATGCCGAGGAACCGCAGCCGCCCGCCGAAGAGCTTGAGCAGTTTCTTGCCCGCGACGCGATGGAGGTAACGGCGCAAGAATCCCACCTTATAGAGCGTCCGCCAGAAACCGTTGGAATTGAATTTGGCCAGCACCTGGTGGCGGTAGATCTTCTCGATGATGAGCGGCACGATCAGCATGACCGAGGGACGCACGGCCCGCAGCGCCGGCATCAGTGCCGAGGCCGTGGGCGGACGGTCGAGGTAAACGACCCTGGCACCCATCGAGAAGGGATAGATCATACCGATGGAACATTCGTAGGTGTGCGAGAGCGGCAGCACCGAGAGGAATACGTCGTCGGGCAGTACGGGAAAGATGCCCGACGAAATCCCGACCTGGGCGCAGAGTGCCGCGTGGGTCAGCATCACCCCCTTGGGCTTCGAGGTCGTACCCGAGGTATAGATGATCACGGCCAGGTCATCGGGCTTCGGCACGGCCATGGTGCCCTCCCCCCTGACCCGCTGAGCAATGACGCCCAGGTTCTTGGTGCGCACCACGACGTTCAGCCGTTCGATGGTCTGTTTCGAGAGTTTGGTAAAGAGCCTGTCGGAAACGAGCAGGGCCTTGGCTTCGGAATGCGCGATGATCATGTCGAGTTCCTCACCCGAAAAATCGGGCAGGATCGGCACGGCGACCATGCCGGCCGAAGTAACGGCGAAATAGCAGACTCCCCAATTGGGCATGTTGCTGCTGAGCAAGGCAACCTTGTCCCCGGCACGGAGCCCCGCACCGGTAAGTATCTCCTGCACTTTTTCGATACGCCGGCCCACCTCGGCATAGGTCACGTCGTCGCCTTCGAACATCGAAAATGCGACTTTCGACGCGAACTTCTCCACGCTGTTGCGGACCAGTTCGTAAAGTGTATTGATGGTCATAATACGTTTCGTTTTAACTACGTTTCAATAACGCGAAAGTTTGGGGCGAAATTACTAATTTCCGGTTAAAAATCACTATTTTTGAACCAAAATAATAAAATGCTCGACCATCAGTACATCAAAAAACTTGCCGCCGATGCGGGGTTCGACCTTTGCGGCCTGGCTCCGTGCCGGCACCTGGTCGAGAACGAGTCGATGCTGCGGGCATGGCTCGGCAAGGGCTACCAGTCGTCGCTGGCCTACATGGAGCGCAATGTCGAGAAGCGCGCCGACCCGCGCAAACTGGTTGAGGGCGCACGTACGGCCGTGGTCTGCGCCGTGAGTTACAAAAACCGCGCAGGCGAGGGCTACCCTCCCGGACACCGCACGAAAGTAGCTTCCTATGCCTGTGCGGCCGACTACCACACGACGATCAAGGGAATGCTCGGCCGGATGCTCGATGCACTTTGCGCCTCCCGCCCCGATCTGTCGGGGCGGG
>OGHH01001809.1_pt1 | contig 13982 bp, 17 predicted proteins | sample 1571471 | NCBI WGS metagenome assembly OGHH01 (sample SAMEA2581936, study PRJEB24529) | metagenome | biome: Human gut stool | place: China | collected 2011
CGGCGACCACCGAGATCTACCCTCTTTCCCTACCCGACGCTCTTCCGATCTCACACGGACACTTCCCCTAATTTGTCCGCCACACACGGACACTCACAGACACAGATGTCCACTGTACGCAGACAACGGACAAAATATTAGTGCAATATACACAACTATTAATGGAAATAGATCCAATAATTATGCACATTGCACTATAAAAATCAGTTATTTTGGAACATTATGGACTTGTGTCCGTGTGTGGGAAACACATACAGGGTTGATGTTTGCGAACATGTGTTTGATGAACAATATGGTCTTTGAATAAATCTAAATAATGATATATAATAACATTATAAAATGAAAGAGAGGTGATAATATGAGAGTAATTACTTGTGATTATCTTGAGGTTGAAATACCGATTATTGTGTTTTATTGTGATACGTATTGGTATTGGAACGAGGATGATTTTGTTTATTATCAGGAAGATTCTAGGGAACACTACTTAACACTGGACTATGTAATGAGAGAGGTTAAGCATAATGACAGATTACGAAGAAAGTTATAAAAACTATCTTGCATGGCTCACTCCACGTGAGCTATTGCATGAGTATAAGATTATGCGTTTCCCTTGGCGTTATCGGGAACGTAAATGGATCAAAGAAGAGATAGAAAGCAGGTGTGTGTATTGATGTTAGATTGTATTTTATGGTTTGGTTTTGGTGCTATATTAATATTTCCGTACGGTGTTTGGTGTGGAGCGAAATGGTCAGGAGGTTATAAAGGATGAGTGTTGGATTTTTTGAAATTGTTTTTGCGTGTAATGCACGGACAACTCTTGAAGAGTGCGAGGAGTGCAGATACGAAGAAATATGTGATAAATTTCAGATGTGTTTTGAAACATCTCCAGATATGCTATGGTCGAATGTGACAAGTCATGAAGATCTCTTGAAATGTATTTATAAATGGGGGGAATACCAGAAATGAAAAATTATTGTGATATATGTTTTATATGTAATAATACTGAATTTTGTAATTCATGCAGTCAGTCAGAATGTTGTTCTGAATTTAAAAAATGTTTCGATCATAAACCCTATATAATGTGGGGAGCAATGGCAAGTTTTGACGATATTCTGAGATGTGTTGAGAAATGGAGGTTATACAATGAGCAGACCGTTAAACAGTAAGAAATCATGGTATAAGGTTTACATCAAAGAATTAAATACACCAAATATAATGAAAAGTCAGTGTAAATACAAATGTGATTACCTGCTAGTGCAGGCATACACAGGTGCAGTCGCAATGGCAATCGTACAAGACTACGTTGTCGAGTTTGAAGAAAATTTTCGTCCTGTATACTACAATAAATTAGAGGGAGGTGTTCCGATTGACAACAAAAAAGTCTTATTTGAAGAAGAAGAGTAAACCGCAGGGATTGCTCAGGTCAAAAGACGATTATACACCGCTTGCGTTGGAACTAACGTGGGATATGAAAGACGTAAGAAAAGAGTATTCTCGGTTAAGATCAATCTGGCGTAAACGTTATGAAAGATTACTGAAATCTGACTACAAAGATATCAACCTTGTAAAGGATCGACCGATCCAACGTTACAAACAGTTGAAAGATATAACAAGTGATAGAGAAATCTATCACTTGTTATCTGAACTGGCAACTATTATAGCATCAGATCGAACCACAGTAACAGGATTGAAAAAACAGGAAAAAGAACAGATGCAACACATCAATGATGTGTATGGAACAGAGTTAAAAACGCATGAGGATTTACTAAATTTTGGTAGATTTATGGAACAGCTTCGGGATTTTGCTTCGGATCGTATATATGATTCAGATTTTGCCGTTGAGTTATATTCTGATGGTGAAAAGCTGAGTACAGGCAAAATGTTAGAGCTATATAAGGAATTTCTGAAAACGGGATCCCGAAACATTTCAAAATTGAAATCTGGAATAGCAAAGAAAGAAAAAGTAAAACGTCAGAAAAGGAAAGCAGGTAAACGTAAACGTAGGAGGTAACACATGGAAAATCTGTATACAGTAGATACCTATAACTTTAATAGAATACAGAATTTACCATGTTTACATGATACTAGATCTAACAGAGGAAGTAAAAAAGCAAAGGGTTATAAAAATTGCCTGTGTGCTTTCGATATCGAAACAACTAGGTTGGAAGATATCGAGCAGTCAATAATGTATATCTGGCAGTTTTCAATTCTTTTTCTTGATGATTTACATATTGATACGATAATTGGAAGAACGTGGACAGAATTTGAGTTATTTCTTGATAATCTTATGAATGACGATAACTACGCTTATTACATGATTTTTGTACACAATCTTTCATATGAATTTCAGTTTTTGCGTGGTATATATACATTTTCACCGGATGAAGTTTTTGCCATAAAATCACGAAAAATATTGAAATGTGAAATGTTAGAGCGATTTGAATTTAGGTGTTCATATCTGCAAACTAATATGTCACTAAATACGTTTACCTCAAAAATGAAAGTAAAACACCAAAAATTATCAGGTGAAAAATTTGATTACAGTAAAAAACGTTTTCCATGGACAGAACTAACCGATTATGAAATACAGTATAGTACATACGACACAATCGGACTAGTTGAAGCAATGTATAAACGTATGATACTGTCGAATGACAATCTATATACACTACCATTAACATCAACCGGTTATGTACGTCGTGAAACGAAAAAAGCAATGTATGGATGGGCCAGAAAACACAAGGATATTTTTCCGACTATAGATGTTTTCGATCTGCTAGAGGAGGCGTTTCGGGGCGGAGATACTCACGCTAACCGTTATTACTCAGGAACCGTGATACGTGCAGATGGTAAAAATATTCTAGGAATCGGTTCATATGATAGGTCATCCTCTTATCCTGACGTTGTGTTGAATTGTGTTTTCCCGATGACACGTTTTGTATATATCGGATCAATAGATGAATCTGATATAGATAAGAAACTGGATAGAGGAAAAGCACTCTTATTCCGATGTAAAATAACAGGTATTGAGCAGATCGACAAGTATTACGGAGCTCCCTATATTTCATATTCAAAATGTAGAAATGTTTCATGTGAAACACTTGACAATGGGCGTATTTTAAGCGCTGAATATATCGAAACAACGCTTACTGATATTGATTATGAGATAATGAAACATGAGTACAAATGGAAACATTTTGAAATAACAGAGTGTTATGAGAGCAAATACGGAGCATTGCCAGAACCGTTGAAAGACATTTTCCGTAAATATTATACGGACAAAACAGAATTAAAAGGTATAATAGAACAGGAACTTTTCTACAACTTGCAAAAGGCATTGCTTAATGCCGGCTATGGAATGATGGTTCAATCACCCGTGAAACAATCATTAATATTCACAGAATCGGCAGAAAACATATATACAGTTGATGAAAATGTTTCACGTGAAACATTACTCACTAAATATAACAGAACAGCTTTCTTGCCTTATCAATGGGGTGTTTGGGTAACAGCATGGGCACGCCTGCGATTGAAAGAGGGTATAAACATAGTTGGAGATCGTTACGTTTACAGCGATACGGATTCAGTAAAATATATAAAAGTAAGAGGTGATAATATTGACGAGTTATTTGATAGATACAATTCTGAGAGAAAAGAGCAAAGTATCTCCAATTCCGCATACGCTACAGACCGTTATGGAGTTAAACATTATATGGGGGTGTATGAATTCGAGGATACGTATACTGAATTCTCCACCATTGGTGCTAAAAAATATGTCTATAGAACTAAAGACGGAAAACTTCACGCAACAATCGCAGGAGTCAATAAAAAGAAAGCCCCGTCAGAGTTGGAGGAAAACGGCGGTATAGATGCTTTTCGTATAGGGTTTACGTTTTCAAAATCTGGAGGAACTGAAAGTGTATATAATGATACAGCATACGGAGACTATATTATTGACGGACATACATTACACATAACACAGAACGTAGTTATCAGACCGTCAACCTACACAATAGGAATAACAGATGAGTACCGAAGGATTTTGGCAGACGCAAGAACGTTAAAAGAATTTAAGGAAACATTTGACAAGAATTAATATTAGTGATATAATAATTCATGTAACAGAGATAATATAAGGAGGTGAGAATATGAAAATTACAAGAGAGTTAACAGTTAACAAAATCAATGTTATCTGTTACGATCCAGAAAACAAATGTGAGATTACAAAAGAGTTAGTATTAGTTGGAAATTTCACAGACGATCAGATCAGCAAAGAGATCAAAAAAAGAAATTTAGGAATCGTTATCGACTGGGAGCGAAACGAGGAAGAAACTAAAATCTATGGTATGGATGCAGAATTATTCTTAAAACACGCAACATTTACAAAATCATCAAGAGAAAAGGAGAATTAAATCATGGCAAAGAAACAGTATACTATTATTGAATCATCAGGAAATATTGACGCATATTCAGAGTACGATCTCATAGAATCGCCGGCAATCGTTTCATTAAAAAACGTAGAAAACAAAGGACTTATCTGTGTCGGTGCGTGGGTGAAATATTTCACAACTGATAACAGCGGAAATGAGATCACCTGTATTTCAGTTCAGGATGCAAACACAGGAGAGACATTTTCCGGTCAGTCAGCAACTTTCCGTGAATCATTCGAGGATATTGTTGATCGTGTATCTGACATGGAAGAAGTACCGGAAATGTTTTTCATCGAGGTTCTTCACCGAACATCAAAATCAGGTCGTGACTATATTAACTGTGCGCTTGTTTCCCCAGATCGTGCGTTAGCCCGTATGGGATATCCTGAAAAGAATATTCCTATGCCAGAGCCACAGAAATAATATGTTATCATTTTATGAAAACAGTGGGTATCTATCGATACCCGCTGTTTTAGGATATGGACAAAAGTTCAATTACATCTGGGGCGGACGTGGTACGGGGAAAACTTACGGTGCTCTTAAATACTGTATTGAGCATAAAAAAATTTTCGCTTATATGCGATCATTGCAGACACAGATTGATATGATTAAAATTCCAGAGCTTTCACCTTTTAAAAAATTAAATCACGATCTGGGATGGTCAATATATCCGAAAAGTGTCGGAAAAAATATTGCGGTGTATTATAACGCAGAAATTGACGAAAATGGTAAAATAAAATATACTGGAAATATACTTGGTTATGCTATAGCATTAAATACTTTTGCCAATTTACGAGGTTTTGATGCATCAGACGTTGAGATAGGGATATATGATGAGTTTATCCCTGAAAAACGTGAACGCAGAGTTGAAAATGCCGGATATGCTTTTAAAAACGCATATGAAACAATGAATCGAAACCGTGAACTCGAGGGTATTAATCCAATACAGTTTTTATTGTTTTCCAATTCCGAAAGTTTATCATGTGATATGTTTATTGAAAATGGTTTAATGGAAAAAGTATCGAACATGGATATTAATAAACAATCTCTGTCTATTATACGTGATAGAGGTATTGGACTTTTTAACTTGTATGACTCGCCGATTTCTGAAAAGAAAAAAGACACAGCTCTGTATAAAATGTCTGGATCAGATTCAGCATTTAACAGGATGGCACTAGGAAATGAATTTTATTCCGCTGATTATTCAGGAATTAAAAGCATGAACATTAAAGAACTGATACCTCTATGTAAAATGGATGCTATTACAATATATCAGCACAAGAGAAAAGACTTAATATATGTAACACGGCATAGCTCTGGTACACCGCCAGAGTATTCCAATACAGACAAGGATGTAAAAGCTTTCAGACGAGATTTTATTTATTTATGGGATATGTATTTATCAAACAAGGTGATGTTTGAGGATATCACAAGCAAGTCCCTATTTGAGATTTATTTTAAAAATAAATATTGACTTTTTGCTTTATATTTGATATTATCTTTCATAGAAAGACAAGTGTTCGTGGCACACGTACAACACGTTGGGAGCGTGGGATCATAATGATCCAATGTGCATGAGTATGTACAACTCAAGAATTTGTAGCACTTAATCTTTCGTCACATATGCAGAGTGTCACAGCCTGCATATGTTTTGTTTCACGTGAAATATGGTTCTCACCTTTCTTCCAATGTTTCACGTGAAACATATTATATGTTGTGCTAACTATAATTACGGTTAATGGAGGTGAAATATGGACGTTAACTCGCTATCAACTCTTATCAGTAACATCGGTGTTCCTTGCGCTTGTCTAATCGCCACTTTCTACTTATGGCAGAAAGAAACCGATGCACATAAGGAAGAAATGAAAAACATGATAGACGCACTCAACAACAACACTCAGGCACTTACTAAACTCACAGATCATATCACAGGGAGTGATAAAGAATGACGATCAATTATAATAAAAATATCAGAGGTGTGTACATCGTCACAACGAACACAGAGCCTCTGATGATCAGGGCAGAGCCTAGTACAGACGGAACAGTTATCGCAGAAATGCCAAAAAACACAAAATGTATCTGTCTAGGATGCTATTCTGGAAACTGGTATGCAGTCACTTACGAGCATGACGGTATCATTTCCACAGGCTTTTCACATAAAAATTATCTCAGGAGGGATTACAAAATATGACATTAGACAACTTAATCACACTTATTTCAGCGGGATTCACAAAAGACGAAATCCTCACAATGTCAGGTACAGCAACCCAGCGTGCCCCACAGCCCCAGCCACAGCCACAGCCACAGTTCTATCCACAGAACTATCAGCAGTCACAGACACCAGTGCAGGGTGTACAGGGATATGCACCGCAGTTTCCACAGGGCTATCCGCAGCCACAGGCACAGGCATATCCGCAGACACAGCAGATTCAGCAGATCAGTGAACAGAATGATGTTCTGAATGCTCTGAAAAGTCTCACAAGTGCGGTACAGAGTAACAACGTTAACCTGATGCAGAACTCAGTTCCGAAACAGGTTACAACCGAAGATGCTATAGCAAGCATTATCAATCCGCCAAACTATGATGGATTGACAGGGGGTGAAAAATAATGGCGAATACATTAAGTTTCGATCAGATCAGCACAGTGCTGAATGATATCGTAAAACAGGCCACAGGCATTGAAACCATGAAAGCAACGGACACAAGCTCATTCGTAGCACAGGCACAGACAGCGTTACTTGTGGGTAATGACAGGATTATGAACAGCATTTCTCAGGTATTAGACAGGACGATCTTTTCTGTACGACCTTACAATGCTAAATTTAAGGGGCTGAGAAGAACTACACAACAGTGGGGAAACCATGTGCGTAAGTTAGGGATGCTGGACGATGATTGGGAAAACGATCAGAGACAGCCACTTGATGATGACACAGCTGTCGACATGTACAAAATCAAAAAAGGTAAAGTTTTACAGACCAATTTCTACGGCGGTCAGGTATTCCAGAGACATAGGACGTATTTCAGAGATCAGTTGGATCAGGCGTTCAGAAATCCTGATGAGTTTGGACAGTTCATTAGTATGTACACACAGAACACGATGGACATGATCGAGCAGGCTCACGAGAGTATGGCTAGGGCGTGCGTTGCAAACTATATCGGAGCAAAAAATATCTGGCAGACAAACGTTACGGCATCAACAGCGGGATATACTGGAGAGCACGTTGTTAAGTTGCTCACGATGTACAATACTGAGAACGGAACAAAGTTAACCGCCGAGGATGTAAGAAAAGCGGAGAATTTCCCGAGTTTTTATAAATGGGCATGCGCAAAGATCATGACTTACATGGACTTTTTCACAGAAAGAACCACGCGTTTTCATGCGAATGTTACAGGAAAAGAGATTGCAAGGCACACACCACTTCGTATGCAGAATATCATGATTTTCAGCCCAGATCTTCATACCGCAGACACTACAGTACTGAGTAACACGTTCCATGACCAGTATTTGAAGATTGCCACAAATGAAAAGGTTAATTTCTGGCAGACACTTGAGAGTCCGATGAATATTAATGTTACGCCTAGCGTTATGACCCCGGATGGAAGTGTAGAAAAAGGTGAAGCTCAGGTGATGAGCAATATTTTTGCAGTACTGTTTGACGAGGAGGCTATGGGGCTCACTACGATCAACCAGTGGAGTAGCACAACGCCTTTCAATAGCGCAGGAGGTTACTGGAATATCTACTATCATTTCACAGATCGTTACTGGAATGATCTTACAGAAAATGGACTTGTTTTTGTTCTGGAATAGGAGGAAATAATAATGGCGGTAACAGTCAATTTTAAGACAGCAAGCAAAAGAGTTAATTCTACAGGAGTTGTCGGCGGTGATGTTACCGCCGTTTCCTGTAATATTAATGAGCCTTGTTCTATTGAAAATCCACAAATCATTCTGAGAAATGGGGGTTCTGCTCCGTCTTGGAATTACTGTGAAATCAGTGAATTTGGAAGATCATACTGGGTGGAGGACTGGGAGTACAGAAACAACACATGGATTGCACATTGCGTTGTGGATGTGCTGGCAACGTACCGTGATACGATACAGGCAAGTAATTTGTTTTTTATCAGAAGCTCTACGAGTTTTGATGGGGATGTGATGGACACTCTATATCCAACGTTGTCAACACCAGTTAAGAAACGGACAGTCGTTAATGATGGTTTATTTCCGGTTGCTGAGTATGGTTTAAATCAGGGGTATTTTGTTTGTGGCATTGTGGGTGAGGATGGACTTACAAATTTTTATGCTTTTATTCCCACTAATTTTGCAGATTTTTGCTCAAAGATATTTTCTACTCTTGACTGGGCGAACAACTCAAGTCAGCAGATCACAGATAGTTTGCTAAAATGTTTGTTCAATCCGTTTCAATATCTGACAAGTGTTATGTGGTTTCCTTGTGAAAATGTTGGGGCAGGCAGTACACCGGTCAGTGAAGTTAAGTTTGGTTTTTGGTCGTGCGATGTTACCGCTTTAAAACTAGGTAACAAACCTTTTTACAGCAGGACTTTTGAGGTGCCGATTTCTCAGCACCCACAAGTTTCACGTGGAACATTTCTCAACGCTTCACCATTTCGTAGGATTCAGTTAACTATTGACCCGTGGGGAACGTTCGATATTGACGGAGGAAAAGTTGCAAGTGCTGAGAACGTGACAGTCATAGAAACTATTGACTGTATGAGCGGAGTTGGTGTAATGTCAGTGAGCGCAGGAGGTGTTACTTTATATAGTGGATATGCACAAATTGGAGTTAACATACAAGTGAGTGATTTACGGGCAAACATTATTGAAAGTGGAAGTAATTTGCTAAGTAGTATCGGGAATTTATTTTCTGGCAATTTTTTGGGAAGTGCGTCAGGAGTTGCAAACGCAGTTGAGAGTGCGATACCCGATGTACATACCAGAGGTGTTAATGGTACGTTGTTATCAATAGCACGTATACCTTTCGTTATTGAAACATTCTATAAAATCACGGATGAAGATAGAGCAGATAATGGCAGACCTTATATGAAAAATGGCACAATGCAGGAGTTAGGCGCTGGGTATTATGTGGTTGAAAATGGTTCGATTAATGTACACGGAGCAACTCGGAACGAAAAAGAACAGATCAAACAATTCCTTGAGGGGGGTGTTTTTTATGCGTAGTTTCCCTGCAAGCAATATTTCAATGTTTGTTGCGCTTATGACAAGTGCTAATGCAGGGCAGAACCCATGGGGATCTGGTGGAGCAGGCGGGATCGGAGGGTTGATGCTATTGGCTATGAATTGGTGGATTGAAAAATGTAATGATCCTGCGGTTGGTTATTCACAAGAATATAGAAACGAGCGTACAGTTAATGGCATAACCTACTATGATTGTTCATCATTTGTGTGGTATGGTTTGGGACACGCAGGCTATGAGATCAATTTAAGTGCGTGGCCATTTACAACTTATACCATGGGCGGAATTTTGAAAAGTCTTGGGTTTGATGAAATTATAATATCAGACTTTGCAACTTTTGATTTTCACGTTGGTGATATTCTAGTTATTAATACTAGTGAACATCAGCATACGGAAATTGTGCATGACTTGGAAAATGGCGGTCATACTATGGGAGCACACAGTTCCAAAAAACCGTTACCGGATCAGGTTAGTATTAATACGTATGATCTTCAGAGCGGTATTCATTACACACATTGTTATCGTTGTCCTTTTTCTGGCGGTGACTGGCAGATCGGTGGAAATAGTGAGTATTTCGGAAATCCCGAAGCCAACCTGTGTGGAAATAATGAAAAAGCCATAAATAACGCAACCGTGATATATAATTATTTTAAGTCACAGGGATGGAGTGTAAACGCTATAGCGGGGCTGTGTGGAAACATACAACAGGAAAGCACTTTCAATCCTGCGTTGATTGAAATTGGAGGTACTGGACATGGGCTTGTACAGTGGACACCCCCAAGTGATTTATATAATGTTATTGACGTGCTGTTTGGAAATCATGATGATTGGTATGATGGACAAAAACAGTTGAGCGTTATTTTTGCAGAGTTTCAGCAAAGCTCTGGAATTAAAAACTGGGGTATCGAGCCACAATGGTATAGCACGAGTGCATACCCTTTAAGTTGGAGAGAGTGGAGTGTTAGTACACAGGATGCAGGTTACCTTGCACTTGCGTTTCAGGCAAATTATGAAAGACCTGCTAGTATACATCAGGAACGTGCCGGATATGCTAGAGCGTGGTTTGATTATTTTAATAGCTTATAGGAGGTGAATATATGTTTGGATGTGATACAGGTGTTGGCGCTCCTGTAATGTATAATTATATCAATCAGTATAATAGTAGCATAAGCCCGAGCACTAACCACTGCAAAAATACTCAGTTATTTTGGTATTTTCAGAGATATTTGTTACAGAAGGCTATATCTGTGATGAAATGGGATGTTCCCGATAACTGGGATAAGGATTATTTTTTATACTGTTTATATTGTTGGGGCACGGTTGCGATCATTAATACGGACAAGTTTGGTGTTATTCCACAGGGATGCACACTCAAGGGGTATAATGTTTTTTACAGACCTGCGCAGGCGGTAATAAGCAATCCGCTGTTAAAGGGTGTGATTGAACCTGTGATAGGAGAACAGTGCGTTCTTTTTAAATGCACCGCTGACTATGGTGGAATCATGGATCTGGTGGGAAGATATGCGAATGAAATGGCTATTGCTATGGAATCACTTGATATGAACGTTATGAACAGCAAGCTTGCGTATGTGTTCAGAGCAAGGAATAAGGCAGGAGCGGAAAGTCTGAAAAAAGTCATGGATCAGGTTATGAGAGGTGAATTGGCTGTTTTCTATGACGAAAAACTCAGAATACAGAGAGGTGATCAGACTGAAGAACCGTGGGATTATTTTGTTAATAATCTACGACAGAACTATATTGCCGGTGATGTTCTGGACACCCTGAGAAGATTGGAAGAACTTTTCTGTACTGAAATTGGTATTCCGTCGGCAAGATCAGATAAAAAAGAAAGAATGATATCGTCCGAAGCGGAAAGCAATGATGTTGAAACTTCAACTAGGATGGAAATGTGGTTGGATGGTTGGAAAAAAAGTTGCTCTGATGTTAGGAAAATGTTTGGTGTGGATGTAAATGTGAATTGGAGACACGATCCGAATAAGAAAAATGTTTCACGTGAAACATCAGGAGGTGATGATGAGTGAGTTTGTTAACCGTTGAGGGATTATATAATTATGATGACACGTTATTTAACGGGTTTAATGTTCCCGAAGGGCTTGTTAAACAGATTGCTATTGATACAATTTTGATGAGGACTAGGGAATTGGAAATTTTATATCCAGATCTTAACTACATGAAAACCAGAATCACGATATGGAGTAACAAATATCAGATTAACTGGAAAAAGTTGTATGATACAACGGTATTAGAATACAATCCGATTGAAAACTATGATCGTATGGAAGATTGGACAGATACCGACGATGAAACTAGCACTAGTGCTAGAGATAATACCCGAAACACCACAAACACAGTAAAAAGCACTAGCACTAACGAGATCATGAATAGTGTTAATGTGACGGATCAGAATACCGCTTTTAATGCCGGGCTTGCGGATCACGCAAAACAGATTACGGACGGAGACACAACCGAAAACGGAAGTCTCACTAATACGGAAACCGGAAAAGACACGGAAAATGAAAATGTAAACGGCGGTAGAACTGGACGACATACAAGAACGGGCAGGGCGCATGGAAACATCGGTGTTACTACTTCTCAGCAGATGATACAGAGCGAAAGAGATTTAGTTATTTTCAACCTGTATGATGTGATTGCGGAAAGTTTTATTGAAAATTTTTGCTTGATGGTATATTAATAGGAGGTAGAAGTATATGAGTATGGAAAATTTAGGGCCTTATAGTAACTTTCATGAACTTAATCAAGACTGGTTTTTGAATGAGTTTAATAAGGTGTTAGAACAATGGAAAGCAATGCAGAAAAATTTTGACAGCTTGCAGGATGCTTTTAATGATTTAAAAAGCTATGTGCAGGATTATTTTAAAAATCTGGATGTACAGGATGAAATAAACAACAAAATTGATGATTTAATTAATAAAGGTATGTTTTGGGAAAATATACCTAAAATTCTGAGCGTGTTACAGGATAGCACTGCAATAGTGAATGAAAACCTCAACAACAATAACACAGTGTATGAAAAAGTAAACAACGATTTTACAGACACCGGATTATCTGCTATTTTTGACATTGTTGATAGTTCAAATAATAAAAATGATGGATATACAACATTTAAACTTAATAACAACAAAATCGCTGATTATCGCTCATTAATTCAAAAAATACCTACAGCGATAAGCTCCATGCAATCAGGAGTGCCTAGAGGGATATGGGATGTTGCGTACAGTTACGTGGGTAAAAACATTAATTATTTACACACACACTCAAGTATTTTTGGAACACCACTTAAAAATGATAATGGCAGTTGGGGTATGACTTGTTCGCAGTTTGCATGTGCAGTTATTTTTGGATTAAAATATGAAAATTCTAAATTCAACACCACATACAACAAGTATATTGATGGATTTTATCATGACAGTTATTTGCTAGATAAAATGAGCAATCCAGATAACGAGTGGTGGTCACACCAATTAGCCCCATACGCCATAAGCAAAGGTTTTGCTTTTGTTCCTAAAAATATATCAGACTGCATAGCAGGTGATATTTTATGCTATAATCTAGGATCAAGCACTGACGAAAAAAGATTTATGAGAATTGAACACACCGCTGTATATTCTGGTGAACACACAGATAACGTTTATAGTGTGTTTGAAATAAGAGATGATACGGGCGCTAGATATGGTTGGTATGATAATAGTTATTTCAATCAGTGTGTTTTGGCTATTCGATTTCCCATGAGCATGACAAACGTTATAGATGTTATTGCATCTAATAACAATAGCGCAGTTAATCAGAGTAATGATATTGCTAGATTGTATCTTAACGAGCAATTAACAAAAGGTGAAATCTATACTTGCGTATGCAAAGTAAAATTTGATGACCCCAACTTTATGTACCCCGCATTGGGTGATGATAGCACCAGAGATAAATTGTACGGATATAAAAATAATTTTGTAACATCACCATGTGATGATGTGTATATTTTTAGCTTTAAAGCTATATCTGATTATACCGGATTCATTCGATTAATTGGATATCAGCAAACCGGTGGCATAAGCACTAAATCAACATTTTACTGGTGCTTTATCACTAAAGGGTGTATACAAAACATAAACCATTACATCGACAAGCCATTTAAATATCACTTGACGTATAGAACACTGCATTTAGAGGACACGAGCGTTGCTGGGGGTTTCAAAACGTTAAACGGTAATTTTGAGGATAATTTTATAGCTATCCGGTGGTTCGATGTTAATGGAGACAATGAAATCACAAAAATAAGTATTAATGATGGTAAAATTTATG
>OGHH01001821.1_pt1 | contig 13920 bp, 15 predicted proteins | sample 1571471 | NCBI WGS metagenome assembly OGHH01 (sample SAMEA2581936, study PRJEB24529) | metagenome | biome: Human gut stool | place: China | collected 2011
TTTGTCTTTTATTCGCCGAAATTGCTGGAAACCAGCTCGCACAGAGCGGTCACGGCTTCCTTTTCGTCCGCGCCGTCGGCCAGCAGCGTGATGGTCGTGCCCTTGACGATCCCGAGGGACAGCACGCCCAGCAAGCTCTTGGCGTTCACGCGACGCTCATCCTTCTCCAGCCAGATGCCGCTCTTGAACTCGTTGGCCTTCTGAATGAAGAACGTGGCAGGACGAGCATGCAGGCCTACTTCATTGTTGATCGTAACATTCTGAGTATACATCGTTACTACTCCCTCTCCAAAAAAATCTTTCGGACTTTATCGTATCATATACCATCGGGGGCCGATTCGTCAATGCCATTTCGCGCGAAATGGCGCGGATTTGGCAATAAACACAGACAAAGTGCTTCCCCGGGCAGGCATTTATTTCAACTCGACCACAGTGACACCCGACTCGCCCTCGCCATAGTTGCCAAGGCGGAAGCCCTTGACGGCTTTGTTGCGCCGGAGGCTCGCGTGCACCGCCTTGCGCAGCGCGCCCGTACCCTTGCCGTGGATGATCGTCACGGTCTCGAGATGCGCCATGACGGCAGCGTCAATGTAGTTATCGAGCACGCTTTCGGCCTCCAGCGTCTCCATGCCGCGGATGTCGAGCTCGCGCGCAGCGGACGCCGTGCGCAGAATGCGCTGCGAGGGGGCAAACTGCGGCTGCTTTTTGGCCGTGGCCGCGCGCTCCGCCGCCTCGACGACATGGCTTGCGAGGATTGTGCTCGTCACGGTGCCGACGCCGCCGGGGACGGGGGTGATGGCCTCCACCACAGGCTCTGCCTCGCCAAAGCGGACGTCACCGCAGAGTTTGCCTTCCTCGTTGACATGGATGCCCACATCCACGACGACCTGACCGGCCCGCAGATGCTCTGCACCGATAAAGCCCATCCTGCCCATGGCCACCACCACAACATCGGCCTCGCGGCAGACATCGGGCAGGTTCTGGGTGCGGGAGTTGCAGAGGGTGACGGTGGCGTTTTCCCGGTCCAGCATCATGGCTGCGGGCTTGCCCACTACGAGGCTGCGGCCCACGACGACGGCCCGCTTGCCGGAGAGGGGAATGTTGTAGAATTTCAGGATCTCAAGACAGGCCTGCGCCGTGCAGGGCGGGTAGCCGACGGCAGTGTTGGTGAAGACGCCGGCCAGCGAGCCGTCGGTGATGCCGTCAATGTCCTTTTCGGGCGAGAGTGCGGCGCGGATGGTCCTGTCATCAAATTGTTTGGGCAGGGGGCGGAAGAGCAGACAGCCGTGGATGGCGGCGTCTGCGTTGATGCCGGCAATGACGCGCAGCAGCTCTTCCTGCGCAGCGTCGGCGGGCAGCAGGAACTGCTTCACCTCGACGCCCACTTTTGCACAGCGGGCCATGACGCCTTTCTCGTAGGAGAGGTCATCGGGGCGTTCGCCCACCCGCACGACGGCCAGCGTGGGGACAACGCCCTTTTCCCGCAGTGCGGCGCAGCGGGCGGCATTTGCTTCGTTCATGGCGGCCACGACGGGCGCACCCTTCAAAATGGTAGACATATACGTTCCCTTTCTATGCATCAGGCCCGCAGGCGGCTTGCCACGGACTGGTAGACTTCGTCGGCCAGTGGCAGATATTCTGCCAGCATCCGGGCCGCTTTTTCGTCCAACGCGGCGGCATGGGCGCGGTCAGTCATGAGCTTTGTGTTGATGGCGACATTCAGAGCCGACGCCTGAAGTGCGGCCTTGCAGAACAGCGCCGCACAGCCTGCGTCTGAGACAGCCAGCACGCTGCCCTTTTCGGCGTAATCGGACGCAAGACGGATGCCCTCACAGCAGGCGTCCATGATGTCCAGAGGCACGGCGCAGGCCCCGTCCAGCGCCTCGGCCAGCACAGCGGCTTTGTGGGCCTGCTGCTCCGGGGTCTCTTTGGGCAGCTTGTAGGCTGCGGCCAGCGGTGCAAAGGCGTCGGCGTCGGCCTGCACCAGCCCTTCCAGCCGCTTGCGGAGGGCGGCGGCACGGCGGTTCAGGATGAGGATGTCCGCCTCCACGGCGGCATATTTTTTCTTGCCGACGGTCAGGCTGCCGACCATGTTGCCAAGGGCGGCACCGGCGGCACCCACCAGAGCTGCGGCCCCGCCGCCGCCCGGTGCCGGGGCGCTGCCGGCAAGGTCTTCTAAAAACGCTTCACAGCTCAAATTCATCAGTTCCACGATAGATCCCCTCCTCTGTTACAAATCCGTCCAGCTGCTGGTCGTGCGCGTCCACAGCAGCCTGCTCTACCCGCTGCGCCTCAAAGGCAGCGCCGAGCAGTACAGCGTTCCGGCAGCGGGGCAGGTAGCGGTCATAGTAGCCTTTTCCCATCCCGACGCGGCGGCAGGCGGCATCAAAGGCCGTGCAGGGCACCAGCACCAGGTCGAGCGCTTCGGGCGGGAGCAGCTGCGCCCGCTCCGGGATGGGGGTCCGGATGCCGTATGCACCCACCTCCCAGCCGTCCGGGCCGGGCACAGCGGCCGTCAGGGTGAAGCCCGCGCCGCAGATGGGATAGGCGACGGTCTTGCCCTGCCGCACCGCCTCCGCCAGCAGAGCGGACAGGTCTGCCTCCCCGCCGAAGGCGGCATAGGCAAGGAGCGTCCGGGCGTTCTGAAAGCAGTGCAGTGCTGCGATGCGGCGGCACAGCGCGGCGTCTGCGGCAGAACGTTCGGCGGCGGAAAGCGCCCGCCGTGCGGCAATGCCCGCTTTGCGCTGGGCTGCTTTTTGCAGGGAATGATCCATCTGCGGTTTCCTCCCTTGTTCCCTCCGGAGTTTGTGCAGGCTGATTCTGAAAAGCTGCACAAACGCGGGAACGGATTTTTATACAGATATAATAAACGCTGGCCGCAAAAAAAGCAAGGGCTTAGGCGAAAATATGGTTGCGCATCGGGGCTGATTTTGTTATCATAAAGAGGAGGGGAGCAAGGCTCACTTCGGAGCCGCTCTGCCCGGAACGATCTGTCAGAGAGGGGTAGTAAAAATGTACGATGAAATGATGGACACCATCGGTCTGGTGGGCAAGGCTGACCCGGAGCTGGCTGCGGCGATGGGCCGCGAGCTGACCCGCCAGCGGGAGAACATCGAGCTGATCGCCAGCGAGAACATCGTTTCGCCTGCCGTGATGGCTGCGATGGGCACGGTGCTGACCAACAAGTATGCCGAGGGTCTGCCGGGCAAGCGCTATTACGGCGGCTGTGCCTATGTGGATGAGGTGGAGAACATCGCCATCCAGCGCGCCTGCAAGCTGTTCGGGGCCAAGTATGCCAACGTGCAGCCGCACTCCGGTGCACAGGCCAACCTGGCCGTCTACTTTGCACTGCTGGACGTCGGCGATACCGTCATGGGCATGGACCTGTCGCAGGGCGGCCACCTGACCCACGGCTCGCCGGTGAACATGTCCGGCAAGAACTACCACTTTGTTTCCTACGGCGTCAACGAGGACGGCGTCATCGACTATGCGGCGCTGGAAAAGCAGGTCAAAACGGTGCGCCCGAAGCTCATCGTGGCGGGCGCGTCGGCTTACCCCCGCGCCATCGACTTTGAAAAGCTGGCCGAGATCGCCCACGGCTATGGCGCATACCTGATGGTCGATATGGCCCACATCGCCGGTCTGGTGGCGGGCGGCTATCACCAGAGCCCGGTGCCCTATGCAGACGTTGTGACCACCACGACCCACAAGACCCTGCGCGGCCCGCGCGGCGGCCTGATTCTGACCAACAACGCGGTGCTGGCCAAGCGGATCAATTCCGCCGTCTTCCCCGGCACCCAGGGCGGCCCGCTGGAGCATGTCATCGCGGCAAAGGCCGTCTGCTTCGGGGAGGCACTGAAGCCGGAATTCAAGGAATATGCGCGCAAGATCGTGGAGAATGCACAGGCCATGGCGGCTGAGCTGCAGGCCCGCGGCGTGAAGCTGGTGTCCGGCGGCACCGACAACCACCTGATGCTCCTCGACCTGCGGGAGGAGGAGTGCACCGGCAAGGAGCTGGAAGCCCGCCTCGACAGTGTGCACATCACGGCCAACAAGAACACCGTGCCCGGCGAGACCCGCAGCCCCTTCGTGACCTCCGGCGTCCGTCTGGGCACCCCTGCCGTCACGACGCGCGGCATGGGCCCGGCAGAAATGAAGATCATCGCCGACTGCATTGCCGACTGCATCTGGCACTATGACGAGAAGCGGGACGACATCTCCGCCCGCGTTCTGGCGCTCACCAAGGCGTTCCCCCTGTACGAATAAGAACGGTCAAATTTCCGGCACCTGCTGCACATCCTGCGGTGGGTGCTTTTTTGCGCTCGACAGAAGGCGCACGGGCATGTCATGCGGATACGCGTGGTTGGATATTGCAAACCAAAAAGAATGCTGTGGCAGGCGCGGGGAAAGAATGAACCGTGGGCGGCTTGTATCTTTTGCGGAAATCGGCTATAATGGGGCGGCAAAAGGATGAAAAAAGGAGACAACACCATGTGGATCTATCTGCTGCGCCATGGCAGAACTGAATACAACGCCCAGAAACGGTATCAGGGCCAGCGGGACATCCCGCTTTCGCCCGAAAGCGCGGCCCAGCTGCGGCGGGCGGACTTTTCCCCGGAGGTCGTCTACGTGACGCCGCTGCAGCGCACGTCGCAGACGGCAAAGATCCTCTTTCCGGATGCAAAACTGGTGCCGGTGGAGGGGCTGAAGGAGATGAACTTCGGCCGGTTCGAGGGGCAGAAGTTCGTCCGTGTGGAGCAGGACCCGGAGTATCTGGAGTGGGTCCGGCAGAACGAAGCCAGCGCTCACCCGGACGGGGAGCGGAAGAGCGATTTCTGTGACCGCGTCTGCGCGGCGTTTGCCGCTCTGGTGGACAAGGCATTTGCCGACGGCGAGGAGCGGCTGGTCATCGTGGCGCACGGCGGCACCCAGATGGCCGCAATGGAGCGGTTCGCGGTGCCGCACAAGACCTTCCACGCATGGTGCGGCCCCAACGCAGGCGGCTATGTGCTGGATGCCTGCGACTGGAAGGCGGAACACATCCTGCACGTGGTGAAAACCGTCCAGTACACGGAGGAAAACGCATGATGGAGCGCGGATTGCTGCATCTCTATTGGGGCGATGGAAAGGGCAAGACCACAGCCGCCATGGGCCTCGCGCTGCGCGCATTGGGCAGCGGAAAGCGTGTGGTCATCGTGCAGTTCCTGAAGGGCGGAAAAAGCGGCGAGATCCCGCTGCTGGAGCAGCTGGGGGCCAAAGTCTACCGCGGCAAGGCCGGGCAGAAGTTCGTCTTCCAGATGAACGACGCCGAAAAGGCGGCTACGCGGGTGCTGCAAAATGAGAACCTCCGGGCTGCCATGGCCCAGTCGGCCGATCTGCTTCTTCTGGACGAGGCCGGTTCCGCATGGGAACTGGATATGGTGGACAAAGAGCTGCTTCAGTCGGCCGTTCTGCACCGGCCGGATGGGCAGGAGTGCGTTCTGACGGCACACGCTGCGCCGCAGTGGATGCTGGATGCGGCGGATTACAGCACCGAGATGAAGTGCTGCCGCCACCCCTACCAGAAGGGCATCGCCGCCCGGCAGGGGATCGAATATTGAAAAAGTGCCCCGCTCTCTGGAAAACCAGAGGGCGGGGCACTTGTTGTCATACGGTGGCCAGCACCGCCAAAATGCTCTGCCAGTGGGGGTTCTGCGCGGCAGGGGCGGCGCGGCGCGGGGCCGGGCGCTGGGCAGGAGAACGGACAGCGTCCGCCGGGCGGGTGAAGGGCGAGCAAAGCTCCGCCTGCCACTGCGCGGCCAGCTCCATGGCCTGCGGGCAGTTTTGCAGGGTGCGGCGCTCGCTCCCAGCCAGAAAATCACCCAGCCAGCAGAGCAGCGCAGCGAGAGGCAGGCAGTCAGCGGCCTGCGTGCTCCAATAGCACCAGTGCCCGCCGCGGCCCACAAAGCTGTCCACGGTGATGAGCGCCCCTTCGCGGGCCGACTGCGGCAGGGGAGGGCAGGAGGTGTCCGAAAGACGCCGGAGCTGGTTTACGAGAAATTCCGTGCGGGCCGGGTCAAAGGCATCGTCCCGGATGCAGGCGGAAAAGTCCGCTGCGTCCAACAGGGCGTCCGCTTTGGTGGGGAAACGGCCGGTCATCTCGCCGGATGCGTTGTGGCACAACTGCCAGCCCTTGCGGAACAACTGAAAGTTGAGGTTGCGGCGGCCCATGGTGGAATAGAAGACCCGTGCGCGGCCGGATGCGTTCCGGCGCAGCTCGATGTAAGCATCCGCGCCGCCAAGATCCTGCACCTTTACGCTCAAAATCAACGAAAAATCGCGCTTCTGTGCGGACATGACCTGGTGCATCTGCTCAAAGTAACGATTGGCATCCATAGCGGGTCTCCTTCCTCGTACAACCATTGATTCGTTCTTTTCTGGCTGTATTATAGCATAAGTTGTCACAAATTACAACTAAAAGTTTGAAGATTGCAAAAATATTTTTGCACATTGGGGGAAAGGGTAAACACTATGGTTGTAACCAAAAGACCGGGGCCGCAAACATGCAGTCCCGGTCTTTTGGTGCGAGGTGTCAATCGCCCAACTCGCGGATCTCGTTCTGGATGAGCTGCCCGGCCGCGCGGGCCAACTGGTCCATGCCGCGGATGCGGGCCAGATCTTTGCCGTAGATGCGCTCGGCATCGGGGATGGAGCGGTCCTCGCCCATGAAGACGGCGGAGACCCGCAGCCCCTTGCGGCGAAGGGTGCGCACCTCGGCAGCGGCATCGTCCACACCGAACGCCCCGCCGTAGTCGTGCCCCAGCGGGTTCTCCGAAGAGGGCGGCACACGGCGGCTGTCGTTGGGGGAGGCGTCCGTCAGCAAAATGAGCAGATGACGCGGCGCGGGGCCGGGCGCAAAGTCCAACAGGTCGCCCGCAGCCCGCAGGGCCAGGCCATCGCGGTTCCAGCCGGAGGCAAAATACTGGTGGATGTTTTGTAGGTTCTTGTCCGAGAAACCCTTGAGCACCCGCAGGACCGTGTAGCCCCGCAGGCTGGAAAAGCAGCTGACCCGCACAGGGATGCCGCAGGCAGTCAGGCTCTCGGCAAGGATGACGCCCTGCGCCGCGATGACCTCCTGACAGTGCAGGCGGGAGGCCGACGCATCCAGCAGCAGGTCTACGGTGAAGGCGGGCTGGTTCTCCTCCTCAGCGCAGCGGAAGACGCGGGCATCGTCCAGCACAGGGGCCCGCCAGACCCGCACGGGGTCCAGACTGCCGCTGCGGGCCACCCGCGCATGGGGCTGCTGATGCACGAGGATGCAGTTGCGGATCTGTTCGGTCAGCCGCAGCACGACGCTGCGGTGCAGCGCCCGGTTCTTGGCGTAGTAGGCGCGGTTCCGGTCGGCCTGCAGCTGCGCCTGTTCGGCCAGATGCTTTGCCTCCGGGGTGGGGGCCTGTTCGGGGCTGGGGACACCGGCGGCGAACCAGAGATGGCACCCCAGATGATCGCCGGTGCAAAGCTCCTGCTCGGCCTTGCGCAGCCGTTCCGGCGGGTAGAGGGAGCGCCCGAAACAGCTCTCGATGTAGGCGCGGTCTTCGGCGGCGTTCTGCCGGAGGGTGATGCGGGCCAGCCGCTTGTCCACCATCAGCCCGCCGCTGCCTGCGGCATCCACCGCGCTGGAGTGCTCGACCATGACGCGGTCGGTCTTGATCATCTGGGTGGGGAGCGTTTTGGTGGCAAGCGAAGCCAGAAGCCCTTCAAGATGCAGGTGGAGCGCGGCCTTTTTGTGCACGGTGCCGTCAAACAGCTTCGCGCGGGCAAAGAGGGCCAGCAGGGCCGGTTTCAGCGCAGCCGGTTCCGGCGGCGTCTGCGGGGCCAGCGCGGCGGCAAGGTCGGCTTCGTAAGGGGTCATCACCGGCGGGCGGCGGCCCTGCACGGTGCGCCAGCGGTCTGCCTGCATGGTGTAGACGAGCTGATTTTTGGCCATCCACTCCTGCCGGGAGAGCTTGTACTGGATGCCGAAAAAGTAGTCCGCATGGGCGCGGCGCAGCTCGGCCAGCACCGGGCGGCGGGGCAGCTCCAGCGCATAGGCTGCGCTTTCGAGGTAGAGCCAGGTCAGGTCGTCGAGTTCGGCCTCCCGGATGTCGCCATCCCAAAGCCCGAACAGGCTCCGGATGAGATCGTCGCCGTAATATTTGTGCACCAGGCCCACGATGCAGTTCATGTAAAAATCAATCGTGCCGTCGGTGTTGTGTGCAAGGAACAGCGGCTCAAACCCATAGGCACCGGCTGCCGCCCAGACCTGATTGGCTGCGCGCCGCTGTTCGGCGGTGTAGCTCTGCGCTTCCATCAGCGGAACAGCTTTGCGGCAGTGAGCTGCGCCGGGATGCGGGCGGCGATGACGTCCCGGATCAGCCCCTGCTCGTAGGAATCAAAGGCCTTGTTGGTGATGCCCATATCCAGCGCGGCCCCGGCCGGGACGCCCCGGCGGATCAGCCGCAGCGCATCCAGCATCCCGCGCAGATCGAGCGCCTTGGTGGAAATCTCCGCGCTGTCGCACTTTTTTTGCAGGTCGAGGAAGAGCAGGGCGAACTGGTGGACATAGTTTGCGTGCAGGTCGGGGAACTGGGCACGGAGCAGCTTTTCGAGGTTGTCCTGTGTGATGGTGGGCATCTGGATGACCACAAAGCGGGACGTCAGCGCCTCGTTCAGCTCACGGGTGCCCGCATAACCGTAGTTCATGGTGGCGATGAAGCGGGTCTCCTCGGCCAGCGGGATACGCTCATAGCCGGGCACGTCGATGGCGCGGCGGAAGTCCAGCACGGCGTGGAGGACGGCCAGCGCCTCGTTTTTGGCCATGTTGATCTCGTCCAGCACGCCAAACCCGCCGCACTGGGCGCAGCGGTAGACCGGGCCGGGCCGGAACTTGACCGCGCCGCCCTCGAATGTATCCATGCCGATGAGGGAGGCAGCGTCCATGTTCACATGGAACGAGATGTCCCACGCAGGGCGGCCGAAGGCGGCGGAGAGGTTCTCGGCCAGCACATTTTTGCCGGTGGCTTTGCCGCCTGCCAGCAGCAGGTTCTCGCCGCAGAGCAGCGCGGCCAGAGCCTGCTCCCAGACGTCCTTACCATAATAGGTAAAAGCCGACACCGGGATGCGGGGGCGCAGCGCCTCGGCCAGCGGGTGGGCTGCGCGGTATTCTTCCACAGCGGAGAGCAGTGCGGGATCGACGCCCTCCTGCCGCAGGGTCTCAAGCAGATCAGACATGAACGACACCTTCTTCATGGGTTGGCAGTGCCAAACCGATTTTTCAGCCTTATCATAGCACAACCGCCGCCGTTTGTGTAGGGGCAGGCGGCTGGGAAACGGCAAAAATTCGCAAAGAAATTGCGGGGCCGATGAAATGGTGTTAAAATAGAGAAAAACGGAAGGGGACAACTGCCATGAGACACGAACACCGCCGCTGGAAGGTCTGCTTTGGGAAAAATTTCTGGGGAACACAGGAGGGAAACGACCCCGGCGAGGAACTGCGCGTAGACCGCGAATTTGAATGGCATGGGTACAAGTGGCGCATCCCGGCGGTCTACCGGTGCCGACAGGGATTGGTCGTGGACTTTGCGATGGAGGTGCCGCAGGAAGAACTGCGGGCCTATATGGAAAAATGGGGCCTGACCGAAGACGGCGAATGCAGCCGCACCCTGACCAGAGCCGAGGAACAGCAGATGGAACAGGAAAATCCGTTGAATGTGGGGTTCTGCGCGGAGCTGGAACTGAATGGGATGCGGCTGCATTCCAGAGATGGCTGCGGGGTGGGTTATCTTCCGGGAGAGATGGCCGGCGATGATACAGTCGCAGCGTTCCTGCGGCATTATGGGCTGGATGAAACGACGGTCTGGAAGTTCTGGCGGGAAAGCTACCCTTGGGCGACCCGGAGCCGGAAGAGCTGCCCGAAGCGCTTCCGTGTCCTGGAGGTGCGGCTGGAAGCGGAACTGGAACAACACCCGGCGGAACGGTTTCGGACCCCTGCGGTGGGCGGGTCGGTGACGCTGCACGAACCGGGAAACGCGCAGACCTATCAGCTGACTGCATTGGATGTCCGGTCAGAAACGCTGGAACTTCCGGACTGTGATGGCTGGGAGTGGCCCAACCGCTTCTGTATGATGACCTGCCGCCTGACCCCGGCTGCCGAAAATTTCTTCCTCTCCGACTGCGCTGAGGGGGACCACCCGCGCCGCCGACCCCGGAATCTGCCGCCCGAACGGGCAGCGTTGGAAAAGAAGTATGGACTGGAACCGCAGGGGGAAGGAGATGCGGCCATCGCGGTCATTGGCGGGGCCGACGGCCCGACGGCGGTGTTCTGCACGGTGCGCGGGAGTGCAGATGAGGCAGAAGGTGTGGCTGCGGCGTGTTCCTCCTGCTATTTTGAACCGGTGGAGCCGGAACACATCACCTGGCAGGCGGCATTCTGCCGAAGACCCTGCGCTGGTGCCGTGGTTTCCCTGCTCGCAGCGCCCTGATGCCGCAGCACGGTGCGGGGGCTGCGGTTTCGGAAAACATGAAAATGCGAAAATTGCGCAGTTCCGATTGACAAAATGCTGTGTTTATCGTATAACCTATATAGAGAAAGTCTGCCCGGCACCGGCAAGACTGAAAAGTGAGGCAGCAACGATGAAGCAATTCCTGAAGCGGCTGATGCTCGGTGTGGTGACGCTGGCAATGTTCTGCTGCGTGACGCCGCTGGCATTTGCGGACAGCCCCAATTATTACACCATCTATCTGGAGCGGCAGGGCGGCATCGGCACCCCGGAGTACGTTTTCGTCTACCGCATCAAAACTTCGGACGGCACGGAGGCCTACCGGACTTCCAGACTGCCCACCCCCACCATGGAAGGCTACCTCTTCGATGGCTGGTATACGGACCTTGTGGGCGGCGATAAGATCAAGCCGGCGGAGTACGAGTTCCAGGAAGATGGGCAGACCCTGTATGCCCACTGGACGCCTGTGTCGCGCGAGTCCACCGCGAAGCCGGAGCCGGAGGCGGCCGAACAGCCCGCCAGCACCTTCCGGCTGGAGGACCACCTGGGCGAGATCCTGATCGTCGGAACGACGGTCCTGGTCGTGACACTGGTTGCGATGCACGGCTGAGTCGGCCTGCATTGCTGAAACACAAAAACGAATCGAATGTTTGAAAGAGAGGAATCCCTGTTATGAACGAAATCAAGATGCCTGCTGCTTTTGCCGAGATCGACGAGAACGAGATGGTCTACCTGAACGGTGGCTCGATCACCGATACCGAGGCCTGGAAGATCTTCCTGAACGTTGGCACCCTGTTCAACTACGTCGCCCGCATCTTCTCTGCTGGCAGCTCCATCGTCAACAACGTCAATGTCATCGTGACCACCATCCAGACCCTGAACAAATTCAAGCTGACCGGCAAGAACTAAGAACGCCCCCCAAAAAAGAGCAAGACCTGCAGAGAGCTGTTTGCCTGCACCACAGGCGGACAGGCGCGGTATGCCCTGCGCTGCGTCCGGACGGACAGATGACCGACTCCCTTGCAAAATGTACTCGCTTTCCCACCGGAAGGCGAGTATTTTTGTGTTATCCACACCGAGAGGAGGACGACACATGGGGGAAGGCGTTCGGGCGGCATTCGGGCTGGCCGGTGGGCTGGCGCTGTTTTTGTTTGGGATGGAGAGTATGAGCCGGGCGTTGCAGCAGGCGGCAGGGGAGCGGATGCGGGGGTTCCTGCGCCGCGTCACCCGCACACCGCTCACCGGGGCGCTGGCGGGGCTGCTGGTCACAGCGGTGCTGCAAAGCAGCTCGGCCACAACGGTGATGGTCATCGGGTTCGTCAGCGCCGGGCTGATGGAGCTGCCGCAGGCCGTGGCCGTGGTGTTCGGGGCCAATGTGGGCACCACCATGACGGCCCAGCTGGTGGCGTTCCGGCTGGCGGACTGGGTGTTCCCCATCCTGTTTGCGGGGGTGCTGGTCTGGCTGCTGGCCCGGCGCGAGCGGACGCGGCAGCTGGGGCTGGCGGTGTTTTCGTTCGGCCTGCTGTTCGACGGCATCGAAGTTTTGTCCGGCGCGATGGCTCCGCTGGCCGAACACCCGGTCTTCCTCCGCTGGATGACGCAGGTGCGGCATACGCCGCTGCTGGGCTTGTTGCTGGGCACCGGGATGACGCTGGTGGTGCAGAGCAGTTCGGCCACCATCGCGGTGCTGCAGCGGGCCGCACAGCAGGCCGGGCCGGACGGCATCCACAGTGTGCTGGGGCTGGCCGGTGCCCTGCCCATCCTGTTGGGGGACAACATCGGCACGACCATCACGGCGGTGCTGGCGGCGGTGGGTCAGCCTACGGATGCCCGGCGGACGGCGGCAGCGCACTGCTGCTTCAACCTGTCGGGCAGCGTGGTCTGCCTGCTGACTCTGCCCTGGATGACAAGGCTGGTGGAGGCCGTCTCGCCCAAGGGGCCGGAGCTGGAAGTGCTGGCGCGGCAGATTGCCAACGCCCACACCCTGTTCAACCTGCTGTGCACACTGGTGTGGCTCCCGCTGACGCCGGTGATGGTCCGGCTGGTCTGCAAACTGGTGCCGCAGCCCCAAAGCTCCCGCTGAAACGGCAGAACCTGCGTTTTTTCTGCAAAGAGAGCCGTTTGTCCATTGACAAGGGTTCCCGGCTTGTCGTATACTGACAATGCCTTGAAAAAATGCCGCACACTGCGGCGCAAAAAAGAGGAGCGATCATCTCCCCATCATATGTCATCACAATTCTATTGGTCTGGATCACTGCCTCTTCCAGACGGCTGTATTTTTCCGGAAATTCCGTTTTTCCCCATATTTTTTTCAGCTCTTCCCTCGGTTTCCGGTCCAGATCCAGACTTAATTCCGAAATTTCTTTTTCTTCTCCCATCTGCCTGCGGATATAAGTCCTTGCGATCACTGCCTGGGCTTTGAGCGCTTCCATTTCACTGTCCGGCGAGATCTGAGCTGCCAGTACCGATGGCAGGTATTCTTCCAACGACAGGTAACCGCCATTTTCCTCCCGGTCCAGAAGGATCCTGTATTTTCCCGCAGCTTCTTTTTCCTGCTGCCTTACATATTCTGCCCCGTGTATATTTCCCGTTACTGCCAGTACCGTCCCATAGGGGATCAGGAAACCGGCTGCAACCAGTACGACCATCCATTTTTCCATAAAAAATCCCTGCCTCCCATATATTTATCATCATCATAAATATATGGAGACAGGGCACTAAACTATCCTTTTTTATCAGCCAATATAAGCCTGGATCAGGCGGAAGGTGTTTTCTGCCCCATCTCTGTGGCTTCGTTCATAGCCATGGGAAGCATACACACCAGGACCAATGAGAGCATGGCGGATATCATTTCCTGCGCGAAGTGTAGTTTCCACATCTGAACCATAATGAGGATATACGTCCACTGCAAAGCCAATGTTATTCTCCTTTGCCAGCTGGACCAGATGGCTTACGATCTCATAATTATAAGGTCCGCCGCTGTCTTTTGCGCAGATAGAAACTTCCCGCTCTGTACACATCAGGCCTTCTCCTACACAGCCCATATCCACAGACCAGGCTTCTGTCACGCCATCCGGCACAGAAGCACTGCCTCCATGTCCCACTTCCTCATAAATGGTAAAATGAGCATAAACAGCACGCTGCGGCTCTATCTTCTCGTCTTTTAAATATTTTCCATATGCAAGTAAAATGGCAGCTGAAAGTTTATCATCCAGAAAACGGCTTTTTATATAACCGGAGGATGTAACTCTTGTCCTTGGTTCAAAGCACACATAATCTCCTGGCATAATCCCCAGTTTTAAAGCATCTTCTTTAGAGCTTACCGGCTCGTCTATTAGAACCTCTACTGTATCCCAGTTTCGTTCAGTTTTTTCATAATCTCCGTTTACATGAACGGACGCAT